>OLRU01000857.1_pt1 | contig 30489 bp, 27 predicted proteins | sample 1672961 | NCBI WGS metagenome assembly OLRU01 (sample SAMEA3136741, study PRJEB25190) | human gut metagenome | biome: human gut; feature: human-associated habitat; material: faeces | place: Austria | collected 2013
GTATGCATTCTGACGCTCAGTTCGCAGGATCTTCTTCCGTACCGGCTCACGTAGAAATGATGGGTCTGATCGGCGCTGGTAACAACCCGATGGTTGGTATGACAGTTGCTGTAGCTGTAGCGGTTCAAGAAGCTGCAGACGCTGGCAAGTTCTGATATTTGTATAGAATATTAAACGTTTATAGCAAAAAATCCCCTCCACGTAAGTGGAAGGGATTTTTTTATCTCTAATCTCTCTGGAAAAGATCTCGGGTATATACTTTATCTTTTACATCATCCAGGATCTGACTGTAACGGTTTGCGATGATACAGTCGCTCAGATTTTTAAATTTATCAAGATCATTGACAACTTTGCTTCCAAAGAAGGTAGATCCGTCTTTCAGGGTTGGTTCATAGATGATCACGGAAGCACCCTTGGCTTTGATTCGCTTCATGACTCCCTGAATAGAAGACTGACGGAAGTTGTCAGAGTTGGATTTCATAGTCAGACGATAAACACCTACAGTGACTGATTTTTCCATGGAAGAATTGTAAGTATTTTCTTCATCATAACCGTAATAACCGGCTTTCTGTAATACGCGGTCTGCAATGAAATCTTTACGCGTACGGTTACTTTCAACGATCGCACTCATCATATTCTGTGGAACATCGTTATAGTTGGCGAGAAGCTGCTTGGTATCTTTTGGAAGACAGTATCCACCATAACCGAAGGAAGGATTGTTGTAATGTGTTCCAATACGAGGATCCAGGCAGACACCCTGAATAATGTTCTGCGTATTCAGACCTTTCATTTCAGCGTAAGTATCCAGCTCGTTAAAGTAGGAAACACGAAGTGCAAGGTAGGTGTTTGCAAACAGTTTTACAGCCTCTGCTTCAGTAAATCCCATAAATAATGTATCAATGTTTTCTTTCAGAGCACCTTCCTGGAGAAGAGCTGCAAAATTGTGGGACGCCTGTACCAGTTTCGGATCATCCGGATCTGTAGCAACGATAATGCGGCTTGGATACAGGTTATCGTACAGTGCTTTGGATTCACGAAGAAATTCCGGACTGAAAATGATATTTGCTGTATTGTATTTCTTTCTGACAGATTCTGTATAGCCGACCGGAATCGTGGATTTGATGACCATGATCGCATGTGGATTTACTTTGAGGACAAGTTCGATCACAGCTTCAACGGCAGATGTATCAAAATAGTTTTTCTGACTGTCGTAGTTTGTCGGTGCCGCAATGACTATATAGTCAGCATTTGTGTAAGCAGCTTCGCCATCCAGTGTAGCTGTCAGGTCAAGCTCTTTTTCTGCAAGATATTTTTCGATATATTCGTCCTGAATCGGAGATTTGCGTTTGTTGATTAGATCAACTTTCTCAGGAATGATATCAACAGCAGTAACATGATTGTGCTGTGCAAGTAATGTTGCAATGGAAAGACCGACATAACCTGTGCCTGCGACAGCAATGTTCAAAGGAGAAGGAGATGGCAACCGGGAAGCGGACTGTTCAGTAAATGCTTCATCCGGATCAAATCCAAGGCATTCTCCAAGACTTTCCAGTTGTGGAATTGATGGAATAAAATCTTTTTTCTCCAGACGGGATAACAGAGAACGATTGATGCCGGTAGCATCAGCCAGCTCCTGTTGAGTCATGGATTTTTCTTTTCGCTTGCCGGAAACAAGTTCGGCAAGTCGTGTCATAGATAATTTTTTCATTGAGAATCTTTTTACCTTTCATAAAATGTTATTTTAAATAACAACATATAGCATATAAATTAATTCTGTTTAATTGAATGCTACCATATTGGCAAAAAGATTGCAATACAAAGAAAACAGGAAAATAAGAAAAATATTTTGAATGTTATTTTAAATAACAAATCTTCCGAATCCTTCGAAGCACAGAATGTGTATGATTTTTCAGTTTTGATACTGGAGTGGCTTCTTCAAATGTAAGCATCTGCGAAGAAAGTGTAGCATAATAGGATTTTTTGTTCAGAAGAAGCTTTTGCTGTCCATATGCAAGAGGAAATTCCGCCATACGGTGTAAACTGTGATAACAGATCGTATGCCCATCGCAATCCCAGCAAAATTCGATATGTGTAATACCAGAAAACATTTCGTATGGAATGACTGCTGTAAATTTCAGAAATACAGCAAGTTTCTGTCCATTAAAACGAAAAACGTGTTCCGGATCTTCGCGGAAACAGCATTTTACCATATGTGCAGTATGACCGGTTGTGATTCGAAGAAACAGATTGGCTGGATATGGAAAACGCAGATAGATCTTAGCTGCACCCTCCAGCAGGATATCATGTTTCATAAGTTCCATGGAAGTCAGACGAAGCTGATAAGATGAAGCGTGACCGGTACTCAGATCGGGATATTGAAACCAGGCATCTTCGCTCTTGTCGTCAAACTGCAAAGTTCCGGAATCTGGTGCTTTTTTTATGCTCATGATATAGTCCTTCAGTTCCATGGATAGATTTTTTTGCTCAAGAATGATGTGGTCGTCAATCTGAAAAACAGCATCGAACAGCATTTTCAAAAAAATAGTTTTTTCATGAGGCGTCAATACGGTTTCTGGAATTTCATCAACTTTGAAGCGTCCCTGCAGATCGTACATGACATTGTACTGTACATAATCCGGAATGGCTCCGAAACGGGATTTTGCCTCATCCAATGCCCAGAATATGTAGTTCTTGAGGCAGTCAATGTACCATTCTCTGTGCGATTTGGAACCGTTCAGGGCAGAATTCATGGATGTACGGGCACGATACAGGTAGCGCCCCTGTGGGACAATGCCATATTGGGGATTCTCTAAAAGTAGTTCCATGATCGCCTTGGAATCTTCTGCATAACGAAGAGAGGTATCGAATGTATGATCGTTCAGAGCTTCTCTTTTGAAAAAAGCAGATGCTGATGACATCTGTACATAAGAATAATGCGTGGTCAGATCAATGACCTGCGCTTTGTCGGAAGCATATTTGTAATTCAGGCGATGTGGTTCGTTTTTTTGTTCGAAGTAAAAAATAGGAACAGAAACAAGATCCACCTCTTTATCATGCTCAATAAAAAAGTCATAGACGGAAGAAAGTGTATCAGGAGTCAGTTTATCGTCAGAATCCATGAAATTAACGTATCTTCCACGGGCCACAGCGATACCTGCATTTCGTGCGCTGGCAACGCCACCGTTGGGTTTGTGTATTACGACGATGTTTTCCGGATATTTATGCTGATATTCATCACAGATAGCTCCGGAAGCATCGGTAGATCCGTCATCGACAAGAATAAGCTCTACGGATTCGAGAAAACCTATATCCTGTGAAAGGATACTGTCAATTGCCTCGGAAAGGTAGGCCTCTACATTATAAACGGCTGTTACAATGGAAAATTTAAAAAGGTAATTGGTATTTGTCGGTTTCAACACAATCTTCTCCTTCATTTCATAATAAAATTATCCTATCACAAAATTGCTGTCCGGTGTAAAAATTATGGGTTTGTGACAGAAAATTAATATTTGGGGCAGCTATTCGACAGAGGATTGAAAAAATATCATGGAAAATGATTGCAATTAAATAGTAAACAAAGTATGCTATAAATATTGAAAAAACGAAATGGTGTATGAGATTAGGATTATGAAAAAAATTACGGTAATTATTTCTGCAGGTGATACAGATAAATATATGGAAGAAACGCTGGATTCACTTTCAGCGCAGTCAATCGTAAATGATATCGAGATAATCGATCAGACAAAGCCCGGCCAGATAACACGCGGGGATGAAGTATTAAATAAAGCAGAGGGGAAATATCTGTATTTTATGAATAGTGGGGATTTGCTCACTTCATTTGCTTTGGAAGAGTTGTGGAATATATGTGAGACGAAACATCTGGATATTCTGCTGTTTTCCGGGGCAGTTTTTTATGAAAATACAAAACTCGCGAAACGATATAAAAATCTTTCAGATGAATTTTACAGATGCGGCTCTTACGCGCAGGTAATAACAGGGAAAGAAATGCGAAATCAGCTGAAAAAGAATAAGGATATATTACCGCCCGTATCCATGCAGATTTTGAAAAAAGATTTACTTATCGGGGAAAAAACGGACTTTCATAATAAAATAGATACAGATAGATGCTTTGTAAAACGTATTCTGTTGAAGGCTGAAAGAGTTTTTTGCGTAAATGATATTTATCTTTATAAGAGAATAACAGAACCATCTGGTGTGGGCAAAATGCTGCAGGTATTAACGACACCGGGGTATTTGGTGAAAAAGATATTCAGGTATATGAGAAAAAACGGAATAAAATGTACAGGCATAGCAATCATTCGAAAGCTTCGTGCAAGATAATGACAGATCAGGAGGAATGGAAGATGGCAAAAGTATCCATACTAATGCCGGCATGCAATGTTGAAAAATTTTTAAAAGAATGCATGGACAGTGTAGTAAATCAGACTTTAAAGGACATAGAGATTATTTGTATAGATGATGGATCCAGAGATTCAACAGGGAATATTCTGGATGAATATGCGCAGAAAGACAATCGTATCAAAGTGATCCATAAAGCGAATTCGGGGTACGGACATAGTATGAATGTTGGACTTCAAAATGCGACAGGAGAATATATAGGCATTATTGAAACGGATGATTTTGCAGATCTTAATATGTTTGATGAATTATATAAAGCAGCAAAAGAAAATCATGCAGATGTTGTGAAATCAAACTATTATTCTTATGTATCGCAGCCGGAACCTCAGAGCACATATTATGAAGTGCTAAAAGAATATGATCTGTATGATCGGGTGTTCAGACCGGTGGAACATCCGGAAATCTTTCGTGTGAGACCATGTATCTGGAGCGGGATTTATCGGAGAGAATGGCTGTTGGAAAATCATGTATCTTTTGCGGAAACACCGGGTGCTTCCTATCAGGATACAGGATTTGCGTTTAAAGTATGGGCAAGTGCGGAAAGAGCATTGCTGGTTCGTGATGCCTACCTTCATTATCGCACAGATAATGCAAATTCATCGGTAAAAGCAGCTGCCAAAATATATTGTATCTGTGATGAATTTAAATCTATTGAAGAATTTCTTGAAAAACGACCGGAGCTAAAAGAAGAACTGGAGAAACCGGTTATATCTTTGAAATATATATCTTATCGGTGGAATCTGTTCAGACTTACAATGGAATTCAAATATGCTTTTTTGGAGAGGATGCATAAAGAACTTTCAGAGGCGAAGAATAAGGGACTTTTTGACAAAAAATATTTTACGGAAAAAGAATGGACAGATATCAATCGATTAGTAGATGATATGGATGCTTTTTTTGATGAAACATTTCGAAAAGAACTACTCAGGTTTGGAAACGAAGCAGAACTGGCGAAGGCATTGAAAAAAAGCGAAAACAAGGTGACAAAGCTTCAGAAAAAAATAGATGACATGGAAAATTCTTCATCTTTAAAAATTGGAAGAGCAATTACCTTTGTTCCGCGAAAGCTGAAAAAAATGTTGCATTAATCAAAGGGGAATAGATATGAGTAATGATATACCTGCGGTTTCGGTGATAATTCCGGTATACAATGCGGCAGAATTCTTAAAAGACGGATTAAACAGCCTGCTGAAGCAGACTCTGAGAGAGATTGAAATTATCTGTGTGGATGATGGGTCAACAGATGGATCACTGGTAATTCTGAAAGAATTCGAAAAAGCAGATGCCAGGATCAGAGTCATTCATCAGGAAAATCAGGGAGCAGGAGCAGCCAGAAATAATGGAATGGATGTTGCAAGAGGAAAATACCTGGCTTTTCTGGATGCAGATGATTTCTTTGAGAAAAATATGCTGAAAGCCGCATATGACAGAGCGGAAGAAACAGAGGCAGAAGTATGTGTGTTTAATGCAGACCTCTATGATCATACAGAGAAAGTATACAAAAAATGCACATGGGCATTTCGGAAGCAGTATTTTCCGGAAAAAGAGCCGTTTGCAGCAACTGATGAAAATGTAAGAAATAATATTTTTAGAATGTTTAATGGCTGGCCATGGGATAAATTATACCAGAGGGAGTATGTCAGGAGATTGGGAATCAAGTATCAGAATCTTCGAACAACAAATGATATGCTCTTTGTTTTTATTGCGCTTGCCTGTGCTTCCAGAATTTCTACAGTAGATGAGGTCTTGATCCATCAGAGAGTCAATGTCAGAACATCTCTGTCGCGTACAAGAGAGAAATCATGGGATTGTTTCTATATTGCGCTTTTGGCTATGCAAAAGGAGCTAAAAGACAGAGGTTTATACGATACCTTAGAAAGGGCATTTGTTAATTGGGCACTTAATTTTTCACTGTGGCAGTTAAATACAATGACAGGAAGTGCATATGAAAAGACATACAGACTGCTCAAAAGAAAAGGTTTTGATCGTCTTGATATCAGCCGTCATAACAGAAGATATTTTTACAGCAACAAAGAATATGATAAATTCCTGAAAATCTATACAACACCTTATGAGAAGAGTTCTGGTTATTAAAAGGTAAAATAATTTATTGCCAGAGATAAACAGAAACCTCAGATTACAGAAGTCCATTTTTCTCTGTAATATAATAAGAATCAGAATACGTGCATAAATTGACAATACAGCAGATAAGAGGAAAGAGATTATGGCAGACAAATTTAAGCTCAGCAGAAAAGCAAAGAAAATCATATTGGGCGCATGTATCGGAGGTGTGGTTGTTCTTACGGCGGGGCTTTTTACTTACATACATATTGCAGATACCAATACACTTGGAAGAAAAATATCTATTTACGGGATGGATGTTTCCACGCTGACGGCAGATAAGGCAGAACAGAAGCTTCTGGATGCTTTTCGCAGCCGTAAGGTACAGTTCAAAGAAGGTGGCTCGGATGTCTATCAGACAACGGTGAGTGAACTTGGATATGATCTGGATGAGTCAGCACTTAAAAGTGAGCTTACAGAATTGCAGACAACGCGGGAAGCAAACAGAAAGATCTTTGCCACGCAGGAAGATTACAAGATCGCATATCAGATCCAGAAGGATGAAGAACAGGAAAAGAAAGCTCTTGCGTCTTCTAATTTTGGAGGTAAAGAGCGTACGGCATCCGTGGATGCAGCGGTTCAGTATGACGAACAGCAGAAGCAGTTTGTTCTGGTCAATGATGTGCAGGGAAATAAAATTGATGAGACCAGACTTCAAAGCTATGTAGATCAGATGCTGGATGATAATTTTCGGCTGAAGCTTCTTGGTGGGGATATTCAGATCACATTGGATACAAATGTTTATCAGCAGCCGTCTGTAACGGTTTCTGATGAAATGCAGAATAAAGTTACAGGACTGAATGATCAGTTGAATAAATATCGCAGTACTACAGTTACATATACATTGGGAAGTACGACGGAAGTAATTGATGCAGGAACAATCGAGACATGGCTGCAGATTACAGATGACAGCCTGAATATTGATCAGGAAGCAGTGAAGTCTTATGTACAGAATCTTGCAGCGAAGTATAATACCATCTATGTTCCACGTACATTCCACACATCCTATGGAAATGATGTCACGGTATCCGATAATGAATATGGATTTCAGATCGATCAGGATGGAGAAGTGCAGCAGTTGCTGACAGATCTTGCGAGTGGTACTGCAGTTACACGAGATCCGGTATACAGCATCAGTGGCATGCAGCGTAACGGTGCAGATGATCTGAACGGAAGCTATATAGAAGTAAGTCTGGATAACCAGCATCTGTGGCTGTACAAAGATGGAGCACTTGTGACAGAAACAGATATCGTCAGTGGAGCACCAAAAGCCGGCAGGGAGACATACAGAGGAGCATGGCCGATTGCCTACAAGGCAAGTCCATATAACCTGAGCAGTCAGGAATATGGATACAACGTAAAAGTAAATTACTGGATGCCATTTGTATATGGGCAGGGGCTTCATGATGCATCCTGGCAGTCTTCTTTCGGAGGAAACCGATATAAAAGTGGCGCCGGAAGTCATGGCTGTATCAACCTTCCGACAGATCAGGCAGCACTGATCTATAATACGATTGACGGCGGATATCCGATCATTATTTATTAAAAAGATACATAAAATGCAAAAGACCAGTCCGAAAGTGGGCTGGTTTTTTTGTGCAGAAATATTTTAAAAGGTATTCCGGATAAATGAGGAATGTAAGATTAATTAAAGGGTGTTTTATTGACATTTTTTTGGCAAAATAATATAATAAAATGACATATGTGAAGGAGGAAGTTATGGCACATAAAACAGGACTGGAAGATTATTATGTAATTAAAAATCAAAAGAAACTTCATTTCGGCTATACGACCGGATCCTGTGCGGCGGGAGCTGCAAAAGGTGCCACGGAAATGCTTCTCGGAGGTCAGAAACAGAACGAGACAGATCTTATGACACCAAAGGGAATTCTTCTCCATCTGGAATTGCATGACGTCTGTATGGAAAAAGATACAGTGATCTGCGCAGTACGTAAAGATGCGGGAGATGATCCGGATACGACGAATGGAATTCTGGTCTATGCCAGAGTGGAAAAATGTCCGAAATCCTCTGAGATTATGGTCGATGGAGGGAAAGGTGTCGGAAGAGTGACGCGTCCGGGACTTTCACAGAAAGTGGGAGAAGCAGCAATCAATCCTGTGCCAAAGGCCATGATCCTGAAAGCAGTGGAGGATGCAGCAGATCGATACCACTATGAGGGTGGCCTGAAAGTAACGATTTCTGTTCCAGAAGGTGAACAGATCGCGAAAAAGACTTTTAATCCCCGTCTGGGAATCCAGGGTGGCATCTCTATTCTTGGAACGTCCGGTATCGTAGAACCTATGAGTGAGAAAGCCTTGATTCAGAGTATTCAGGTAGAAATGAAACAGCATTTTTCACAGGGGGAACAGTATCTGATCGTGACTCCGGGAAATTATGGGGCAGATTACCTTCGGGAGCATATGGATCTTCCTTTTGAAAAAAACATCAAGTGCAGTAATTATGTAGGTGAAACCATTGATATGGCAGTGAACATGGGAGTAAAGGGGATTCTTTTTATTTCGCATATTGGCAAATTTGTCAAAGTTGCTGCCGGAATCATGAATACACATTCACACAGCGCAGACGGACGTATGGAGGTTCTGTGTGCGGCAGCAATACGCTCCGGAGCAGATCTGGAATGTGCCAGAGAGATTCTGGCATGCAACACGACGGATGAGGCCCTGCATGTGCTTGATCGTTATCATATTTTACAGAAAGCGATGGAGGATGTGACCCGACATATCCAGTTTTATCTGGATCATCGTTCTTATCAGCAGATCCTTCTGGGTGCGGTGATCTTTTCCAATGAATTTGGATATCTTGGCCAGACAGAGCATGCAGAAGAACTGATCCGTAAAATAAATTCAGCTGAGAGTAAATGACAAATTAAACAATTATATATAAAAAAAGGAGAATAAAAACATGGTTCATTTTGTTGGAGCAGGACCGGGATCACCGGATCTTATCACAGTCAGAGGTAAACAGTATCTGGAGGAGGCGGATGTGATCATCTATGCAGGTTCGCTGGTAAATCCGCAGCTGCTGGAATACAGCAAGGATGTTTGTACGATTCATAACAGTGCGAAGATGACACTGGAAGAAGTCATCTCCGTTATGGAGAGAGCAGAAGCAGAAGGGAAGATGACTGTGCGTCTTCATACAGGTGATCCTTGTATTTACGGTGCAATCCGTGAGCAGATGGATATTCTGGATGAGAAGGGCATTATGTATGACTATTGTCCTGGTGTCAGTGCGTTCTGCGGTGCGGCAAGTGCCCTGAATCTGGAATATACTCTGCCGGATATCTCACAGAGTGTGATCATCACAAGAATGGAAGGCCGTACACCGGTTCCATCCAAAGAAAGCATTCAGTCATTTGCAGCTCATCAGGCAACGATGGTCGTTTTCTTAAGCACCGGTATGCTGGAAGAACTCAGCCGCAGACTGATCGAAGGCGGATATACAGCTGATACGCCGGCGGCAATTGTATACAAGGCAACCTGGCCGGATGAGAAGAAATTTGTCTGCACAGTAGGCACGCTTGCACAGACTGCTGCAGAAAACAATATCACAAAGACTGCACTGATGATCATCGGGGATTCTGTAAAAGCAGCTCACTATGATCGCTCAAAACTGTATGATCCGGGATTCACTACCGAATTCCGTGAAGCAACAGAGTGAGAACGCGCAGTAAATAATCCGATCTAAATGGAGAATTAAATAATGCGTATTTCAATCATTTGTTTCAGTCTTACAGGATATATGACTGCGGAAGACCTGCAAAAAGACCTTCAGGGCAAAGGTTATACGGCAGAAATTTATAAGAAAAGTAAATATCTCGATGATTCGATTGCGGAAAGTACAGGAATCTGGGCAGGCCGCCATTTTGAGACAGATGATGCGATTATTTTTGTCGGAGCCTGTGGAATCGCGGTGCGCAGCATTGCACCTTACGTAGCAAGTAAGAAGTCTGATCCGGCGGTACTGGTGATCGATGAATGTGGAAAGTTTGTGATATCTCTGTTATCAGGACATCTTGGCGGTGCGAATGAACTGACTCTGGAAGTTGCGGAGCTTCTGGGTGCAGTTCCAGTCGTAACGACAGCGACAGATCTTCATCATCGCTTTGCAGTGGATGTCTTTGCAAAAAAGAATTGCTGTGGAATTCAGAATATGAAAGCGGCAAAGGCGGTTTCAGCAGCCTTGCTTGCGGGAGAACCTGTCGGATTTTACAGTGAATTTCCATGGACAGGAAAGTTGCCGGAAGGCCTGGAAGCGTCTTCGGAAGACACGCAGGATAAACCGGAGATTGGAATTGCAGTAACCATTCATCAAACCTGTAAGCCGTTTACATCCACGGTGCAGATCATTCCCAGGGTGGTGACACTGGGAATGGGCTGCCGCAGGAATAAAGAAGCAGATGTAATTGAAAAAGAAGCTAGTGTCTGTCTGGCGGACGCGGATATATACAGCCAGGCAGTAGAGAAGCTGACAAGCATTTCCATCAAAAAAGACGAAGTGGGGCTTCAAAAACTTGCAGAAGACTGGAGAATCCCGTTTATCACATTTGAGGAAGAAGAGCTGAGTCATGCAGAGGGGGAATTTACCCCTTCCGAATTTGTAAAAAAGATCACAGGCGTGAATAATGTCTGTGAACGAAGTGCAGTCCTGGGTGCGGAGCAGGGCCGCCTGATCAAAAATAAGACAGGGAGAAATGGCGTGACAACCGCGCTTGCACTCCGGAACTGGGAGGTTCATTTTGAATAAAATATATGTAGTTGGAATCGGACCGGGAGGCTGTGATCAGATGACCGGTATTGCAATGAATGCTTTGAAAGACAGTGATACGATTATTGGATATACGGTATATGTGGATCTTGTCAAAGATACATTTCCAGATAAAGAATATCTGACCACACCAATGAAAAAAGAAGTGGACAGATGTGTGCTGGCTTTTGAAGAGGCTATGAAAGGCAAAAGGGTTTCCATGATCTGCAGTGGTGATGCCGGAGTCTATGGTATGGCCGGACTGATGTATGAAGTAGGAGAAAAATATCCGGAAGTAGAACTGGAGATCGTTCCGGGAGTAACAGCCGCACTTGGCGGAGCGGCAGTCCTTGGTGCACCGCTGATCCATGATTTCTGTCTGATCAGCTTAAGTGACCTTCTGACTCCATGGGAAAAGATTGAAGCAAGACTTCTTGGTGCATCTCAGGCGGATTTTGTAATCTGTCTCTATAACCCCTCCAGTAAAAAACGCCATGATTATTTACAGAAAGCCTGCGATCTGATGATGCAGTACAAATCTCCGGAAACAGTTTGCGGAACAGTATGCAATATCGGAAGAGAAGGGGAAGAATATCAGGTTATGACATTGAAAGAACTTCGAGATAGACAGGTTGATATGTTCACCACGGTATTTATCGGAAATTCCCAGACAAAAGAAATAAATGGCAAAATGGTAACTCCAAGAGGATATCGGAATGTATAAAGCAATTGTTTTTGCTGGTACTACAGAAGGCTATGAAATCAGCCGGTTTCTGAGTGAAAATAAAGTATCTGTACTTGCCTGTGTCGCGACGGAATATGGATCCAGATCTCTTGAAGAAAATGAATTTTTATCGATTCGTGCAGAACGCCTTGACAAAGAACAGATGCAGGAGCTTTTTGCAGCAGAAAGACCGGAACTGGTTTTGGATGCAACACATCCATATGCGGCAGAAGTGACAGTAAATATCCGTGAGGCCTGTGAAAACACAGCCGTTTCTTATGTGAGAGTCCTTCGTGAAGGAGGCGTTCACAAAGATGCAGTTTATGTAGAAAATACAGAGGCAGCAGTAGATTATCTGAAACATGTATCGGGAAATGTTCTGCTTACGACGGGCAGTAAGGAACTTTCTGCTTATACAGAAATTCCGGGTTATCAGGAAAGAATGTTTGCAAGAGTCCTTTCCATTCAGAATGTGATCGAGACCTGTCGCATGCTGGGATTCGAGGGCAAAAATCTGATTGCCATGCAGGGTCCTTTTTCGAAAGAATTGAATGCTGCCATGCTGCGTCAGTATGACTGCAGATATCTGGTAACAAAAGATTCCGGAAAAGCAGGCGGATTTGAAGAAAAGATTCAGGCTGCCACAGAATGTGGCGCAATTCCTGTGATCATTGGCCGTCCGGTGCAGGAAAAGGGAATTTCTGTAAAAGAATGCAAACGTATGCTGCCAGAGAAATTTGGATTCCAGCCGACACCACATGTAGTTCTCCTGGGAATTGGAATGGGAAGCAAGGAAACATTGACGATTCAGGGCAATGAGGCAGTGGAACAGGCGGATCTAATCATAGGCGCCAGAAGGATGGCAGATGCAGTGGCACTTCCGGGACAGGATGTCTTTTATGAATACAGAAGTGCTGAGATTGCAGAGTATATTAAGAAACATCCGGAATATGAAAAAGTTGTGATCGCACTATCCGGTGATGTCGGTTTTTACAGTGGGGCAAAAGGACTTTTGAAAGCTTTGGACGGAAATGCCGAAATCATCTGCGGTATATCCTCTGTTGTTTATTTTATGTCAAAAATTGGTCTTTCATGGGATGATGCAAAGATTGTCAGTGCACATGGAAGAGTATGCAATCTGGTATCCCTGATTCGAACAAATCAGAAGGTTTTTGCAATTCTTGGCACTTCAGATGGAACCGCACATCTTGCACAGAAACTGACGGATTATGGAATGGGTGAAGTGCAGCTTTATGTCGGGGAGAATCTGTCTTATGAGGATGAGAAAATATTTGTAAAACAGGCGAGGGAACTTACAGATTACAGAGGAGATGCCTTGAGCGTGATCTGTGCCTGGAATCCGGATGCAAAAACAGCATTGACCACACATGGACTTCCAGATGATGCATTTACCCGTGGAAAAGCACCGATGACCAAGACAGAGGTACGAACAGTTTCGCTGGCAAAGTTATGTCTTAAAGAGGATTCGGTCTGCTATGATATCGGAGCCGGAACTGGTTCTGTATCTGTGGAGATGGGACTTCGTGCAAGTCAGGGAAGCGTATATTCCATTGAGAAAAAAGAGGATGCACTTGTGCTTCTCGAGGAAAATAAAAAGAAATTTGCGTTAGATCATATGAGGATCATAGCAGGAACGGCCCCTGAAGCAATGGAAGAACTTCCGGCTCCTACCCATGCTTTTATTGGTGGATCTTCCGGAAATATGAAAGAAATTGTGGAACTTCTTCTTGAAAAAAATCCACAGGTTCGTATGGTCATAAATTGTATTACACTTGAAACGGTCGGAGAAACTTTGGCCTGCATAAAGGAAATGCAGACAGAACGCAGCGAGTGGAAGTGGGAGAGTGAAGTTGTGCAGCTTGGTGTGTCCAGATCCAAAGAAATCGGTAGATATCATATGATGATGGGAGAAAATCCTATTTATATTATTACCATACAGGCGCATAAAAAGGAGAATTTTGTATGAAAGCGGCAAGAATTCTCCTGGCAGCAGGAGCCAGTGGAAGCGGAAAAACGCTGATCACATGTGGACTTTTGCAGGCACTGGTGAATCGTGGTCTGAAAACAGCATCTTTTAAATGTGGGCCGGACTATATTGATCCGATGTTCCATAGTCGTGTCATAGGCGCAAAATCAAGAAATCTGGATACCTTTTTTACAGACAGTGAAACTACAAAATATCTCTTCTGTGAAAATGCAGCGGACTGTGATATTTCTGTTATGGAAGGAGTAATGGGATTTTATGACGGTGTTGCAGGGACAACAACGAAAGCAAGTGCTTACGATCTGGCGTCTGTTACAGATACGCCTGTGATTCTGATCGTAAACAGCAGAGGTATGAGTGTTTCTCTTGCAGCATATGTGAAAGGTTTTATGGAATACAGGAAGGACAGTCATATACAGGGTGTGATCTTTAATCAGATGTCACCAATGCTCTATCCAAGAATGAAAGAACTTCTGGAGAAAGAACTGAATATAAAAGTTCTTGGATATGTTCCCAAAATGGATGATTGTGTGATCGAGAGCCGGCATCTGGGGTTAGTGCTTCCGGATGAGATCCCTGAGTTAAAAGAAAACCTTCACCGACTGGCTGAGGTTCTGGAAAAAACTCTGGATATTGATGCAATCCTGCAGCTTGCAGAAAGTGCACGAGAATTATCTGCGAAAGAACCTCGGATAGATTTCTGTCTGAAACATCCCCTTCGGATTGGTGTGGCGGACGATGAAGCATTTTGCTTTTTCTATGAAGATAATTTCCGGCTTTTGCGAAAGATGGGGGCAGAGCTTGTACACTTTTCTCCGATCAGAGATAAGAAATTACCGGTTGGACTGGATGGATTGCTTTTATATGGAGGTTATCCGGAATTAAATGGAAAAGAACTGGAAAAAAATACATCTATGAGAGAAGAAATACAAAAAGCACTTAGCGGTGGAATGCCATGTATGGCAGAATGCGGAGGCTTTATGTATCTTCATGAAGAAATGGAAGCAATGGATAAAAAATTTTACCACATGGCAGGCGTGCTTCCGGGCAGGGCATATCGTACACCACGTCTGAATCGCTTTGGCTATGTGACATTAATACAGAATCATTCAGTTTTGGGATGTGAGACATTAGGAGAGATCCCTGCTCATGAATTTCATTATTTTGATTCTGAAAACTGCGGGAAAGCATTTCATGCAGCAAAACCGGAAAGTATGAGAAACTGGGAGTGTATTCATGGCACAGAAACTATGCTGGCTGGATTTCCACATCTTTATTATTATGGAAATCCAAAAGTTGCAGAGGCTTTTCTTAAAGAATGCATGAAATACCACAGCAGACGGGGAGAGTGACAGAGTTGATATATACATACCATACAATTGCCCTGGCAGCAGGGTTTATCTTAGATTTGATATTTGGAGATCCCAGATGGTTGTACCATCCGGTGTGCCTAATCGGGAAGCTGATCTCCAGTTTTGAGAAGGGAATCAGAAAAGTATTTCCCAAAACAGAAAAAGGTGAACTGGCTGGAGGACTGGTTGAAGTAATACTGATCTGTGTCATTACATTACTGGTTCCGGCATTTGTTTTGTATTTTCTGTATATTCATCTTCCGGCCTTAGGTGTGCTTTTGGAAACCTTTTGGTGCTATCAGCTGCTTGCTACCAGATCATTGCGTGATGAGAGCATGAAGGTTTATGATGCACTCAAAAAGGGAACAATTGAGGATGCACGTCATGCGGTTTCTATGATCGTGGGACGTGATACGGCAGAGCTGACGGAAGAGGGTGTGACCAAAGCAGCGGTGGAGACTGTGGCAGAAAATACTTCTGATGGTGTGATCGCACCGATGATCTATATGGCAATCGGTGGTGTACCTTTAATGTTTTTGTATAAGGGAATCAATACCATGGATTCCATGCTCGGGTATAAAAATGATAAATATCTGTATTTTGGAAGATGTGCGGCGAAACTGGATGATGCAGCCAATTATCTTCCATCCAGAATTTCCGGCTGGCTGATGGTTGCCGGAGCTTTTGTGATCGGACTTGACAGCAGAAACGCATCCCGTATTTTCAAAAGGGACAGCAGAAATCATGCGAGTCCGAATTCGGCACAGACAGAAGCTGTAATGGCTGGTGCACTGGATGTACAGCTCGCGGGAAATGCATATTATTTTGGAAAATTATATGAGAAACCTACAATTGGAGACGCGATTCGGGAAATAGAGACAGAAGATATTCGTTATGCGAACCGCCTGATGTATGCAACGGCGATTCTGGGCGTGATCATCTGTGTTTTGTTCCGCGTTGTGTTTCTGTAAAGGGACACAAAAAGGAGAAAAAGAATGACGAAGCACGTACATGGCGGTAATATCTATACTTATAAGAACTGTCTGGATTTTTCGGCAAACTGTAATCCACTGGGAACGCCGGAAAGTGTAAAGCAGGCGGTACGTGACAGTCTTGAATATATGAAAGATTATCCGCAGGTCGGATATGCACCTTTGAAAAAAGCAATTGCCGAATATGAAGGTGTGGCATCCGAATCTGTGATCTGTGGAAATGGAGCGGCGGAACTGGTATTTTCTCTGTGTCAGGCAGTAAAACCGAAGAAAGCACTGATTCCGGTTCCTACTTTTGCAGAATATGAGCAGGCGCTTACGAGCTGTGGCTGTGAGGTAGAACATGTACTTCTCAGAGAAGAAGAGGGATTCAGTCTGCAGGACAGTTTTATCAACTGGCTGCACAGAGACCTTGATATGGTATTTCTCTGCAATCCGAATAATCCAACGGGAATTTCGATAGATAGAGAATTCCTTTTCCGGGTTTTACGTGTGTGCAGAGAAATGGATATCCTTCTGGTCGTAGATGAATGTTTTCTTGATTTTATGGAGGAACCGGGCAGATACACACTGAAAGCACAGTTATCCAGATATCACAATCTGTTTCTTTTGAAGGCATTTACCAAGCGTTACGCGATGGCGGGAATCCGACTGGGATATGGTATTACTGAGAATACGGAACTTCTTGATGCGATGACGCAGGTGACACAGCCATGGAACATTTCTGTTATGGCACAGGCGGCAGGTATTGCTGCGCTGAAAGAAACTGCATATGTGGAAGAGGGGCGACAGATGGTATTCCGGGAAGCAAAATATCTCAAAGAAGAACTGCAGCGTCTTGGCATGGAAGTCTTTCCGTCAGAAGCGAATTATATTTTCTTCCATGGACCGGAAAATTTATTTGAAATATGTGTGGAACAGGGGGTTTTGATCCGTGACTGCAGCAATTACTCTGGTTTGCGAAAAGGATATTACCGTGTGGCCGTCCGAACACATGAGGAAAATCAGGAATTGATCCGTGCAATGCGGGATGGCACCACAAAAGCGGCAGTGGCACATGCAGAGGTACTGAAAGAAGAGGAACAGGCATAAGTCTGATACGAAAGGGAACAGATATGGCAAAGACGATCATGATACAGGGAACCATGTCCAATGCAGGAAAGAGTCTTCTTGCTGCCGGACTTTGCAGAATATTTCATCAGGATGGATACCGTGTGGCACCATTCAAATCGCAGAATATGGCACTGAACTCTTTTATAACCAGTGAAGGCCTTGAAATGGGCAGAGCACAGGTTATGCAGGCAGAAGCGGCAGGTATAGAACCATCGGTCCTGATGAATCCGATTCTTCTGAAACCGACAAATGATGTTGGCTCTCAGGTCATTGTAAATGGGGAAGTTCTTGGTACCATGAGTGCCAGAGACTATTTTAAATATAAGAAAAAACTGGTGCCTGACATTATGAAGGCATTTCATAAGCTGGCAGAAGAAAATGATATCATTGTGATTGAGGGGGCTGGAAGCCCGGCGGAAATCAATCTGAAGAGCGAAGATATTGTTAATATGGGAATGGCAAAGATGGCGAAAGCGCCGGTGCTTCTTGCCGGTGATATCGATCGTGGCGGGGTGTTTGCACAGCTGTATGGAACGGTGGAACTTCTGGAAGAAGATGAGAGAAAAATGATCAAGGGTCTGATCATCAATAAATTCCGAGGTGACAAATCAATTCTGGATCCGGGTGTGGCAATGCTGGAAGAGAAATGTAAGATTCCGGTCGTTGGTGTTGCACCATATATGAACATTCAGCTAGAAGATGAAGACAGTCTGACAGAACGCTTTGACCGTCATCAGGAAGTTGGAGTGATCGATATGGCGGTTATTCGTGTACCACGTATTTCCAACTTTACAGACTTTAATCCGTTTGAAAGTATTCCGGGGGTTTCGCTGCGTTATGTACAGCATCCGTCAGATTTGAAGCAGCCGGATGTGATCTTTCTTCCGGGAACCAAGAATACGATGGATGATCTGAAATGGCTGCGTGAAAGTGGCATGGAAGCACTGATCCTTAAGGCAGCGGCATCCGGTACACTGATCTTTGGTATCTGTGGCGGCTATCAGATGCTGGGAGAAAATTTAAGTGATCCACATGGTGTGGAAGCAGGCGGTACGATGCGTGGAATTGGCCTTCTTCCGGTAGATACCGTGTTTGCAGAACATAAGACACGTACGCAGGTCTGCGGAAAATTCCTGGATCTGGATGAAGAGTTTGCGCCTCTTAAAAACGTAGAATTTACAGGATATGAGATTCATATGGGTGAGAGTACCTGGAAAAATGGGGCTGTAGCAAGTACTTCTACATGTGATACTGTGACAGGGACAGAGAAGACAGAAGGAACATTTTATCACAATGTATGCGGAACTTATGTTCATGGCATTTTTGATAAAGAAGAGGTTGCACTTGGTCTTGTTCGTGCAGTAGGCATAAGAAAAGGTATTGATGTGTCAGAGATGGAAGGCGTGGATTTTGCTGCGTTCAAAGAAACACAGTATGATATCCTGGCATCGGAACTTCGGAAACATCTGGATATGAAGAAAATCTATGAGATTCTTGAGCAAGGTGTGGAGGATATTCTGGAAGAAAGTGAAGCAGAAGGAGAAGCAGAGAAATGAAAGTAGAGCTTGAAAATGTAAAACCAATGGAGATTGAAAAAAGAAGTTTTGAGATTATTACAGAGGAACTTGGTGATAAACAGCTGCTTCCCGGAACAGAACTTATTGTCAAACGTTGTATTCATACAAGCGCAGATTTTGATTATGCGGATAACCTCTGTTTTTCACCGGATGTAGTAGAGCGTGCAATGAAAGCAATCAAAGAGGGCGCCTGCATTGTTACGGATACGCAGATGGCAAAGGCGGGAATCAATAAACGTGCACTGGCCCGTTATGGTGGAGAAGTCTATTGTTTCATGTCCGATGAGGATGTGGCAAAGATTGCAAAAGAGAATGGAACCACAAGGGCGACAGCAAGCATGGACAAAGCTGCTACTCTCGATAAAAAACTGATCTTTGCAATCGGAAACGCGCCGACTGCATTGGTGAGACTCTATGAACTGATCGAAGATGGAAAACTGAATCCGGAACTGATCATTGGAGTTCCGGTTGGATTTGTGAATGTTGTACAATCGAAAGAACTGATCATGGATTCGGGAGCACCTTATATAGTTGCGAGAGGACGTAAAGGCGGAAGTAATATTGCAGCCTGTATCTGTAACGCATTGCTTTATATGATCGATAATCGAAGAGATTAAATACTGACACCTGCCTGGATGATGAAATGCCGGACAGGTGTTTTGTGATTATTTATTAAGAAGTCGGGACAGAAGCTGACAGGCAGGGGCAAAATCGTCTGTCGTAATGGAAGAACAGGAGAGCAGAATGGTGATCGTAGCTGCATTTTCTTCAAGAATCAGAAGAGACATTCCATGCATGCGGGCTTCTTTTTTTAGCTCAAGACCTGTTCTGGCATAAGGAATGGTCAAGGCCAGACTTGTTCCTGCGGCACCGGTCTGAATCGTGCAGTTTCTGCCGAATGTATTTCGCACCTCATTTTCAAGAGCCTTCAGCTTCTGAGCATACAGCTTTTTTAATTTTTTTGTCTGTGAAGTCAGATGACCGTCACGGATAAACTGACAGAGTGCAATCTGTTCGGCTTTGGAAGCAGTCTGGCTGTAGCGTTCTGCAACAGCTGCATATTTTCTGGAAAGAGAAGGCGGCAAGACCATGAAGCTTAAGCGAATCGATGGAAGCAGCAGACGGGAAAAAGAACCAATATAGACAACGCCATGTCCTCCGGCAAGATTAAAGAGGGAAGGTGTTGGACGTTGAAAATAAACGAATTCATTCTCAAAATCGTCTTCGATGATCAGACTGCCTTTCGCTGCAGCGTAATGTACCAGTTCCATACGACGGCTGACGGGCATGATCTCTCCCCATTTCGTCATATGTGCAGGAGAAACATAGATTACGTCACAGTCTTTGTTGCGGTATTGAACTTCAAAACCATAATCAGAAAAAATAGTACTTCCCTGCACAAAAGAAGCGTTTGGAAAAGAAACGGTTTTTCGGTCATGGATCAGAGGACAAAGAAGATTCAGAATGCTCTGAACTCCGGCCCCGATCACAATATCGTCAGCAGAACAGTTGACGTTTCTTCGCTGACGGATGTAGTCAGCAAGTACCTGACGAAGATCGGCTTCACCCTGGGGTTCTCCATAGGAGAGAAGACGGTCACTCTGACGAAGTGCGCTTTTGATATAACGCTGCCAGAGGTCAAAACGGAAACTTTCATGATCGACACCGTTGGAAGCAAAGTCATATTGTATTGAAGGCAGATTCGCATGCCAGGAGGTAGTGGAGACTGGCTTTTGCTCTGCAATATTAGTTACATAATAGCCGCTTTGTGCACGGGCAACAATGTAGCCGTCTGCGGCCAATTGCAGATAGGCATTTTCAATAGTTGTACGGCTGAGCTTCAGTTCTGCAGAACATTTGCGAAGAGATGGCATGCGGCTTCCGGCAGGAATTCGCCGTTCCATGATCAGATTTTTGTAATGTTCATATACCTGAAGATACAGGCATTCTTTATTGGAATGAAAAGATAAACTCATAAATTGTCCTCTGAAAAATGAATAAAAGTGGTTATTTTTATAAATACACTTAGATGCTATTCTAAATCAGATAATGAGAAAATGCAAGACGAGGAGATAACAGATTGAAAAAGATCGCGGTATTAAATGATTTATCAGGAATGGGAAAATGTTCTCTTACTGCAGCAATTCCGGTGATTTCCGTTATGGGAATCCAGGCATGTCCGCTTCCGACAGCGGTATTAAGTGCGCAGACGGGTTTCCCTTCTTATTATTGTGATGATTATACGGATCGTATGGATGCGATTATGGAAGAGTGGAAGAAGATGGATTTTTATCCGGATGGAATCTATACAGGATTTTTGGCAGACGCACGTCAGGCCGATAAAGCAGTTGAATTTATTGAACAGTTTGCAAAAGAAGACACAAAGATACTTATAGATCCTGTTATGGGGGATAATGGAGAAGAGTACCCGATTTATACGGAGGCACTCTGTGAAAAAATGCGTTTTCTGGTCAGAAGAGCGACGGTGATAACACCAAATCTGACAGAAGCGCTATTGTTATTATATGGCGCACAGCGTGCACATGTATTGTGGAAGGAACTATCACTTATGGATGAGGAGAGATTGCTGAAATTCACAGAAAGTACAGGGAAGGAACTTTCAAAAGAGTTTGATACGGAAGTGGTTATTACAGGAATTGATCTTCCTGCGAGAGAGAATCATCAGGAGATGGGAAACCTGATCTGTCAGGATGGCAATACGACCTGGGTGACTGCAGCAAAAGAGGGTGGCAGTTATTCCGGTACAGGTGATCTGTTTGCATCGGTTTTGAGTGCCGGTATGGTGAAAGGAATCGACACGGTGGATTCTGTGCACAGGGCCGTGAAGTTTCTGGCGAAGGGGATTCATGATGCGGTAGTTGAAGGCACCGACCGGAATGAAGGAATTTGTTTTGAAAGATATCTTTCTGAATTAGCTGCTGAAAATTAGAACTTTAGAATTACATTTATATAATTCACGAAAAGCTTCCTGATCTGTTCAGTCACAAGGCTTCGGAGTCCGGAAGTACTGCAGAGGGTGACTTACACAGATGACAGGAAGTTTTTCTGTTTTGTCTATAAATTAGGGATTGTGATTGTTGATATGATGAAGTACGAAATGTGAAGAGTTATTTTTGCTATCTACCTAAAAGATGGTAATTTCAGCAGTAAGTTCAGAGAAAGGACAGCTTTGGCGCAGAAACTGTCCTTTCTTCGGAATATTTACTGTGTGAATTCCCAGTTATCTTTTAAAGATTCTTTTTCTTATAGATAAACCATGATGCAATCGCTGTAAACACGATCAGATATGTCATAAGTATCGCAATTCCCGACATTGTAAATCCCTCTCCTGCAGAGATGCTTCGGATCATATGACTTGTCTGGGAAAGTGGCAGTGCAGAGACAAATTTTCCAAGAAAACCAGGAAGCTTTTCTGTAGAGAAAAATGTATTGCACAGATATGCCATTGGCATGATGATGTAGTTCGAAAAACGCGGTACATCTGCATGGTTTTTGGCAAGGAATGAAACGACAACACCGATTGCAGAAAAAACAGCTCCATTCAGGAACATGACAAGGAAAGACCAGCCGTTAAAGATCAGTCCGGTGTCGATCGGCATTGTCAGAACCAGAATAACGCCACCTGCATAAAAACCACGAAGGCTTCCGCCGATGATCTGACCGGCAATAAACTGCCATAACGGTGTAGGAGAGATCAGTACCTGATCGAAAGCCTTCTCATAAAGTCGCTGCACATTCAGATTCTGTGCAATGGCATTAAAGCTTCCATTCATTGTCGTCAGTGAAACAACACCCGGGATCAGAAAGTTCAGATAAGGTTCTCCATGTGAGATTGTCTGGATTCCCATTCCAAATACGACCAGATACATCAGTGGGGCAATCATTGCCGCCAGCGTGATCTTATAGAAATCCCTTCGAAATTCGACCCATTTTTCCCATAAAATTGTAATAATTCCCATAATTAGCTCCTCCCTTATGACGGCATCAGATGTCGTCCGGCACGTTCAACAAACACATCTTCCAGCGTTGTTTCGCGTAGAGAAGCCTGTCCGGAAAGACCGGAGAGATAGGCAATTGCTTCTTCACGACTGTGAAAATAATGACTGTGAGTTTCGTCTCCGGCAAATTCATCAACGGTGTAATTTCCAAGACTGTCGATCAGTCCGGCCGGAGTATTGACTTCCTCCAGTTTACCGTGATCCATCAGAGCTACACGGCTGCAGAGATTCTGGGCTTCCTCCATATAATGAGTAGTCAGAAGAATGGTCAGGTTTTTGCCGTTTAATTTGCGGAGCAGATTCCACATCTGACGACGGGAAAGCGCATCCATACCGGCGGTCGGTTCATCCAGAAGCAGGATCTCAGGATCTGTCAGGAGGGCCCGACATACCATCAGTTTCCGCTTCATGCCGCCGGAAAGCTTACGGACTGTTCGTTTACGAAACTTGATCAGATCACAGAACTCCAGAAGTTCTTCTGTACGATGTTTGATTTCTTTGCGTGGCATGAAATAAAGACGTCCCTGATATTCCATGATCTCGTCCATATTCATGTCCTGGCGCATGGAGTACTCCTGTGTGATTACACTGATCTTACGCTTGAGATCCGGTCGGTTTCGTGTCAGCTTCTGTCCATCGATCAGGATTTCTCCTTTAGTCGGAAGAAGAAGCGTAGAAAGAAGACTGATCGTCGTAGTCTTTCCGGCACCATTCGGTCCAAGAAGACCGAAGAATTCTCCGGTCTCAATTTTGAGATCCAGAGAATCCACAGCAGTAAAATTATCAAATGTTTTTGTCAGATTCTTTGTTTCGATCATTTGTGCTCCTTCGCAATGATCAGAGAATAGTAGCCGGCATCATCCGGAATTTCCTCAACTCCATGATAGATATGTTCCTCTGGCATGCCACAGTTTTCAACCATGAGGACATCACGGCCGCTTTTGGCGAGAATTTCCTTTACCTGATTCATTTTCTTTCCTGATTTCATCAGAATGTAGTTTCCGGATTCTGTCAGTTCACTGTCAAGACGATGGACAGCAGGAACGATATGAAGCTGTTCGTTCCATTCAGACAGAGAAATGTTCAGTCGTGCAGCTGCAGCACAGAAAGAAGTGATTCCGCTTACCAGCTCTGTGTGATATCCGTCTGCCTCTACGCGATGCTGCAGATAGGAAAAAGTAGAATATACACATGGATCACCAAGAGTCAGGAAAACAACATTTTTTCCCTGATCAAGACAGGCTTCCAGAGCTTTTGCGCCTTTTGCATGATTTTCTTCAAGTTCCTTTGCATCATGTGTCATCGGCATGTAGATTGGAAGAAGTTCTTTTTCTTCCAGCTCCGGAACTGCCTGTACTGCAATTTTATAGGCAACGGTTTCTTTAACGTCTGCACCAGGTACAGCGATGATCTCATTTTCACGGATCATGCGAACTGCCTTTAATGTCATTAATTCCGGATCCCCAGGTCCGACGCCAACTCCATATAATGTACCTTTCATTGATAAAACCTCCTGAATTTATTTTTGAAATGATCTTAAATTTACATTATGCTGTGAAGTCTCATTCACAGACATATCTTTTTAATTATACTAGAATTGTATAGTGTTTGCAATGTAGGATTTGCTGTGTTATCATAGTTTCTATAGATAAAATTTGGCAATGTTTAAAAAGAAAAAAATGGAGTAGAGAAATGAAAAGAAAACTTTCAAGTCTGATTGCTGCTGTATTTATCGGCATTGGAGCTTTTTCCTGCATCTGTCAGGCGGCAGGCATGGATATTGACAAAGAGGATGGAGAATATTCCATTCAGGTGGATCTTGAGGGCGGAAGCGGAAAGGCAAGTGTGACATCGCCGACAATTCTGACTGTGAAGGATGGTCAGGCTTACGCACAGATCCAGTGGAGCAGTTCAAATTATGATTATATGATCGTAGACGGAGAAAAATATCTTCCGACCAATGAAGAAGGTATGAATTCTGTTTTTGAGATTCCGGTGCTCAGTATGGATGAAGGAATGCCGGTGATCGCAGATACAACAGCAATGGGAGCACCTCACGAGATTGACTATACGCTGACCTTTTATTCGGATTCTATTGGTTCAAAGAGCCAGCTTCCGCAGGAAGCAGCCAAGAGAGTCGTGGCAGTTGCCGTTGTGATCATTGTTGGTGGGGGAATCCTGAATTATTTTGTTAATAAAAGAAATCGCTGTTAGATATGTTGAATAGAATTGAAGAGAAGAAGGGCTGGTTTCAGTGAAACCAGTCCTTCATTACGTCAAAAATCTGAATGAGTTCCTCGTCGGAGATCACATAAGGAACCATGGAATACATATAGTTTAAGAAAGGTCTGCAGAAGACCCCGCGTTCATAGGCAAACTGCTGGAAACCTTCCAGGGTCTTTGGATCATGGACTTCGACGCAGGTACAGCCGCCCATGATACGGACTTCTTTGATGCGCGGGTCAGAGAAATTTTCCATTTCCTGACGGGAAATCTGTTCGATATGCCGGATCTTGCTCATATAATCGTCACGTTCAAAGATCTCGATTCCCTTAAGTGCAACGGCACAGGCAAGTGGATTTCCCATAAAGGTCGGACCGTGCATCAGGGCAAGGCGGTCATCGTCACTATAAAAAGCGTCAAAGACTTTGTGGTTTGCAACGGTGACAGCATGTCCGATATAACCGCCGGTCAGGGCTTTTCCGAGAACCAGGATGTCCGGAAGGACAAGGTCGGCTACAAAGCGGTTTCCGGTACGTCCGAATCCTGTTGCAACCTCATCAAAAATCAGAAGCACATCATATTGATTGCACAGTTCTCTGGCACGTTTCAGGAAAGAAATATCATACATCCGCATGCCGCCGGCGCCCTGGAGCAGCGGCTCTACGATAAAGCAGTTCAGCCGGTCATGATACAGTTCAAATGCATCCTCAAGCGCCGGGATCTCTGTCGGGATATGAACGACGCCTTCTTTTTTGTCAAAAGCGAAATGATAATCTTCGTCATCACCGACTTCCATTGCCTTGAAAGTGTCTCCGTGGTAGGCATGTTCCAGAGCCAGCACCAGAGGGCGTTTCCTTCCCTGATTGGTGTTGTACTGGAGTGCCATCTTAAGAGAGACTTCTACTGCGACACTTCCCGAGTCAGAAAAGAAGCAGTAGTCCAGGTCACCCGGAAGAAATTCCTGAAGCTTAGCAGAAAGTTTTTCTACCGGTTCATGGGTGAGACCGCCGAGCATTACATGGCAGAAACGGTCAGCCTGTTCTTTGATGGCGGCGGTCAGCTCCGGATGTTTGTAGCCGTGGATCATGCACCACCAGGAAGAAATTGAATCGATCAGCTTCTGGTCTTTGGTGTAGAGATGCACGCCTTCTGCATCCAGAATCCTGTAAGGTTCTTTCATTGTTTTCATCTGTTCATAAGGATACCATATCATCTGATCTTCACCTCGTCATAAAGTGCACTCAGCACATCTGCATCTGTTTCAAGTTCTGTGGCATTGTCCTGTACCTTCGCAAGCACAGGAAGCCCTGTCATATGTTCACACATAAAAATATTATCTTCTTCCATGATGTTCCCCGGATGGTAATGATTAAAAATGATGCCCTTAAGCGGAAGGTTGTGTGCCTTCATATATTCGAAAGTCAGGACAACACTGTTGATCGTGCCAAGACCGGCATCGGCGATAAGGATACTGGAAAGATTAAATTCCCGGATCACATCTTCAAGCTGGATCTTATGCTCATCAAAACAGAGAGGGCAGAGGATTCCGCCGCTTCCTTCCATGGTGATGTAGTCATAGTTCTCAGCGACTTTCGCAAAACCTTCGCGGACAACAGCGAGGTCAACAGGATTTCCTTCCACGCGGGATGCAAGGTGTGGTGACCAGGCATTTTCATATACATAAGGGCACATTTCGTCAAGTGGCTGTGAGATACCGGACATCTGTCGCACAAAAAGTGCATCGCCCGGGATCAGGCTTTCGTCTGACCGGCGGTCATTTCCGCTCATGGCTGCTTTGTAGTAAGCTGGATTTTTGCCTGCCTGTGCAAGTTTTTTTACGATTAGTCCGGCAATAAAGGTTTTGCCGATATCTGTTCCGGTTCCGGTGAGAAAAATTGCTTTGCTCATTTTTATTTTACACTTCCTTCCAGTATTCAGGAGTTACGTCACGTCCCATGTCAGCGAGCATCTTGCGGTCGCTTCGGATCGTCGCACATGCAACGGTGGTCAGCATGTTTCCGGTGATGGAAGCGGAAGCTCCGGCTTTGAAAGCAGTTTCTCCGTCGTTGGTGAGAAGTGCGCGTCCGGCAGCGAGACGGATGTTTGCCTCCGGGTTGATATAGCGGAAGAAGGCGATCGTACGCAGGATATCCGGCTCAGAAAGTTCCGGTAGATGTTCCAGAGGTGTTCCTGGGATCGGCATCAGAGCATTGATCGGGATGGAATCGATGCCAAGTTCAGCAAGGCTGATCGCCATATCCAGACGGTCTTCCCAGGTCTCACCCATGCCGATGATACCGCCGGAGCAGGCACACATGCCTTCGGCTTTGACTTTTTTGAGGGTCTCGATCTTCATGTCGTAGGTGTGTGTGGTACAGATATTCGGGAAATTTCTACGGGAGGTTTCGATGTTGTGGTGGTAGCTGGTCACACCTGCCTCGTGAAGACGGTGAAGTTGTTCGGCAGAAATAAATCCCATGGAAGCGCAGAGGTCAATCTTGCATTCTCTGTGCATGGTCTCGTAAGCATGGATTGCCTGGTCGAATTCTTTTCCTGTCAGAGCTTTTCCGGCGGTGACGATGGAAAAACGGTCGACACCTTCGGACTCATTCATCTTACAGGCTTCAAGGATCTTTTCCTCCGGAAGAAAATTGTAAACTTCGCAGGAAGTGTGGTGGTGTGCGGACTGTGCACAGTATTTACAGTCTTCCGGACATCTGCCGCTGCGTCCGTTGATGATTGAGCAGAGGTCTACTTTGCCTCCGATACAGGCTTCTCGAATGCGGTCTGCACCTTCACATAATTCATCCAGATCGCAGGTGAGAAAGAAGGAAAGATCATCCTCTCTTGTGATCCTGCGTCCGTCAATAATTTCCTGGGCTAAAGTAAGTGGGTTCATTTTGCTGTCTCCTCCGTATGTAATAAAGTTGTATTGGAATCAGAAAGGTACTGGATCACGACCGGACGAACACGTCTGGCAATGATGGCCCCAAGGATGCTTAAAGCGATGTCACCAGGTACTGCAAGAAGGAAGCAGTAGAGGATGAGTGGCCAGATTCCGATTGGTGTGTCGATCACATAATTGCAGATCACATAGTAGTAGATCATGCCGCAGGCATAGACGATCATAAGTCCAGCCAGGTTTGCGAGCAGGTAGCGGAAGATCGTCTTTTTCTTCAGATGTTCTGCGATACGTCCTGTCACGTAAGTTCCGAGGCAGAATCCAATGATATAGCCAAAACTCGGCTTAAAGACATACCAGAGACCGCCGCCCTCAGAGAAGATCGGAAGCCCTGCAAGCCCCAGAAGCATGTAGGCAACGACAGAGATTGTTCCACGTTTAGAACCAAGCAGCAGCCCTGCAAGCATCGTAAACAGATACTGCAAAGTAAAAGGAACCACCGGCACCGGAATCTTTATAAAAGCCCCCGCCGCAATCAGCGCAGTAAAAAGACTGCAGTAGATTAAAGTTTTTGTCTTTGACATTTGTAAACCTCCAAAATCTTTATGGTTTACAATTTTAAAAGAAAGAAAAGATAATGTCAACTAAAAAAATATAAAAGTTTACAATTGCATTTAGATTTAAAACAAGACCGTTTAATGTTGGGGACATGTGGGAGTGGTACTGATCTCTACGATTTTCTTCAGCACTTTTGGAATAGAAAACTGGAAAATCCTTGCACGCATCTGGGCGGTCATCCCGGTGCTCAATGGAATCGTATTTCTGACTTCCCCGATCTATTCCCTGCATGAAGAAGGACTGAAAGTCAGCAAGACGGTCGGAGACCTGGCAGGCCCGATGGCATTTGCAATCCTGATGGGACTTGCAAGACTTCTTTATGGAAAATATGGAGAGAAGATCGATCTGAAACGTTTTATGACCTACAGCAGCATTCTCTGCGTGATCTCTTATCTCTGCATCGCTTTCGTTCCGGTTCCGATGCTCAGTCTCGTCGGCTGTGCTGTCTGCGGATTTTCCGTAGGGATCATGTGGCCGGGAACGTTCAGCATTGCGTCGGCATCCATCAGAGGCGGCGGTACCGCAATGTTTGCATTACTTGCTCTCGCAGGAGACCTCGGCTGCTCCGGCGGTCCGACACTTGCCGGTTTCGTATCCAGCAGTGTGGGTAATAATCTGAGGATGGGAATCCTCGCGGCGATCGTGTTCCCGGTGCTTCTGCTTATCGGGATTCAGATATGTAAGAAGAGTCAGAAGAATTAAAAAAAGTCTGGACATTCGAGATTTTATAAGTCTTGATGTCCAGACTTTTTTGATGCTGAAATATTACATAGAAGCAATCGCCTCACGTGCATGCTCCACAAACATCGCACGGATTCCCGGATATTCGCCAAGTCCCTTCAAAACAGGACAGACTTCAAATCCGGCTTCTTTAAACTGACAGACCCAGGAATCCGGGGAATCTCCAGCCATATCATTGTGTGCATGATCACCCGCCACGATCATAAACGGTGTCATATAGATCTTGGATGGCTGGAAAGCAGATACCTCTCTGACAAGATCCTGGATCGTTGGTTCTGCTTCCACTGTTCCGATAAAGACGTTGGAGTGTCCTGAAGTTTTAAACTTCTTATCCAGTCCTGCATAAACAACATTGACCTGATGCGTGGTTCCATGGCCCATAAGTACCAGGGCTTCCGGATCTTTCAGATCAGAAAATTCAGAATTTACAGCTTCGATCGCTTTCTGCTCATCCTCCGGTGAGGTCAGAAGAGGAGTACCGAATACAATTTTGTCAAAAGATTCTTTATAAGAAAGAACTTCTTCCTTCATAACATGATTCTCGATACCGTCCAGGATATGTGTCGGCTGCACAGCCACTTCCCGGATCCCGTCTGCGATCATCTGTTCCATGGCTTCTTTTACCGTAGGAACGATATAATTGTCCCTTTTCTTAAGAACAGAGATGATCATCTTGCTGGTCCATGCACGATAGATTCGATGATCGCCAAAAGCATCGGCAATATCCTGCTCGATCTTTTCTATGGTAGCTTTCCTGGAGGCTTCATAACTGGTTCCGAAGCTCACGACCAGGATCGCTTTATCTGTTTGCTGATTCATAAAATGCATTCTCCTAAAGGTTTATTTTCCGCGTATAAATGGGATTATACAATACTGCGAAAAAAAGTTCAATTTTTTTCCAAAAACCTATTGACA
>OLRU01000863.1_pt1 | contig 30410 bp, 40 predicted proteins | sample 1672961 | NCBI WGS metagenome assembly OLRU01 (sample SAMEA3136741, study PRJEB25190) | human gut metagenome | biome: human gut; feature: human-associated habitat; material: faeces | place: Austria | collected 2013
CCTGACGGGTGCCATCGTGATCCTGACGGGCATTGCAGGCAACCTGCTGGCCGAGGTGGCGCGCACAGCGAAAGCACCGACGCTTCTTTCAGCTTGGCAAGCGCCCGAATCTTCTCGAACCGGAATTTCCTCAGCCCGTTCAGATATCTTCCCAGGACTGCCGCGCCGAATACTCCCAGCACGGACATCTGAAGCGCAGGGTCCGCCGCAGCATAGGGTGCAAGTATCGTCAGTGCAAGAAATGCCGCGCACAGGGAGTTCATCGTTTCCGCCCGGCGGCAGAACAGCAGCGAGCATTTGGCTATCAGCATCATCAGACCGGCGCGCATAACGGAGGGCGAAAATCCGAACAGCACCGCCAGCAGCGGGACCGCCGCGATCGCGATATATGCCTGGGAACGCTTTCCCCTGCCGAAAAGCTCCATAAGGATCATCAGCACCAGGGTGATGTGCGCGCCGGACACCGCGGTCATATAGTTCAGCCCGCTCCAGGTAATATCGCGCTTCAGCTTCATCGAGAATCCGGAGGCATCCCCCAGCAGAAGCCCCCTGCAGAGCGCCGCTTCATCTCCGCCGAGCACGTCAAGGCGCTCCCCGGCGGCGCTGCGGATATTCCCGGCAAGTCCCAGCAGGCTGAATGAATGCCTCTGGGAGTGTATCTCCTGTACTCCGCCCTCCAGGACAACTCCGTCGGAGAAGGTGAACAGGTCGTCGTCCGCCCGGGCAAGGGTGAGGGTTACGTCCAGCACGTCGCCGGGCTGCGCGGAGTAATTCCCCGTGAGGTCAATCAGCGCCGGGAATCCGTTCAGCACGCACAACGCCCGTCCTGCGGAGAAATATTTGGAATAAGAGCTCACCGAAGTCACCCGACAGGAGGTGCGTATCTCGCTGCCGCTCATTCCGCTCAGCGGCTGGCAGTAGAACCACATGTAAGCGGACATGCTGAATACGCCGAGGAGGAGTCCCACGGACAGCAGTTTCTCACGGTGCATGGCAAAGCAAGCGGCAGTCAGCACCTGCAGCGCGTTGTGCACGGCGCGGTAGCGGTATAGCCCGGCGGCAAAGGCCAGGGCCGCGCCCGTGCTCAGCATCAGCGATGTATACACGGCCAGCTCGCGCGGGGCATGGTACAGCTCTGTAATAAGAAATAAAAAGGCGACGGCCGCCGCCAGAAGGCAGGCCGCCGCCCGTTTTTCATGCAGGTAGGCAAAGGCTAGCTTACATTCCTTGTTCATGTCTGCTCCTCCACAAGATAACCCACGCCCTTCTGCGTGCGCACAAGCCCGCCCAGGCCTATCTCTTCCAAATGGCTGCGCAGGCGCGCCACATTCACCGTAAGGGTGTTGTCGTCCAAAAATGCGTCCTGCCCCCAAAGCGCACTGATGAGCGTGTCGCGGGTGACGATTTCACCCTTGTGCTCGAACAGCATCTGCAAAATGCGAAATTCGTTTTTGGTCAGCTCCAGCTTTTTGCCTTCATAATGCAGGCAGGCGCTTTTCAGGTCCAGCATGGCGCCGCCCACGGCAAGGGCCGCGCCGCTCTGCGCCCCGAACGAGTAGGTGCGCCGCAAAAGGGCCTCTACCTTTGCCACCGCCACAGACAAATCGAACGGCTTTGTTATAAAATCATCCGCCCCCATGCTGAGAGCCATAACGATGTTGAGGTTTTCGCCGGCGGCAGAAAGGAACAGCACAGGCACCTTGCTTATCTTTCGTATTTCCGCGCACCAGTGGTAGCCGTCAAAAAACGGAAGAGAAATATCCATCATCACCAGATGCGGTTCAAAGTGCAGAAATTCCTCTATCACGTTTTCAAAGTCTTCTGTACGGCGCACCTCATAGCCCCATTTTTCAAGCGTGCGCTGCAGCACGCCCGCAATGGCGTCATCGTCTTCTACCACCATAATCCTGTACATAACCACATCGCCCCCTATTCCTATAAACGCGCGCCGCCCGCCGGATTCTTCAGGCGGCGGAAATGATACAGAAAAAGGCAGGCCTGACGGCCTGCCTTCTTTGGCTCCCCCGGCTGGGGTGCGCTCAAAAAATTCTGTAATGGCAGTCTCGGCATCAGCCAGCTTGCACCAGACCACCACATGACCGTCATGCGGGCCATCCTCAAAAAGTTCTGCACGGGCCACAAGGCGCTGCAGGATTTGCGCCTTGAGCTCTTCGTCCTTTTTCGCTCCCTCACGGAAGCAGTACAGCCAAGCGGCAACATCTTCCGCGCGGACGGTTTCTTTTTCTTTTGCTTCGGCATCCTCTATGCGCTGCTGGATGCCTGTGCGCCGCCGCTCTGCATCGATAAGCATATCCCTCGTTGTGTCCGTAATGATGCCGGCAGCAATGGCACGGCTGATGTTGTTGATTTCTGTATTCACCGCGGCCAGCTCATCCAGCAGGCGCAACTTTTCGGCGCCCGTTGTTGCCGTTTCAGCCGATAGCTTTTCGGCCTGCAAGGCGATGCGGGCGATGTTCTCATCGGTGAGAGTACCTATTACTGCACGGAAGACGGCATCCTCAACAATCTCTTTGCGCACCAATTTCTGCTTGCAGCTGTGGTTTTTCAGACGATTGTCGCACCGATAATAACGATATACATTTTTCACCCCATGTGACATGGCCCCATAAGCGATTGCCCCATACATTGGAGCACCACAGAGGCCGCAGAAAAGACGGGGCGTGAGATAGTATTCTTCCAGCGCGCGGGCACGCTGCGGCATATGCTTTCCATCCAACTTGGCGTTTATGCGGCGCCAAAGGTCTGGCTCCACCGCGGCGGGGAAAATCCCCTCTTTCAGTATCTCATCCTTAAAACGAAACACCCCCATCAGGCGCACGTTTCGGAATGATGCGCTCAACGTAGTGGGGTTCCACTTATGCCCCTGCCGTGTTTTGTAGCCTGCCGCATTGATATACTCGCAGCACTGACGCAACGTGGCCCCCTCATCATACATTACCGCGGCTTGTCGCATAACGCGCGCAGCGGGCTCATTGAGCACAATTTTTTTGTTGGTGTCTGCCATTAGCCACATGGGCAGAGAGCCTGGCGTGCGATAATCTGCAGCCGCATCACGCATGCCGCGCTTTGTGTCTTCACTTACACCCAGCGAATACACCTCGGCGTCAGCGCCGTAGATGGCGCGCATATAAACCCCACCGCTGCCCTCTGGCACAACATCGTGCACGCTTTGCATGGTTACAGACACTTTACGCAGGTCTTCCATTGTGATGACCTGTTCTGTGAGATTACGAAAAAAGCGGTTGAATTTGTATACCACAATAGTGTCAAATTCGCCCCGCTTCGCATCTTCCAGCATGCGGCGGAACTCAGTGCGCTTAGTGCTGGTGCGTCCGGATTTGGCCCGGTCTATGTATGCGCGCACAACTTTCAAATCTTTCTTTTGACAGTATTCCTGAATTTCACGAAGCTGGCCCTCGATGGACAATTCCTGCTGTTTGTGAGAGGAATACCGGGCGTAGATGGCCGCCCTTGCCGTTTTGGGCACCTGATCTTCTGCCGGCTTCGCCCGTGCAATTTGCGTTTGTGCCAGCTCCAGCGCCAAACTCATAAAAAAACACCTCCGGGAGACTTGTAAAAGCCCGCCCGAAAGAGGTATAATGCAGTTGCTTGGGCTGCATTGTTCCTCTTTTGAACAAGCTGTCTATGTAAACCGCCTACGGTTGCCGCCGTGGGCGGTTTTTTTATTTCATATATGTTATGGCCGCATCGAACAACGCCAAGTATTTTTGGCTGATATGCCCAAAAATTTCTTTTGCCGTTTCCTCATTGTAAATGTGGCTTGTCAAGTTTCGGTCTTCCAGCAGGCTGAGCCAGCCGGATTCATCCGAAATGAGCCCAAACGCAAAGGCCTGCCGGATGGTAGCCTTCGGGCTGTTCAATTCGGTGTAGCCCTGGTCTATCAAGTATTCACGCATCGTTTTCCACGCCAGTTCTGTGCAAAACTCAAAACGCTGGATTACACCATCCCGGACGGATTCGAGCGCGGTTTTGTCGTAATCGGCCAGCGCCTCGCGCAGACGCGCCACAGCATCCACCAACTGCCGGTATTTTTCACTGAATTTGTTCATCAAGTCTATACCATCCCTTTCAATGTTTTGCAAAAACAAGGGGGCCATACCCGGCCGGATGTGGACAATGTCCAGCTTCAGCAGGGTGGGCAGTTCCTCGCAGGCAGCCCCAAAAGCGCCGCGCTGAGATTCCGGCATGCCGTACACGGCCAGGTCAATATCACTTGCCGGCCGGTTGTCTCCGCGCGCGCGAGAGCCAAACAGCACTAGCTTCTGCGCGCCGTAACGGCGGCCCAGCGCAACGATGCTGTGGTACAGATTTTTTATATCGTGTTCCGGCATTTTGTGTCCTACCCTTCATTCATTTCAATCCACGTCCCCCGTGAGGGGAGCTGGCAAACGAAAAGCGAGGCTTGCCTTTCAGCAAACCCCGCTTTTTACAGGTGAGCAATATTCTACGCCATGCGGCACCCCGTCACTCGCGGAGGCTAAACATACACGTTCGTCATATTCTGGCCGTGACGACCGGCAGCATCTCTGCCTACCTGTATTATTTGCGGTTTTGCTGTTTTTGGCAAGTGTCTGGATAATTTATCCTCAGATTTTATATTTAGTCCTCTTCATCGCAATCTTCTTCGAACGATTCTTCTAAAATATCCTTCTCTACAACCCTATCAATAGAAAGGCTCTGCCTATATTGTTCTGCCAAAACTGTTCTACGGAATTCGGCCGTTGGCGCAATCTCTTCCACCAATTCTTCCAGCTCATCAAGAGAAACATGGAAAAACTCTTTGCGCAGATTGACTTTATTGACACGCTTATCATTGAGAATGTGATGCAGATTTGTTTCAAGCGAAACTGCATCATTTGAAAAAATCATCGAGTGCACATCAAACGGGAAAGGAACACTGGCACTACTCAATTCATTCACACGTTCCATAGGGTCTAACCTGCGGGTCATTCCAATCTTAAACACATCTTCTCCGAAAGAACCAATATTACTAATAACATAAACGTTGCCGGCCTTGCCATTTTGCAAGTTTATAATTTTATCCTTTTGCTCGCTAACAGCCGCCAGTTGCCTTTGCAATTCTTCCACACGGATTTGTAATTGAGCGAGTTTTTCGGCATCTTCGCAGTGTGCCATTTGCTCATTAAGTTGGCCTATCTGCTCATGAAATTTACTTTCTTCTTTTTCAATCTGCGCTTTCTGCCGCTCTAACTCTCTTCGCTCCTCTGCTTCCTGCCGCATCTGCTCCCGAATGGCGCGCTGTTCTTCTTTAGCGCGTTCTTTTTTCACATAATACTCGTATTCAATACGAACTGCTTCACAAAAATAGTATTCTATCTCTCCAATAAATTTCCGCATTGTTGGAGCGATACTCTGATTTCCTTCAACGGCTATTGTAAAATACTTCTTTGTTACTTTCCGAACATTATCAAGAGCATCTTCCAGTTTGCCGAAGTGAAGCGCATATAAAATGTTTTGCAATTCCGCTTCCAAGGCGATGACCATAAGTTTATAGATAGTCATATTCGCCTTGGTTGTATATCTGCCTTGGTATTTTTCTAGGAGTGTCCGTATTTGCTTTTCATTTTCGCGATACCTTTTACGCAAATCTCGAACATTTAGGCACTGTAAATCAAGTTCGACGGTGGGGGTTATAAAATCCGTTACTTCATTCAGCAATTTGTGTGTTGCCTCATTGTCAGTGGCAAACTCGACCTCATCATACCAATCACAGGCATGCTGAATTGCTTTAAGCAATTCCCTTCCTTTTTGGGCTTTGCGAATTGCAGCCTGCGCAGCTTTTTCTCTTTTTTCTGCATCTGCTGCAGCTTCTTCCGCCTGTGCCTGTGCCTGGATTCTCGCTGTTTCCGCATTCTGCCGGCGTATTTCTACAGCCTGCAAATCCTTTTCCGCTTCCAAAAGCGCGGCTTCTTTTGCCTCTTTTTTTAATCGCTCGTATTCTTCCTGCTTATTTTCCAGTTTATTCTCTAACTCATGAACAGCCGCAGTAAGGTGGCTTTGTCTTTTTTCAATCGCGTCCAATGTCGCGCAATCTGAACACAATCCATTTTCATTTAATTTTCGAAACAGACCGCCTCTCCCGCAACGACTACACCTTGCCATTGAAACCTCTCCCCCTACTTGCTTTAGACTTTATAAATCCTTGCGAATTTGCACCACGCGGCCAAGCACACGGATGGGCACTTTTTTGGCATCGTAAATCTGCGGCTGGTGTTCCGGATTGTAGGATTTCGGCGTGAGGATTACCGTGCTGCCCTGGCGGTGCCAGTATTTCACGGTGGCATCATAGCCATTTACCAGCACAACGGCTATATCGTTTTCCTCCACCATATCCTGCTGACGCACCACGATAATATCGCCATCGTCCATGCCGGCGGCCGTCATGCTGTCACCATGTATGCGCAAACCAAAATATTTATGGCCGTCGTCGCGATCCAGCGGAATATAGCCCTCGATATTTTCTTCGGCATACATCGGCATGCCAGCGGCCACGCGGCCAAGCAGTGGAATCCGCTGCGCAGAAGGCCAAAATGGCACGGCTCCGATTTTAGTCAATTCCGAATCTTCATCCCAACCCATAACGTATTCGGGAGAAGAACCCAATGCAATCGCCATTTTCTCGAGACGGTCCAACGGTATTTTATCCGTTGTACCGCTGATATACCTTTGCAAAGCAGATTTCGGCAGATTGGTTTTTACCGCCAAATCTCCATATGACAATCCACTATCAGCAAACAATCGCTGCAAGCGTTTTGCTATATCATTCATGAGCTCTTCTCCTTCTTTTTATTGGTTTCATTATAGCATTGCCGTCCCAAAAATACAATATACAAAAACAAAAAAATTAAATTTCATCCCATTTTTGGATTGACATTTCGAAACATGTTATGCTATACTCATGTTGTCCTAAAAATGGGATAGAAAGGAATAGGAGGTGAACTCATGAATAAAAATCTCTTTCTGCAAAAACTCATTGCTGCCGGTTATACTCAAAAAAGCCTTGCCCAAGAAATCGGAATGGCTAAAAACACATTGTGCAATAAAATCAACGATAAAACGAAATTTAGCACAGATGAAGTAGTCTTAATTTGTGATATTCTGGGCATTAAAGACAACAGCGAAAAGGCTCAAATTTTTTTATCCAAAACGTCCTAAAAATGAGACAGATGTAATTTATCAAGCGAGGTGAACAACATGGGAACACTGGCCGTCGATGCCGCCCCGCGGGTGGAGACTGCCCCACTGTGCACCGCGGACATTACCGCGCTGGCGGAGGTAATCAACCGGCGCGGGCTGTATTCTGCGGCGCCGGAAAGCGAAAATTTCTACGCAAGCCCGGCCGGGCGGCGGATGGCAGGTATTCTTGCCGCGCTGCGCCGCCCGGCTGAGGAAAACACTGAACAGAAAGCGGGGTGAACACGATGAATGCAGTGCATGAAAAAATGGCACAGGCATACGAACTGACCTTGCAACTGGCGGAGCCCAAAAACCTGCAGGCCAAAGGCGCGGCCTTTTGCTACAGCAGTTACAAGGATGAGATGACGGTAAGCGTTGACGGGCGGCTGTACACTGTGCGCGGCGAGAACGGCGCGCATGACAAGGCCATGGCGGAATGCCTTACCGCACTGAAAAATGCTGTGGAGGTATCACAAAAATGAGCACAGAAAAGAAAGCGGGCGCCCGAGTGCTGGAACACTCGAACGCCCAGAGCGTCAAATCTTGGCCGATTGACGCTTTTATTTTACCCCGTACACGCCCGGCCGTCAAGCGCGCCCTGCGCGACACATTATGCGTGGCGCTTGCCTTGGCCGCCCTAGCCGCCCTAGACGGCGTTTTCAGCGCGGGCGGCGGTGTATATGCCTTTTTCCTTTTCGCGGCTTTTACAGCCCTTTCCGGGGCTGTGGCGCACACAGGAGGCAAGAGAACATGAACATCACCGCGCCAGAGCAATGGCAGGCAGAGCGCCTGCAGGGTATTGGAGCCAGCGAGGCCAGCGCCGTCATCGGGAAAAACCCCTGGATGTCCAATGTGGATTTGTGGCGCATCAAAACCGGCCGCAAGGCCGCCGAAGATATCAGCGACAAGGCGTGTGTGCAGTACGGGCATGATGCCGAGCCCCTCATCCGCGGGCTGTTTGCACTTGATTACAAAGACATCTACAAGGTGGAATACCGCGGGGCCTTTGATATGGTGCGCAGCGCACAGCACCCTTTTATTTTTGCCACACTGGACGGGCGGCTTACTGAGACAGCCACCGGGCGGCTGGGGGTGTATGAGGGCAAGACCACCGAAATCCTGCGCAGTATGCAGCGCGAAAAATGGCGCACGCCGGACGGGCGCCCCCGCCTACCGGACAACTACTATGTGCAGGTGCTGCATCAGCTGCTTGCCACGGGCTGGGAATTTGCCGTGCTGCATGCCCAGCTTAAAAGCACATGGGGCAACGAATTTGTGGCCACGCGGCGCACGTTTGTGATTGAGCGAGCCGAGGTGCAGGCAGACCTTGATTTTTTGTTAGAGCACGAGCTGCGGTTTTGGGAGTATGTGCAAAACGACCATGAGCCGCCGCGCATTATTGATTTTTAAATTTTGGAAGGAGAACAAGACTATGACAATCGACAAGCTGAACCATGCAAAGGCAATCGCCGCAGAAATTGACATGCTGGACGAGCAGATGCGCCGCCTTGGCAGCCTGCTGCGCAATGAGGAAAATGGCGCTATGCTCTCTTTGACACTGGTTAAAAAAGGCATCACGCTTTGCAGCGTGCGCATCGATAACCTGACGGAACGCGGGCTTGCCAATATGCTGGCGGGCATCATTGCAGACCTCAACGAGCAAAAACACGCACGCCAAAACGACTTGGCCTCGCTGTAAGTAAGGAGGATGCTATGCCAATGCCAGAAATTGTGAAAGTACGTTTCAAAAGCCGTTTCCAGCCGGGTGAATGGAGCCCACGGGAGTACAGCTATTATGCGGCGGTGCCGCTGAAAGTGGGCGACCTTGTAGTAGTGCCGTCCAAATACGGGGAAAGCGTTGCCAAGGTATCGCAGGTGCATGTGGATGAGCGCGAAGTGCGAGACTATCTGCATGTGATGCAGACGATTTCCACCCGCCCCATCGGACATGAAGATGACAGCACACGTTCAGGCCATGCCTGCGGAGCGTCCACGCAAATGCGGCTTTGATATGCCGCCTTGGAAAGGAGAACACACCATGGAGCTTATTGTGAAAAACCCCACCACGGCCGCCCCCCTGCCGGCTGTGGAGTGGAACTATCAGGAAATGCGGGCAGAATTGGAAAAAAAGCTGGCCGCCTACAAGGGCGCGGTATATACCGCAGCACAGATGCCGCAGGCAAAAAAAGACCGCGCAACCCTGAACAAAGTGCGCGACCAGCTGGACACCGCCCGCAAGGAGCTGCGCGCCTACTTTCTGGCCCCCTACAACGAATTTGAGGCCCAGATGAAAGAGCTGCTGGGACTTGTAGCCGAGGCTGTAGAGGGTATTGACGCACAGGTGAAGGCCGTGGAGCAAAAGGAAAAGGACGAGAAACAGGAGGCTATCCGCGACATTTATGTCGCATGGGGCAAAGAACTTTGCGAACTGGTGCCGCTGGAAAAAATACAAAACCCGCGCTGGCTCAACAAAACCTATACCCTCGCCGCCATCGAGGATGATGTAAAGACACAATTTGCGAAGGTGCGGAGCGCGCTGCACTCCATCGAGGGCGCCGTGGAGGCGGAATACCGCGACACGGTGCGCATGGTATACCTTGAATCTCTGGATTTGGGGCTTGCCCTGCAGAAAAAATCGGAGTTGGCAGAGCAAAAGAAAAAAATGGAGCGTGCCGCCGCTGAACGGCAGCTGCAGGCAATGCGGGAAATGGCCGCGGGCGGCCCTGCCCCGGCACCCGCTTCCTCCCCGGCACCCGTGCCCCAGCCCACGGCACAGCCCGCCCCTGCGGCGGCCCAGACAGAGCCGGAAACCATATGCCTTGACTTTCGGGTGTGGGCAACAAAAGTCCAGTTGCAGGCGCTGAAAGAATTTCTGCGCAACAACCAAATCAAATACGGCCGCGTGCCAAAGGAGGCTTAAACTATGGCAGTACAAAATTCTCTTACGCAGCGCAAGCCCACGTTTACAACATTCCTTTCGGGGGATGCTGTAAAGCGCAAAATCAATACCATCATCGGCGGCAAGGACGGCCAGCTTTTTATTACGGCTATCACCAGCGCCGTGAGCACCAACCCGGCATTGGCGGAGTGCGACAACTCTACCATACTTTCGGCGGCGCTGCTGGGCGCCAGCCTCAAGCTCTCCCCCTCCCCGCAGCTTGGGCAATATTACATAGTGCCTTATAACGACAAAAAACGAGGGTGCAAGGTAGCACAATTCCAGCTTGGTTACAAAGGATATATCCAGCTTGCCATTCGCAGCGGTCAATACAAAAAACTCAATGTGCTGCCCATCAAGCAAGGAGAATTGGTACATTTCGACCCGCTGAACGAGGAAATTGAGGTAAATCTCATCGACGATGAATTCGCACGAGAGAACGCCCCCACGGCAGGTTATTATGCCATGTTTGAGTACACAAACGGCTTCAAGAAGGGAATGTACTGGAGCCGCGAAAAGATGATGGCACATGCAGATAAATACAGCCCTGCATTCAGTGCAGAGAGCTATCAAAAATTACTGGACGGAGAAATTCCCGAAAAGGATATGTGGAAATATTCCTCATTTTGGTATCGCAACTTTGATGATATGGCATGCAAAACCATGTTGCGCCAGCTGATTAGCCGGTGGGGTGTCATGAGCATAGAGATGCAGCAGGCGCTCTCGATAGACGAGCATATCATTACCGAGGATGGCACCGCCGAACCCGCTTTTGTCGAGGATGCGCCGGAGCCCGGCAGCCCTATTGAGGCCACCGGGCAGGAAGTGCACACAACGCCACCGCCCGTAGAAACACCACCCGCTGAGGCAGAAAACAATATGGCCGATGATTTTTTTCAGGACTAACGAAAGGAGCTTCCAATGATTGAAAAAGACCTTTTTTACGACCAATATGAAAAGCTGCTCGGCATCTGCGACAAGAACAACCTTGTCGCAGATTTCAGCGCCGCGCAATACCCAATCATGCTTACGGTGCGCCCTGATACCAGCATGGAGGGCCAGATTTCCATGCTGGAAGATGATGTGGGGCACAACAACCGTGATTCTCGCATTCGCTTTGTCTTTGTGGATGGGCGCCTTGTAGTAAAGGTTTCCGATAATTTTACACTGACGGACACCCTGCTGAACAAGCTTAAAAACATTGCAAAAAAGCTGTATGTACAGCACCTTGCAGCCTTTTTCCGCGAGGCAAAGGAACGCTCCAAATTTGTGGAAACTGATGCGGAAATACAGACTCCGGACGTGCCTGGAACATCGGACGAAACGGAAATCATTGACGCGCTGTTCTCGGCTGACGATGAGGTGGACACAGACGGCGCAAGCATCGAAGAGAGCTGAACGGGAGGGCGCTCATTATGGCAGACGGAAAGCCATCCATTTTAATTTATCGCGACACGCTGCGGCTATTGCTTAACAGCTTCGGCCCCGAGGATTTTTATGCCATCATGGGCGCCCTTTCCGCACATGCCGAAGGGAAAAGAGTGCAAAAGCCTCAAAACCCCGCCGCAGAATTTGCCTATAACATGATTGCCCAGCAGCATGAGCGTGACAGCGCCGCCTACGCGGAAAAGAGCAAAAAGCGTTCGGCGGCGGCCCGTAAACGCTGGGAAGCCAGTGGAAAAGTCGTTGAAAATGCGGAGCCTTGTGGACAACCCGTTGAAAACCACATGCAAAAGCATGCAAAAAATGCAAATGCAGATTTTGCACCTACGGATACGGTAACGGTTACGGATACGGTAACGGTTACGGATACGGTAACGGATATAGAAGACGATATTAACATATCGTCTTCTTCTGGCAAAGACGACGAAAGGCCGGTTGATGAAAAGCCCACGGAAAAGATTTACCGCACCTATCAGGAGCTTATCGGCAAATTTAACGATGAGGTGAAATACGGCCTGCTGGAAGCCTACGGGGCATTGGGATTTGACGGCACGATGAACGCCATTATGCGTGCATACGAAAACGGTGGCACAACCTGGAAGTATGTGCAGCGATGTATCAACAGCCAGCGGGAGGACCCCGGATGGCGTCCGGGAAGGATGAGATGATGGATTATCAATTCGACCGAGAGTTACAAGCGGAAATGAACAGACTGCTGCTGCGTGTGCACCGGGGAACACCCAGCCCGCAGCAGGAGCTTGGAAAGGACGATGAAAATGCCGATAAAAAATTACACCACCGTTGTGAGCGCCTACGAATCGCTGGGGCAGATTCAGGGCATGCTGGCCGCCCACGGGGCGAATAAAATCCTTGTGGAGTATGATGCCGGGGCCCCGGTGGGCGTCATGTTTTCACTTGTTGTTGATGGTCAAACGCAGGGCTTTTTGCTGCCGGCCAATGTTGATGGCGTCATGGCCGCTTTCCAGCGCCAAAAGGTCAAGGCCGATCGCGAGCAGGCCGAGCGTACGGCGTGGCGCAATATCCGAGACTGGGTAGCCGCACAAATGGCCTTTATTGAGAGCGGCGGCGCCGAGCTTGCGGAGACGTTCCTGCCCTACCTCACAGACGGCAAAGGCCGCACGTTGTATCAGGCGTTTAAGTGCGGGCAGCTGCTGCTTGGCGACGGCGGGGGGTGTCAAGCATGAGCTGGTATATTTTTTCCGTACCGGGAAAGCCGCAGGGCAAGGGCCGCCCGCGGGCAAGCGTTGTGGCAGGGCATGCCCACCTGCACACCCCTGCAGCCACTCAGCTTTACGAAAACTGGATACGGCAATGCTGGCTCGAAAGGTTTCAAGGCGTCCGCCTTTCCGGCCCCGTAAAAATACAGGGCGTAGCCTTTTTTGAGGTGCCGAAAAGCTACTCCAAAAACAAAAGGCTGCTATGCGCGCAGAATGTCACCCCGCCGACCTGCAAGCCCGATTGGGACAACATCGGCAAGGCATTGTGCGACGCGCTGAACGGCATCGCCTACGGCGACGATGCCAGTATATACGATGCACACATCGTCAAACGCTGGGGCTCCCCTGCCCGGCTGGTAGTATGCATCACGGGCGAGGACGCCCCAAGAGAAGAACAAGTGAGGGAGAGCAAAAAGTGAAAGTTGGCGATTTTGTACATATCACCCGGAAAGAAAACGGGGCAAAAAGCAGGATGGATCCAGAGGATGTCGCGCTGATGCAGGCCCGCATCCCCCACACCGGCATCGTTGTGTATATCCATCCGGTTGGGCATTGGGCCACCGTATTGTGCATGTCTGACAGCGGAAAGGCTCTATACTGTGAGACATTCCGGGCAAAAGAACTGAATGTGATGCGGCCGCCGAAAGATGGGCGTGCGATGAAGGAGGTGCTGGCATGGAACGCAAAAGGCTATGGATCAATTCCCCTGCCGACCGAGACGCAGTAACCGTCATCCTTGTGCGGAACGGGTATACAGTGCGCCAGGGGCGCGACAATCGCCCCGGAAGCAAAACTGCCAAGGCATCCTATGTTGAATACTGGCAGGAGGCGCCCGGCGAATGAGTGCTTTGGTGCTTATCCTCGGGCTGGCGGTGGTGGCCGCTATCGCCTGCTGGGTATCCGGCAGGCCGTGAAAGGAGTAATCGAATCTTATGGAATTTGTTTAGAAGTTGAAATCAACATCTTACAGGAACTGAAAGATGTGAGATAGTTAAAAACAAAAATCCCGTTCCCAAAAGGATAGAACGAGATAAATAAACATTATTACTTTTTAGAAAGAAGCTTGGCCATCTCAACAAACAAAATATAGAGCTTATTCATTTCTTCAGAATTTAAATTTTCCGCAATTTTTAATGAAAACTCTCCGTTGTCCCCCTTAAAAGCGAGATGGATTTCTGGAGATATCTCTATTGACGAACATCGATTGCTTTTATCCACTTTTTCTTTGATAAACCGTACAATTTGAGGTATCTTATTCTTTAGGGATTCCACAATAAGGCCGGCTGAGACAGAAACAAATAATTCCTTAGCAATCCATATAATTACATCTGGAGATATCGGACCTCCTATTTCATCAGGAAGAGCCGTTACACGGATTCCACCTTGAGATAGCTGATTGAGTTCTTCAAGGGTTGGTTGAATCTCGCGAAATTCCATACAGTCTATAGTAATAGCCTCCGAAGAAATTCCAAATTTATGAGAACGCATTTTCTTTTCATCCTTTCTTCTCTACATTTTTCAAGTTTATGATATCACTTGATTATAAAAAAGTCGATAAATATTGTAGTAAGGTATAGAAAACGTTAAACAGCAATTCAAATAGGACCTCACAAGGAGAACACCGCATGAACCGTGAATGGCTGGAAAATTACATAGCGATGGCCCGCGAATGTGAGCACCGGCAGGAACGGCTTGCCCGCATGAAAAGCGCCGAAGTGCTTCCCCCGCTGCGAGCCGGAAACGATGGGAGCCAGCACACGGGAAGTTCAGGTGAGCATATGGCGCGCAGCGTTGAAAAGCGCCTTGAATACGAGGAACAGATAGCCCCTATCCTCGCAGAAAACAGGCGGAGGATGCGAGCAGTTGAACATGCTGTCTGCACCCTGCCGCCGCGCGAAAGAGATATTCTCCGCATGCGGTATATGGACAGCGACACATTGCGCCCCCTACCGTGGCGGGATATTGCAACAAAGCTGTTTGGCACAGACGAAAAGCGTCATATTGACGCCGCATTGCGAATACACCGGGCAGCTCTCGCCCACTATCTCACAAAATAAAAACAGTAAATGAGGTATTTTGAGGGTAAATGAGGTAGATTGAGGGTTGATTGCTGTGATATTCTTAGAGCGTCGACGAGGGTACGCCAGCATGCAGAGGACGTTCTCCCCTTTGCTTCCCATCGACATCCTTTCACACCGCGCCGGCATGCCGCGGCCAGTAGTATGCCAAAAACAAAACCGCCCATCGGGCGGTTTTTTATTTGCAGAAAGGAGCCCCGAAACATGGAAAAAGAAAAGAAAATCATATTGCGGGCGCTTCCAGAGATAAAGCCGTATCCTCATAATCCTCGCATCAATGATGCCGCCGTGCATAAGGTTGCGGAAAGCATCCGGCAGTTTGGATTTCGGCAACCTATCATCGTGGACGCTGACGGCGTAATTATTGCCGGCCACACCCGATACAAAGCCGCGCAGTTCCTACGCCTGAAAGTTGCGCCTGTCATTGTGGCGGATGATTTGACGCCCAAACAGGCCAAGGCATACCGCCTTGCCGACAACAAAACAGCCGAGTTCTCGCTGTGGGACGATTTGCGGCTTGCCACAGAGTTACGAGATTTATCGGCCTGCACGGAAATAGACTTGCGCAGCGTGGGCTTTGATACAGAGCCTGCCGCGCAAAAAAGCAAACGGACAACCGGCATCATGGCAGAGACGTTCGGCATCCCGCCTTTCTCGATTTTGGATACGACTGGAAAACAGTGGGCTGCTCGAAAAAAAGAATGGCTGGCTTTGGGCATCCGCAGCGAGGAAAGCCGCGATGATATTCGTACTTACAGCTTAAATGTCAAATATGCAGCCAACTGCAAAAACACAGTATCCATTTTTGACCCTGTTCTGTGCGAAGTTATGTATCGGTGGTTTGGTATTCCGGGCGGAAAAATATTTGACCCTTTCGCCGGGGGCTCGGTACGAGGTGTGGTTGCCGCCGCACTCGGATATGAGTATACCGGCATAGACCTCCGGCGCGAGCAGGTAGAGGCAAACAAGCAAAACGCTGAGGATATCGGTGTATCCCCCACATGGATATGCGAGGACAGCCGCAATATGGACAGGCATATTCCAGACGAGAGTCAGGACATGCTTTTCACCTGCCCGCCTTATGCAGATTTAGAGGTTTACAGCAACAACCCTGCCGATCTCTCAAACAAGACATACCCTGTCTTTTTGGAACTCTATCAGGACATCATGCAAAAGGCGGTTTCAAAGCTGAAGCAAAACCGCTTTGCGGTTGTTGTGGTAGGCGAGGTGCGCGGGAAAGACGGCAGTTATTATAACTTTGTCGGGGATACAATCCGCACATTCATTGCCTCGGGTATGCGTTACTACAACGAGATTATTCTGGCTACTGCCATTGGCACATTACCCATTCGCGCGGGGCACGCCATGGCCGTGAATCGCAAAATCGGAAAGCGCCATCAAAATGTGCTTGTGTTCTATAAGGGCGAACCCAAGGCTATTCAGGATAATTTCCCGCGCATCGCTTTGGAGGATGATGCCAAAAAGGCGGTGGCGTAAATGGCCCGCCCAAGAATCAAAATCGACCAGGCCAGCTTTGAAAAATTGTGCTCTTTGCAATGCACGCTTGCCGAGATTGCCGTGTTTTTCGGTTGTTCAGAAGATACAATAGAGCGTTGGTGCAAACGCATATATCACAGCGGTTTTGCGGAGGTTTTTGCCCAAAAGCGAAACTTGGGCAAAATCGCCCTGCGCCGTTCGCAGTTTCGGCTTGCCGAAAAAAATGCAACCATGGCTATTTTCCTTGGAAAACAATATCTTGGGCAGCGCGAAGAAGTTACCAGCGACGACATCAGAGACGATGGTTTTCTGGACGCCTTGCAAGAAAAGGCATCGGATTTGTGGGCAGAAGGCGTGGATGATTATGACTTTGTAATGCCGGAGGCAGAGGAAAATGAATCAGGTCTTTAAGTTCCGGCCGTTTTCCCGGCGCCAACAGAAGGTTTTGACGTGGTGGTGCGCGAATAGCCCAACACATACCGCCAATGGCATCATCGCAGACGGCGCCATTCGTTCGGGCAAAACGATATGCATGTCGCTCTCTTTTGTCCTGTGGGCGATGTCGTCATTCGCCGGGGAGCAGTTTGCTATGTGCGGCAAAACGATAGGCAGCTTCCGGCGCAATGTGCTGCCGCCACTCAAAAAGATGCTTCGCGGGCGTGGGTATCATGTAACAGACCGCCGCGGCGATAGCTGCCTGCTTATTTCCCGCGGGACGAAGTATAACACTTTCTATATTTTCGGCGGTTCGGACGAGAGCTCACAAGACACCATTCAGGGCATCACCCTGGCGGGTGTCTTTTTTGACGAAGTGGCTTTGATGCCGGAAAGCTTTGTCAATCAGGCAACCGCCCGATGCTCTGTTGAGGGCAGCAAGTGGTGGTTCAACTGCAACCCAGAAGGGTCGCAGCATTGGTTTTACACCTCATGGATCCTTGAGGCCCGAAACAAGGGATTACTCTACCTGCATTTCACCATGGAGGACAACCTTAGTTTGTCGGAAGGTATCAAAAGCAGATACCGCAGCATGTATGTGGGGGTATTTTTTGAGCGTTATATACTTGGGCGCTGGTGCATGGCCGAGGGCCTTGTGTATGACATGATTGCACGCGACAAAGAGCGATACCTCATGCGCGGCCCCATTACCGGCATGCAGGGGCGCTTTTATGTTTCCATCGACTACGGCACGCGCAATCCATGCAGCATGGGGCTGTGGTGCGTGCACGGCGGGAAGGCCGTGCGCATTGCCGAAAGCTACTATGACAGCCGCAAGACCGGGCGGCAGCGCACGGACGAGGAACACTACCACGCTTTGGTGGAGCTCACCGCAGGCAGATATATTGACAGCGTCATAATAGACCCTTCGGCGGCGTCTTTCATTGAGACGATACGGCGGCACGGGAAATTCGTGGTGCGGCCTGCGGTGAATAAGGTTGTTCCCGGCATCAATGTGGTATCTGCCCTTTTGGAGGGCGGCCGAATGTTAATACACGAAAGCTGCCATGATGCTTTGCGGGAATTTGGCCTATATCGCTGGGATGATAAAAGGCCGAGTGATGCCGTCATAAAAGAGTACGACCACGCAATGGATGACATCCGATATTTTGCCGCAACGGTGCTTGCGCTTGAATTCCGCTGGGTGCCGTGGCGAGAAGGAGCCTGACAGATGTTTCAAAAGATGATGCAATGGGTACGTGCCACCCTTTTGCGCCTGCTTGGGCAGGAAAATACAGACCTTGTAATATCCCCGGCCATGGAGGCGCAGATTTCCACATGGGTGCGCATGTATGAGGATGTGCACGCGCAGGATACTTATTCCCTTGGCTTGCCCGCTTTTATTGCCGGCGAGTTTGCGCGCCTTGTCACGCTGGAATGCGACATCCAGTTGACGGGAACCCGCGGGAAATGGATGGATGAGCAATTCAGCATATTCCGTGACAGCCTGCGCCCCTCCGTGGAATATGCCTGCGCGCTGGGCGGCGCTGTATTTAAGCCGTATGTGCGCGGCGATGCCATCGCCGTGGATGTGGTGCAGGCCGATGCCTTTTTCCCCACTGCCTTCGATACCTCCCAACGCCTGACCGGGGCGGTATTTTCGCAGCAAATCACGCGGGGCGGCAAAATATACACGCGCCTGGAAAGCCACGATTTCAACCCTGGCACTGGCGTTGAAGTGATACAAAACAGGGCCTTTGTGTCGTCCTCAAATGCGAGCCTGGGAGGCGAAATCGCGTTGTCGCAGGTGCCGGAATGGGCCGACATCACGCCCGAGGCCACTATTCAAAATCTTACTCAGCCGTTGTTTGCCTATTTCCGCATCCCGCTGGCCAACAACAAAGACCGGGGCTCCCCTCTCGGTGTATCCGTATTTGCCGGTGCAGTGCCTGCCATTGAGCAGGCCAATGCGCAATACGGGCGCCTTTTATGGGAATATGAGGGCGGCCAGCTTGCCGTTGATGTGAGTGAAGCGGCTATCCGCAAGGGCGAGGACGGCGGCGTGCAGCTTGACAGGCTGGGGCAGCGTTTGTACCGCAGAAGCCTCGCCACAGGTGATATCAACTTTTATCACGCCTTCGCCCCGGCCCTGCGCGATGCCTCTTATCTCAATGGGCTGAACGACCTGCTGCGCAAAATAGAGATGCAGAGCAACCTTTCTTTTGGTACCATTTCCGACCCATCCAGTGTGGACAAAACGGCAACCGAGGTAAAAATGAATAAGCAGCGCAGCTTTGCCGCCGTGCATGACATCCAGCGCGCACTGGAAACCGCTCTGAACGGCCTTTTTTACGCTATGGACAAGCTGGCCCAGCTGTATGGCCTTGGCCCTGCGGGCGACTGGCAGGCCACATATCTTTGGCATGACAGCATCCTTGTGGATGAGGACAAGGCCCGCGAGCAAATGCGGCAGGACTGCAGGGACGGTGCTGCACGGTGGTGGGAATACCGTATGCGTTTCTATGGCGAGAGCGAGGCCGAAGCAAAGAAGGCTGTGGGGTATTCCGAGAACCCCAAAAAGCCGCTTGATCCCTTCGGGCTGGATGGAGACGGCGGTGATGGCTGATGCTGACGCCGCATTATCTGGCCGAATGCTCCGATGAGCTTATCCGGCTGCTGGGCGAACTGGACGAAAGCATCATGCGCGATTTTGTTCGGCGGCTGGTAAAGGCCGGGCATATCACGGATGCCGCAAAGCGGCAGGCACAGCAGATGATGGAGGCCGGGGCGCTGTATGATGACATCGTGGCTGAGGCTGCCAGGATGACGGGCAAGACGGAAACTGCTGTTCGGGAGCTTTTCCGGGAGGCCGGCTTGAAAAGCGTGGCCTATGACATCAACATCTGCCGGGCGGCAGGGCTTTCCCCTCTGCCCCTCGCCGCCTCACCCGCGGCCATGCAGGTGCTGCTTTCCGGCATGGAAAAGACTAAGGGCATGTTGGACAACCTGACCATGACAACGGCCAACGGCGCACAGCGCGCCTTTATTGAGGCGGCCACACTGGCCGAAATGCAGGTGGAAAGCGGTGCGTTTGACTATGTTACCGCCATACGTAACGCCGTGCACACTGCTGCCAGCGGGGGCGCATGGGTGCTTTACCCCACCGGAGCACGCAGCCGCCTTGACACGGCCACGCGCCGGGCTGTGCTGACCGGGGTAAACCAGACGGCCGCCGCCCTTACGCTGGCCTACGCCGACGATATGGGCTGCGACCTTGTGGAGACCACGGCGCACATGGGCGCCCGGAGCACGCGGTGTGGCAGGGGCAGGTGTTCAGCCGCAGCGGCAAAAGCCGCCGCTACCCTGATTTTGTCACAGCCACGGGCTACGGCACCGGGCCGGGGCTGTGCGGCTGGAACTGCCGGCACAGCTTCTACATGTTTTTCGAGGGCGTTGACGAGCGCGCCTACAGCCGCGCGCAGCTGGACGAATACGCCAATGCCAGGGTGCGCGTAAACGGAAAGGAAATGCCCTATTATGAGGCCACACAGCGCCAGCGGGCCATGGAACGGCGCGTGCGCGACACACGCCGCGAGCTGGCCGGGCTGGACGGCGGCATCAAGGCCGCCCCGGATGAGGCCGTAAAGAACGCCTTGCAGCAGGATTTTGACAGCGTCGCGGCACGCTTGAAGCGTCAGGAGGCTGCGCTGAAGGACTTTACCCGGCAGGCTGGCCTTGCGCTGGACACTTCCCGCGTGCAGGTACAGGGCTTTGGGCGCAGCACATCGGCCAAGGCTGTGTGGGCGGCCAAGCGCGGGCGAACGGCTGATATTGTTGTGCAAGGTCATACCCTCTATGCAGTGACCGATAAAGCAATACAAGCCGTTCCGAAGCCCTTCTTCAAAGCTCTTTCTGATGGCATGAACCGGAAGGCTCAAGACTATGCACGGGAAATCCTGCGCAATGTAAAAGACTTGCCCGAGGGTACAGAAGCCGCCATTTCTTTTGCCATAGACGGCCGCCTGAAACATGTTTTTACCGGCACAGGGCCGGATATGCGTGTGACAATTCGAGGCATGCGGCAGTCTTATATTCTCTTGCACAACCACGCCAGCAATGATATACTGAGCCCGGAAGACATATTGGCGCTGATACGGCATGACAATATGGTAGCTATTGGCGCCGTTGGGAATAAAGGGGCTTTATTCACCTGCGAAAAGGTATTTGGATATAACCGCGAAAAAGCTGTGAGTTTTTATCAAGGTGTTTGGGGGCAATACCCTGAAATGCATGTAAATCTTGAGCAGAGATTCCAATTCATGCAGAGTTTTATGGAGGGAGCCGAAAAATATGGCCTACACTTCGCCTCTCCCGGACAAAGTGGTTAAAGTGCTGCGTAATTATTTGAAAAAAGCAAAACCATACACACCGGAAGAACGCAAAAAATATAATTATCCAGAGCTGGGAACATTTTTAGCTGATATTGTGTACCAATATTCAGACCGGGAGCTCGCCACACTCGCCATGGATGAGTTGCAAGCTGCCGGCCTCTGGACGGAAGAAGACGAGAAAAAAGCGTTTGGATGAACCACCACCTGCGGGCGGTGGTTTTTTTATGCCATCTGAAAACTGAATCGTTCATCAAGGCGTCTGCCCCATACGGGGCGGGCGCTTTTTTGATACAAAATTGCCCCTGCCTGCCGGGCTTTAAATGCAGGATAGGCCGTGCGCGGAGTGGCCGCGCGTTTATAAGCAAAATCTGGCTGAAAAGGAGTATACACATGGAATTTCTGAAGGAGATTTTCGGCGGCGGCGCGCTGACCTACGAACAGCTTGCCGCAAAGGTAGCTGAAAAGAAAATGAAGCTGGCCGACCTTTCCGCAGGCGGCTATGTGGGCAAGGAAAAGTTCGAGACCCTGAGCGCAGAGAAAACCAATCTGGAAACACGCCTTGCCGACGCAAACAAGAAGCTGGAGGGCTACGACCCCGAATGGAAAGCAAAGGCCGAGCAGGCCAAGGCAGATGCCGATGAGCAGGTGCAGGCCGTGCAGCGCAGCTTTGCCCTGAAGGAGCAGGCTGCAGGGCTGAAATTCTCGAGCGAAAGCGCCAAAAGGGCATTTATGGCCGACCTCGAAGCCCAAAAGCTGCCCATACAGGACGGCAAGGTGCTGGGCTTTGACGATTTCGCAAAGAGCTACCGCGAAAGAGACCCCGGCGCATTTTTGCCCAACGAAAAGCCGCCGCGCTTTTCCGGCTCGGCCACAGGCCCCGCCGCCGCTGGCACAAAGAAGGACCAGGCAAACGCTGCCATCCGCGCGGCGTTCGGCCACGGACAAGCAACATGATTTTTTGACAGGAGGAAAACACTATGAGCATTATCAACCGCGAGCAGGCGGAAGCCCTTATCCGCGAGCAGATTGTGGAAACCATTTTTCAAGAGGCCCCGAAACAGAGCATCGTGATGCAGCTGGGCCGCCGCCTGCCCAATATGACGAGCAAACAGACCAAAGTGCCCGTGCTGGACATGCTGCCGATTGCCTACTGGGTGAACGGCGACACCGGCTACAAGCAGACTTCGCATCAGGCGTGGGACAACGTCTACCTGACGGCCGCCGAGCTGGCCGTGATCGTCCCCATCCCGGAGGCGGTGCTGAGCGACGCCAGCTTTGACATTTTGGGCGAAGTGACGCCCCGCGTGAATGAATACATGGGCAGGCGCGTGGACAGCGCCGTTATTTTCGGCGTGGAGCGCCCGGTGGAATGGCAAAACGACCTTATCACGCTGGCACGCCAGGCGGGCAACAACGTGAGCGGCGGCATCACCTATGACACCCTGATGGGTGAGGACGGCCTGCTGGGCAAGGTGGAGCAGGCGGGCTACACCGTCACCGGCGCCATCGCGGCCATGCGTGCCCGCGGAGCCATGCGCGGCCTGAAGGACGACGCGGGCCGCCCCATCTTTGTAAGCGACATGCAGGGCCCCACCCGCTACGGGCTGGACGGCGCGCCGCTGTTCTTCCCCGAAAACGGCTCTTTTGATACATCCGCCGCACAAATGGTGGCCGGCAACTGGAGCCAGCTTGTGTGGGCCATGCGTCAGGATGTGACCGTAAAAATCCTCGACCAGGGCGTGGTGCAGAACCCTGTGACAAAGGAAATTGTGTACAACCTTGCCCAGCAGGACATGATTGCGCTGCGCGTGGTGATGCGCATGGGCTGGGCGCTGCCCAACCCGGCAACCCAGCTGAATGCAGACCGCACGAACGTACCGTTCGCCTATATCGAGGCCGACACGCCCGTGACGGACTATGCCGCCACCTTTACCGTGCAGGACAACGCTTCTGCCGCCGTGAAAGGCGCGCGCGTGAATGTCAATGGCGCCATCAAAAAGACGGATGCGTCCGGTAAGGCTGTGTTCAACCTGCGCAGCGGCACCTACCCCTACACGGTAAAGGCCGAGGGCTACCACCCGATGAGCGGCGAGATCGTTGTAAATGACGCTGCCGCGAATGCCACTGTGAAATTTCCTGCAAAGGAGGCGTAAGCCATGCTTATCATCGACGCATTGAAGGCCCTGTATAAAAAGGCTACCACCAAGGACGCCGCCGCAACCAGCATTGCGGGCGTGGTGCAGGAAATGGCCGACAACTGGCCCGCGGCGGGCGGCGCAGGTGCGGCCACCACCGAAAAGGCGGGCCTTGTCAAACAGGGTGCGGCCGTGGCCGACGCCGCGGGCGAAACGCCTACCAAGGAGGAATATAACGCGCTGCTGGCCTCGCTGCGCGCAGCGGGCATCATCGCCGCAAGCTGAAAGGCGGTGCGGCCATGTATGCGGACTATGCCTTTTATACAGGCACCTACCAGGGCGAGGACATCCCGGAAGCCGACTGGCGCCGCATTTCTGCGCGTGCAGATGCCTTTGTGGACAGGCTTACCTACGGGCGCCTGCACCATGGCTGGGAGGTGACGGAAGCCGTTAAAATGGCCTGCTGCGCCGTTGCCGAGGCCCTCCATGCGCAGCAGGCAGCGCAGGCCCAAGGGGCCAAGGCCGCGGCTGCCGGCATCAAAAGCGAGAACAGCGACGGTTACAGCGTGAGTTACGGCGCCCACACCGACATGCAGGCCGCCATGGAAGCACAAATGCTGGAGGCGGCGGGAGTGTACCTCCCGCCGCACTCGCCTATCCGGTACGCGGGGCTTTACCGCACCGACCTGTGCGGGGGGTGCTGCACTTGACTGCAAACGCAGACATTACGCTGCTGATTCCCCGGTATGACGCCGTCCAGCGGCAGGACGAATACACGGCGGTAACGGTGCGGGGCGTGTGGATACACGCTGTGCACAAGGGTGGCGATAACCCCGGCGACGAATTGCGCGTGCGTATCCCCATTGATGCCGGCTTCGGGGGGCGTGTGTACTGTGCCCCTGCCGAGTGGCAGGCGATGAATGACAGCGCCGCGGCCGCACACTGGACACTGGCCCCGGGCGGGTATCTGCTGGCCGGGGCGCATGAGCTGCCACCGCCCATCTCCCCCCGCGCCCTAATGGAGCAATACGGGAAGGTGTGGAGAATCACCGAGGCCGCCGATAACCGGAACGGCACGGCCGCGGTGCAGCACTGGCGCGCAAAGGCGGTGTAGCAATGGCAAAGGAATGGAGTATTGAGACACCGCGCGGGCGGGTAATCCGCGTGGGAAACTGCAAGGCGCGCCTTGAATGGAACCCCAATTTCGCGCCGAAGCACCGCGCGGCTTTCAGCCGCAGGCAAAAGTATGTGGACAGTTCCTGCCTGCGCTACATGGACCCGCTGACGCCGTTTCGCACCGGCATGTTAAAGCTCTCGGCAAAGCTGGGCACTGTGCTGGGCAGCGGCGTTATCCGTTACCTTGCCATTTATGCACGGCGGCAGTATTACACGCACAAAACCAAGGCCAAATGGTTTGAAACCATGAAAGCCCGCAACAAAGAGCAGATTTTGAAGGGGGCAGCGAAAATTCAATGAAAAATGATGACCTGTTGATATACGGCATCCGGGAATATTTCAAGGCCTGCCCCCTGCTGCGCCGCGGGCGGCTGCTGATTGACGCGCTGGGGCTGGCCCCCGTGAGCTATTCGCTGGACGTTTTGCCCTGCGACCCTATTATTACGCAATATGCGGACGGCGACAGCCTGCGGCAGTATCAGTTTGCATTTACCAGCCGAGAATGGTTTTCCCCCGGGGATGTAGACAACATCGAAAACAGCGGCTTTTACGAGCGGCTGGAGGACTGGGTGGAGGCACAGAACGATGCGGGCATCATCCCGCTTATCAAAAGCAAAAACAAGGTGCCGCAGCGGGTGGAGTTGATTGCCAGCGGATACCTGCAAAGCGAGGACGGCCAAACCGGCCGTTACCAAATACAGTGGCGCCTTATTTACACAAAGGAGGTTTAACATCATGGCAGAAAACACCGCGGCCCTTGTTGGCCGCCACAAAAAGGTTGCGTTCCTCGGTATTGTGGAAACCAGCACCGAGAAATTCCACCGCATGCGCAAATTCACGGCATTTTCGAAAAGTTCGAACCCCAAAGAATATTCGCGCCAGTATGTGGATGAGGCCTTTGAGCAGACAGACGTTGTCGGCTTCTCTCCCTCTATCTCGTACACATTCGACCTGTACACCAACACGCCGGTGCACAAGGAAATCGTGTCAATCACGGATGGGGAACTGCTGGGCAGCGAAGCCGTGCGCAACGTGGTAATTGTAGACCTTTCACAGCCTGCGGGCGAAACAGCGGGCCAGTTTGTCGCATGGAAAAAGCCGTATTCTGTCATTCCTGACACTGAGGGTGACAGCACGGACGCCTATACTTACTCGGGCACGCTGCGCACGGCCGGAGAAAGCGTCAAGGGATATGCCACATCTGACGATAACTGGGAGACGCTTACTTTTACGGAAGGTGAACCGAGCCCCGCGGGTTGAAGTCCCTCGGGGCCAGCAACTGAAAATTAAATGGAGGATATGAGCCAATGAGCCAGACTACAGACCTTACCGTGTGGAAAATACACGGGCACGAGCTGCGCTTTGACATGGAGGACGCAGAAGAGCTTGAGCGGTATGAGGCCGCTTTTGCCAGAATGGCAGAGACGGAAAGAAACCTTGTGCGCACAGGAAAAAAATCTGCCATAGTGCGTGCCTACTGCGAGATGTACTGCACCCTGTTTGATGACCTGTTCGGCGCGGGCGCCGCACAGAAGCTGTTTGAGGGCCGCAGGAATGCGCGCGAATGCGATGAAGTGTACGACAGTTTCCTGGGCTTTGTAAAGGCGCAGAATGCCGGCACGCTTGCGCGCCGCGAAAAGCTGGTGCAGGCATGGGTGCCCAACCGGGCCGCAAGGCGCGCACAAGCCCGGGCGAAGGGCAAATGAACCCGTTTTACAAGGCGCTACCGGAGGCTGTGGAGATTGATGGGGCTCTATATCCCATTGCGACAGATTTTCGTGACATTGTGCAGCTGATGGACATGCTGCAGTTACCGGAAGCGGAAATGTCGGACGAAGTAAAAAAGGAGGCCGCCATGCAGTATTTTACTGCGCGGCGGCCCCCTTCCCGTGCGGCAGGGCTGGATGCGCTATGGCGGTTTGTCACGATGCAGGAAGTGTCGTTGGCGGCCGAGAAGCGCCGCCTGCGAGCCGCGGCCTGCGGCGAGCCGGAGCAGGAAGAGGATACGGCCAGCGGGCCAGCGGTGCTTTCATACCGATGGGATGCCGGATACATCTATGCCGCGTTTCTGGCGGTTTACCGCATTGATATTTTTCAGGTGGAATACCTGCACTGGTGGGCGTTCCGCTGGCTGCTGGAGGCACTTCCGGGCGATACGGAAATCAAGCAGCGCATGGCCTACCGCGGCACCGATGCAAGCAAAATCAAGGACAAGGCCGAGCGCAGGCGGGTGCAGCGCATTAAAAATGAAATCAGCCTGCCACAGCGCGAGCTTACCGATGAGGATATCGGCAGCGCCCCGTTCAGCATGATATGAGGCCATAAGAAGATGAAATATCCACCTCTGGAAAGGCACTGGCTCCGCTGCGCAGGCTGCGGGGCCAAGCTGCTTTTATATGACAATACCGCACAGTGCAGCGGCGGCATTTATGCCAAATGCACCCGGAACCGCACCTGCGGGGCGGAAACAGAAATCATCATCAAAGACGGGAAGCAGATATTCCCCACGCAGAAAAAGCACCTTTGAGCCTTTGAGCCGTGCATTTTGCAGTTGATTGCAAGGAGGGCACGGCATGAGCACGCAAAAAGCAGACGGCAGCCTGCTGTTCGAAACAAAAGTTGATGAAAAGGGCTTTGACAGCGGCGTGAAAAAGCTGGGCGGCATTGCCGCCAAGGGCATGGCCGCCGTGGGGGCAAGCATCGTCGCTGCCGGCACCACCGTGGCCGGGCTGGGCGCGGCCGCCATCAAGGTGGGCATCGAATTTGAGAGCGCCTTTGCGGGCGTAAAAAAGACGGTAGATGCCAGCGACGAGCAACTGAGCGCCCTGCATGACGGCCTTATTGATCTCTCGAAGGAAATTCCCGTGACAGCTGCCGGGCTGTCCGCCATTGCGGAGAGTGCCGGTCAGCTGGGCATTGATGTGGACAACATCGAGGAATTCACGGCCACAATGGCTGACCTTTCCGTAGCCACCAACCTGACAGCGGAAGAGGCTGCCACCAGCTTTGCCCGGTTTGCCAATATCGTGGGCATGAGCCAGGAGAATTTTGACAGACTTGGCAGCGTGGTGGTGGCGCTGGGCAACAATCTTGCCACCACGGAAGCGGAAATAACCGCCATGGCCATGCGCATTGCAGGCGCGGGCTCTCAAGTGGGGCTGACCGAAGCTCAAATTATGGCGTTCAGCGGCGCGCTGTCTTCCGTGGGCATCGAGGCGGAGGCTGGCGGCACGGCCTTTTCTACACTTATTTCCAAAATGTCACTGGCCGTGGCGCAGGGCGGCGCGGCCCTGACTGACTTTTCCGATGTGGCGGGCATGACGGGCGACGAGTTCCGGGAGGCATTCGAGCAGGACGCCGGGCAGGCCATTCTTTCCTTTATTCAGGGCCTTGCCCGCATCAACGATGAGGGCGGCAGTGCCATCAAAACGCTGGACGATATCGGCCTTTCCGACATCCGTATGCGCGACGCCCTGCTGCGCGCTTCCGGCGCCAGCGATGTGTTTGCGGAGGCGCTTGACATTGCCAATACCGCATGGGATGAGAATATCGCGCTCTCCAAAGAGGCCGAGCAGCGGTATAAAACCATGGAGAGCCGCCTGCAGTTGTTGAAAAACAGCGTAGCGGCCCTTGGCATTGCCATCTATGAGAGCACGGACGAGGGGCTGGGCAGCGCCGTTGACCTTGCCATGGGCTGGGTGGACGAGCTGACACAGGCTTTTTCCAGCGGCGGCACCCGCGAGCTGGTGCTTGCCGCAGGTGATATTCTGGCCGACATGGTTTCTGTACTGGCCGAAAAATCAGGCGACCTCATCGACGTAGGCGCCGATGCCATAGACGCTTTTGCCACCGGCCTGCGGCGCAACGCAAAAAATATTGCCACCAACCTGCAAAAGGCCCTGAAAGATGCCGTATCTGGCCTCAGCAAAGCGCTGCCAAGCATTGCAAAGGCTGGTGTAAGGCTTGCCACCGAGCTTGTGGGGGCCATCGCTGAAAGCCTGCCCGACCTGCTGCCTGCTGCTGTTGATGTGTTTTTTGACACGCTGGTGGCGCTGCTTACCGACCTGCCCACTCTCATCAAAGTAGGCGCTCAGTTCGCGGTTGGCCTTGTGGAAGGTATCTTCTCGGCGATTCCCCGGCTGCTGAGCGGCATCGGCGATGTATTCACGGCGCTGTTCACCGATAATTTCCGTATTGCGGACGCTGTGGCGGAACAAACCGCAGATATGCGTGCCGCCTTCGAAAATATTCAAGACGAGATAGCCCAAGCAAACGAGGCGTTTGCCGACCAGCAGGAAAGCATTCTGGCGAGCGCTGAAGTAGCTGAGCAATATGCGGGTATCATTGACCGGCTCTCTGGCAAAGACCTGAACGCTGAGGAAATGGCACAGCTGCAGGCAGCCGTGGAAGGCTTGAATGCGCTTTACCCTGACCTCAACCTGCAGATAGACGAACAGGGCCGCCTGATTGGAATTGCCAAGGATGAGATCCACGAATATATCCAGGCTTCCACGCAGATGGCCTTGACAGAGGCCTATCTGCAAAAAATCAAGGACAACACTGCAGCGCTTGTAGATGTGCAAATTGCACAGCGGGAAGCCGTAGAAGAATACGATGCGGCCCTTGCACAGAAAAACGAACTGGAGGCCCGGCAGGCAGAGCTATTGCAACTGCAAACGGACCTCGAAAACGGACGTGCTTCTGCCCTCATGGCCAATACGGCCGCTTACATCGAGGCAATCCCTGCCCTGGAAAGCTATTTTGTGCAGCTGGAAGACGGCACCTGGGCACTACAGGAACATGTATCACTCGACCAAGCCTTTTCTGCTGCACAGACCGGCCTGCTTAACGTTCTGGGCGAAGTGTCAAATAGTATTGAAGTCCAGACCGGCGCAATGGATACCGCCAGTGGCACGATTGGAGGCCTGCAAGGGAAAATCAACGGGCTGAACGAGGAAAACGCCCGGCTGGCCCAGATGGCGAACGAAAGCGGTGCGGCCATAGCAAACGCCGGAGCACAGGCATCCGGCGCAGCGCAGAGCATGGGCAGCGCCTCCGCGTCTCTTGGCCAGTACTCCGAGGCCGCCAGCGGCGCCGCGAATGCGGTAGCCGAAGGCATGAACAATGCGGCCGGGGCTGCCTCCACCTTGCCTACAGTGGCAAACATGGCCGCGCAAAGCGCTGTAACCGGCATACAAAATGCGACGGCGCCCATGGCAGAGGCCGGGCAGATGATGATGCAAAGCGCCGTGGACGGCGCCACAAGCGCGGCGCCAGAACTGGCCACCGCCGCAGGGAATGCTGTAGATGCCGCAGCGTCCAAAGCTAATGGACAAACTGCCCAGTGTTCCACCATCGGCAGCCAGATGGTGCAGGGCATGGTGAACGGCGTCAACAGCAATTCCGGCGCGCTCGCCACCGCCATGGCCAACTGTGTCTCCGCCGGCATCGAGGCCGCCCGCCGCGCGGCCAATATCAATTCTCCGTCCAGACGCACACGCGATGAAGTGGGCAAGCCGCTGGCCGAGGGCGAAGAGGTTGGCTACGTCAAGCAAATTGAAAAGAGCGGGCGCCGTATGCTGGCGGCCCAGGAAGACGCCGTGTTTGATCGGCTGAAAAAATCCGCGGCAGACACCAGCACGCAGGGCCTCACGCCCATACAGGCTGCGCCAGTGCCCGCTCCTGTCCCTACTGTTATTCAGCGGGCCGGAGATACCATCATCATTGAGAAGCCGTGCGAGAGCCCCGCGGAAACGGCACGGCAAATTGAGCTTGCAAAAAAGGAGCTTGCCGATGACTGACGCAAAAAAACTCAACATCACTTTTTCACGCGGCGGCAC
>OLRU01000870.1_pt1 | contig 30115 bp, 27 predicted proteins | sample 1672961 | NCBI WGS metagenome assembly OLRU01 (sample SAMEA3136741, study PRJEB25190) | human gut metagenome | biome: human gut; feature: human-associated habitat; material: faeces | place: Austria | collected 2013
GAACGGCATATCGTGGGTCGACTCGCTGTTCATATCCACCAGTGCGGTGTGCGTCACGGGGCTGACGTCTGTCGATGTGGCGTCCACTTTTACCCCGACCGGTTTTGTGGTAATCATTCTGCTGATTCAGATAGGCGGTCTGGGAGTGATGACACTGACGAGCTTCTTTGCCATGTTCTTCATGGGTAATACCTCGTTGTACAATCAGTTGGTGGTGCGCGACATGGTGAGTTCCAATTCCTTGAATTCCTTGCTCTCCACCCTGGTCTATATTCTGGCCTTTACGCTGGTGATTGAAGGAATAGGGATGCTTGCTATCTGGGGAGACATCCACGGGACGATGGGGATGGACCTTCAGGAAGAGCTGGCCTTTTCCGCTTTTCATGCCATTTCCGCTTTCTGCAATGCGGGATTCTCCACGTTGCCCGGAAATCTGGGTAATCCGTTGGTGATGACGGGGCACAACCCGTTCTTCATCTATATATCTCTGCTGATTATTTTGGGGGGTATCGGTTTCCCCATACTGGTGAATTTCAAGGATATTATTCTTTACCATCTGCGTCGTCTGTGGCACTTTCTGCGTACGTGGCATTGGGACGGCAAACGTTTTTACCATCTGTACAACCTGAATACAAAGATTGTACTGATAGTCACCTTCCTGCTGCTGGTACTGGGCACGGTGGGCATTGCTGTCTTTGAGTGGAATGCCGCCTTCGCCGGCATGTCGGTGGCCGACAAGTGGACGCAGGCGTTTTTCAATGCCACGTGTCCCCGTACGGCAGGCTTTACCAGTGTGGACTTGGCAGGCTTGGGGGTACAGACATTGCTTATATATCTGTTTCTGATGTGGGTGGGAGGCGGTTCACAGTCTACGGCAGGCGGTATCAAGGTAAATGCCTTTGCGGTAGTGGTGCTGAATCTGGTGGCTGTGTTGCGCGGCACGGAACGGGTAGAGGTGTTTGGCCGTGAGCTGTCACACGATTCTATCCGTCGTTCCAATGCCACGGTGGTGATGTCGTTCGGCGTCTTGTTGCTGTTTATTTTCATCATCAGCATTCTGGAGCCGGGTACGTCGCTTTTGGCCATTACCTTCGAGTGTGTGTCGGCATTGAGCACGGTGGGGTCCAGTTTGAACCTTACCCCGCGGTTGGGAGACGACAGCAAGCTACTGGTGGCACTGCTGATGTTTGTGGGGCGTGTGGGACTGATTACGCTGATGCTTGGCATCATCAAGCAGAAGAAGCATACGAAGTATCAGTATCCGAGTGGTCAGATTATAATCAATTAAATAAGATGAAGTATATTATTATCGGTTTAGGGAATTATGGTCACGTGCTGGCAGAAGAGCTTTCTGCACTGGGGCACGAAGTGATAGGTGCGGACGTGAGCGTCGGCCGGGTGGATAGTCTGAAGGAAAAGATTGCCACAGCCTTTGTCATCGACGCTACGGACGAGCAGGCCTTGTCCGTGTTGCCGCTGAACAGTGTGGATGTGGTGATTGTTGCCATCGGCGAGAATTTCGGTGCATCCATCCGTGTAGTGGCTTTGCTGAAGCAGAAGAAGGTGCAGCATATCTATGCCCGCGCCATTGACGCTGTCCACCGTTCCGTGCTCGAGGCTTTTGAGCTGGAACGCATTCTTACTCCCGAGGAGGATGCCGCACGCGGACTGGTACAGTTGCTGGAATTCGGTGCCGATATGGAGACCTTCCGCGTGGCACCGGATTATTATGTAGTCAAGTTCACCGTTCCGGACAGGTTCATTGGCTATTATGCCAATGAATTGAATCTCGATAAGGAGTTTGGCCTGAAGATGCTCGCCTTGAAACGTGCCGAGACTTTGAAGAATTGCCTGGGCGTCTCGTATGTGCAACACAATGTACTGAACGAACTGCCGGAAAATGACCAGATACAAGCCGGCGACCAGTTAGTGTGCTACGGACGGTATAAGGATTTCCAGAAGTTCTGGAAAGCACTATGATAATTGGTAGTTGGAAATGTGTCAAAAGTGGTATTCACCCCCCATTTTCAACTAATCAAAGTCTTTCTCCCGACACCGATAATGGAAATAATCAGTCAGGAAGTGTGCATTCTTGCGTATGAACTCTTGCCCGTATTCTTTTCTTTGCAAACTGTTCAGATAAGCATCCGGAAGCATGCCTTCGTCTTGCAGGATGCAACTCAATTGGTAGGGGATAATGTTTGGGTTGACGATGAACATAATGGCGTTTTTCTCTGCTTCCTCCTTATTATAATTAGGGTTGTCCGGAGATTTGATGCATTCGCACAGCTTGAATTGGATATGTAGGCCGGTGTGCGGGTTGGCCATCAGCATGGCTCCGGTTTCTGTATGTATGCGTGGTATGTCCAGGGCTTCTTTCAAGCCGTATCCCATCTTGTTCAGCAGAAAATCAGAAATCTCCTCTTGCGATTGGCAGAATACAAAAGATTTCCCGCCGGATGCTTTTATGAAATCATGGAATGCAGCCTTTTCATTCGTCTTTTCTTTCTGTTTCGTCAAGTCGTCCACATATTCTGCCATTTTCTGGTCGTACTTGTTTTCGAGAAGCATGCCGCACTGCCACCATGCGTTGCCAAAATAAATCAGTTCGCAGATAAGGGTGCTTTTCCCTACCTCTCGGCTACGGATGGCCGAAAGGTTCAAGGACTTCTTGGTTATCTTGAATTCGCCTTCGTCCTCACTGCACAAATCTTTGACGTACAGATACCTGTCATCTTCTTTCTCCAGCAGATAACAACTGTTTTCCCGTACCTTCACCTTGCCCCAAAGCTGATGTTCGGGATGGGCATTGCCGATGAGAGCCAGCCATTCCGGTGAGGTCAGCGACAGCAGGTTGCGGCGGCCTTTGAACGTCAGTGAGGTGCGTGTGGCATATATGAGGGTCTCTGCCATTTCGGGAGTAATCTTTTCATCATCCAGCAACCGTTCAGCTTCGTCCCGGCATTGGGCGACATTTTCGATGTTGAAGTAGCATTGGTAGTGAAACCAATCCAGTATCTCCCGGTAGTGGAAGAAGTCTTCTTCTCCCATGGCAGAGTGGTATAGAAATTCCTGCATCCTTTCATTTTCGGGAGCGGTTTCGTATTCCTCTGCAAGCAGTCCGTATATCTCTTGTGCAGTCTGCTCTATTCCGGGATTCTCGGGGTTGATGGCGCTTATTCCCCGGCACAGATATTGTATATGGTGCCAAAGCAGAAAGCGTATGTCCTCCAGATTGATTTCATCCGGAAAATAATCGCCTTTGATGGGGTAGAAGGGCAGATAGGCTCCGTATCGCTTCCGGCACTCGGCAGTGAATGCCTGCCAGATGCCGGTCTGGGAGATGACGTCCTCAAACCATGCGGCGAGGCAGAGGCTTGTATAGCGTATGTTTTCCTCTTCTTCGAAGGCGTCGGCTATCGTTGAAGAGTAAAGTCTTTTGTGGATTTCGTTTGCAATGCCGACGTAGTACTGGTCAACGCTGTTTGTCTGCTTGTACGGATGCAGTTCCAACCATTTTTTGGGATATATTTTCTTCATGACTCTAAAGTGAGTTTGGTGTGTATTTTTTATATGTTTCATTTCCAGCGTAAAGATATGTTTTTTATGGGAATTTTCTTGTTTTTCCTCCTTTCGATTAGTATATTTGTATGCTACTATTAAATCGTTCCATCGTGTGGAAAAAATCGTTCCACCATGGTGGAACGATTTTTCTTCCGTGGTGGAATGATATTTTCTCCATGGTGGAATGATTAAAGAATAGCATTTCTTCTCCTTAATGCCGTGGAAGAAGAAATGACGGAATTGCAGGACCATTTAAAAACAGAATATATATGAGTGCGTATTACGACCTTTTCGAGAAACCCGACGTCCGCCAGACCGGCGAGCAACAATCCCTTTATGCCCGCTTTGTCCCCAAGGGCACCATCGACCGCAAGGAATTTATCGAGCGTGTACATCTTTTCACCGGCCTCAGCCGCAGCCTGCTGGAAGGAGCGATGGCAGGCTTTATGGATGAGTTGCGCGACTGCCTTGCCAATGGCTGGACGGTGGAGCTGGGCGAACTGGGTTACTTCACCCCCTCTTTGAGTTGTACCCGCCAGGCGACGGACAAGAAAGAGCTTCGTGCTGCCTCCATCGCTTTGCGCGGGTTGAATTTCCGTCTGGGCAGGGAGTTCTATAAGGATTTGAAAGGTAAGATGCAGTTGGAGCGTTGTCCGCAATCGGCATCGGCGCCTGCTTCGTCTGCCGATGAGGCGTTGGGCGTGGAGCAGCGCTGGCAGTTGCTGGATGAGTATTTGCAGCAGTATCCCTGCATCAATCGCTCTCAGTATGCACGGCTGGCAGGACGTAGTTATAAGCAGGCGGTTGTCGATTTGAATAGGTTTATAGAAGAAGGGGTGCTGATGAGGCATGGGATGGGGCCGAGTGTGGTGTATGCAAGAAAGAGGTAAAATTCAAGATGTGTATTTGCATCCGAATCGAAATGCAAAGGACATATCCCGTGAGCTCAATATGGATAAAGGGCTGTTATCCCGCATATTGAAAAAGCTGGAGGTAAATCATTCTCGACACCCCCAAGAATACGGACAGAGCACATCTGTTTTATGAGAAAGCCGGATTCAAGAAAATAGAGAAAGAAGAACTCCCCATCGAATACGATTATCCGTATGATGACAGTGACTTCTTCTGCCTGACCTTGAACGGATACCAATAAATTTACGGTTATTAGAAATTTAATCGGATAAATTAAGATTTATGGAGATACATAAAGTCCATTCTGTTTTTTTCAGTGCTACATTTACTACCAAAGCCATCGTGCAGGGTATCGTCAAGCAGCTGCACGCCGATAATATCCAACATGACATTACGAGTAATGTTTTAATCCCCCGGTTTGAGATTGGGACGCGATGAATTGTTGGTCGTAGGCGTGCCGTCCTATTCAGGAAGAGTGCCCGACACGTGCCATTGCGTCGGAGAACCCCATAAAGACAGATGAAGGTCAATGTATTTCATGTGGAAGGTGCATTGCCCTATGTCCTGTCGGCTCACGAAACTACCACTATCCATTTTTGGGAAAAAAGAGTTTGGAGTTTGCAAGCGCAAATTCAGAGAGAAAAGAACTTGAACTTTTTTACGCTGTCAATTAAAGATGCCGTAAAGGATAAAAACAATGTATGATTAAGGAATAAAATTTCTTAGTCATTGTCTATCAGTTCCTTTCTTTTTCTCCAATATCCTTTTTTATCCTACGAAAACCTCCTTAAACCTCCGTTAAAGCACCACCCCGTTTTCTGCCCGTTGTATCTTTGCATCGTGGTCACAAAGAAACTGGTTTTGCAGACTGACGAGCGAACAAGACCGACTTTTATTAATCAATTTAAAATTAAAAAACTATGGCTTTGAATTATGAAGTAAAAAAGAGAGTATTCGGTTTTGACGAGACAAAAACGGAAAAGTACGTGGCGCAGATGAAAACTTTGGGTGTGGTAGGTTTTAAGGATTTATGCGACGAGGTTTCCAAGATAGGCATGGCGCCTCGCGGTGTGGTGAAGTTGGTGCTGGACGGATTGATCGACACCTTGAATATGGATATCAACAAGGGATTTTCAGTACAGCTGGGTGAGTTCGGCTGTTTCCGTCCCGGCATCAACGCTAAGAGCCAGGACAAACTGGAAGACGTGACGGCAAGCACGATTTATCGCCGCAAGATTATCTTCACCCCGGGCTTCTACTTTAAGGACATGCTGACCCGCGCCAGCGTAGAGAAGATGGATTGGTCGGGCAACGGCACCGTTTCTGGCGGGGGTAGCTCCAAACCAAATCCGGATGGCGGCGGTTCCGATGGCGACCAGGGAGAAAATCCGTTAGGATAAACATTCTGTAAATAAGGAGAATATGAACTTTCTCAGAAAAAGGTTCATATTCTCCTTGAAATACTTGACTTCGCCTTTTGAATATCGTATCTTTACATCAATCATTTAAAAATCAGACAAACTGCTATGGAAACAGAAAATGGCTTTCGTATCACGACTTATAAAAAGAAAGATTTGGCATGCCTCTATTGCCCCAATGCTACTGCACGTTGCGCCATCCGCACCCTGACGCGGTGGATAAAACGGAATCATGAACTGTATGAAGCCTTGGCGCATACCGGGTACAATGTAAGGACACGGACATTCATGCCGAAGCAGGTGAGCCTTATCGTACAGTATCTGGACGAACCTTAATATTCTTTTCAACCTCATTTATTATGTTAAAGCGGGAAGTTGCGGTTAAACTTCCCGCTTTTGTTTTTGTCATAGATACGTTGCAACACAATAGGTATAACTAACATAAGGTATTAATTAAAAAAAGAGAAAAATGATGAAAAGAATAGTTCTGATATGGATGGCCGCCTTCCTGATGGGTGGCATGGCAATGGCACAACATGCCCGCCACAGTGATAAAATGCCCGAACCGAAAGTCCGTGCCGAGCGCATGACGGAACGGATGGTGAAAGAGTACTCCTTGAACGATACGCAGAAACAACAACTGCTGGAGGCAAATCTGGCATTGGTTGAGAAAATGGGAGATATGCCGATGCATCGTGCCAAAGCACACAAGCATCATAAGAGAGATGGCAAGCGCCATCAATTGACGGATGAGCAACGCGCGCAGAAAAAAGCGGAGATGGAAAAGAAGCGTGAAGAGATGAAGACTGCCCGTATTGCTTATGATTCACAACTCCGGAAGATTATGACGGAAGAACAATATGCTGCATACAGCAAGAAAGTGCAGGATAGAAAAGCAAAAATGGAATCTAAAAGAAAATAAATTTTCTATTGCATTCAATTTGTACTATTTTTGTCCGGTCAACTACTAAAAAACAGAACGATGAAGAATATAGTCTATATTTTAGTGTGTGCATCGGTCATTTTCTTCACTGCTTGTTCGTCGCAAGACAAGAATAAGAAAGACGGTACGCAGGTATTGATGCAGGATAGTACAGAAATTGCCGGCCCACAGCGCATGCAGGTGTCTGATGTAAAAACATCCTTTACGTATAAGGGAAAAGAGTATCAGTCTTCTGTAGTGCGCCGGCCGGATGAATCTCTGCCGATAGTGAAAAACGAGCAGGGGGAGAAATTTGTGGATAACCGTATCACCTTGCGCATCACGTGCGGCGGGAAGCAGGTGGTGGATAAAGTGTTCACCAAAGATAATTTTGCTTCGTTGGTGGATGCTAAGTTCATGAAGTACTCTATTCTTGAGGGGCTGGTCTATGACAAGACCACTCCGCAAGGAATCATATACGCGGCCAGCGTCTGCTATCCGCAATCCGACCTTTATGTTCCCATCAGACTGACCATTACGGCTGACGGGAAAATCTCCATGGCAAAAGAAGAACTGATGGAGGACTATCAGACAGACAGCATTGATTAGTGGATAGTTTTCCAGATTGTTTCCAGTTTTATAGACCATCTTTGCCGGTATGAAAATCCTGATTGTAGAAGATGAGCAAGATTTGCGGGAAACCATCCGCACTTCGCTCTTGAAAGAAAAGTTTGTTGTAGAGACCGCTGCCGACTATTTTTCGGCATTGGATAAAATCAATGACTACGATTACGACTGCATTCTGCTGGATATCATGTTGCCTGGCGGGAGCGGTCTGGACTTGCTGCGTGAGCTGAAACGGCTGCACCGCAGTGACAGTGTGCTTATTATCTCGGCCAAAGACTCGCTGGACGACAAGGTGGACGGGCTGGAATTGGGAGCCGACGATTACCTTACAAAGCCTTTCCATCTGGCAGAACTCAATGCACGTGTCAAGTCATTGATACGTCGGCGGCAGGCGAAGGGAGATGTGACCGTCACCCTTGGAAATCTTTTGCTCTATCCCGACAAACGGCAGGTAGAGATAAACGGAAAACCCTTGCAGCTGAACCGCAAGGAGTTCGACCTGCTCTATTATTTTGTAGTCAACCCCGGCCGGGTCATCAATAAAATGAGCCTTGCCGAGTCGGTGTGGGGAGACAATATAGACCAGGCGGATTCGTTGGATTTTATCTACTCGCAAGTGAAGAATCTGCGTAAGAAATTGAAACAAGCTGAGGCTACCATAGAATTAAAGGCTGTCTATGGATTCGGCTACAAACTCTCCGAACTATGAAGCTGCTGAGCTACACCTACCGCAAACTTGCATTGCTGCTGTTTCTGTTGATGGCGGTGTGGGGTGTGCTGTTCTATTACGCAATCATTGACGAGGTGGTGGATGAGACGGACGATACGTTGGAGAATTACGGTGAGATATTGATGGAGAGTGCGCTTCACGACCCCTCGATACTCGAAACGGAAGGCTCGTTGATGTCTTTCTATAAGTTCACCCCTATATCCGAAGAGGAAGGGCGGCATTACAGACAAGTGTTCTATGATGCTACGGTTTATATCGAACTGGAGGATGAAGACGAACCGGTACGTGTCATGTGTACCGCTTTCCGTATGCCCGACGGGCAATATTATGAGTTGAAACTGATGATTTCCATTTTGGAGCGGGATGACATGGTGGAGGCTATGCTTTGGTATCTGGGAGCGCTGTTCCTGTTGTTTCTCATCTGTACTTCCATCGGCATCCAGTTGGTGCTGAAGGGAGTGTTCCGTCCGTTACATAGGTTGCTTGACTGGCTGCACTGCATTCAGCCCGGCAAGGAGGTGCCTCCATTGGACAACCCGACGAAGATACGGGAGTTCCGCCAGCTGAGCGATGCTGCATTGGATATGGGCAACCGCAGCTACAAGGCATACGAGGAGCAGAAGCAGTTCATCGAGAATGCCTCGCATGAGTTGCAGACACCGCTTGCCATCGTGAGGGGAAAAGTGGAACTGCTGGCTGAGAGTGAAGGGATGACGGAACAGCAAATGGAGCAGCTGGACGAGATATATGCCACGCTGGGGCGTGCCGTAAAACTGAACAAGTCCCTGCTGTTGCTTTCCCGTATAGAGAACGGGCAGTATACCGAGATGGAGGATGTCTCGGTGGATGAGATATTGGATGAACTCTTGCCCGACCTGATGGATATCTATGAACATAAGCAGGTGAGACTGATACGAAAACGGGAGGAGCAGCCTTTTATTATCCGTTGCAACCATTCGCTGGCGCAAATACTGGTTTCCAATCTGGTGAAGAATTCGTTGCTGCACAATAGGGAAGGGGGAGAGTTGCAGGTACTTACCACTCCAACTTCGCTGGTCATAAAGAATACGGGTGATGTTCCTTTGGATGGAGAGAAGTTGTTCCGGCGTTTCTATCATGGCATGGATGGCAAGAAAGACTCCACCGGACTGGGGCTTGCCATAGCGCGTTCCATTGCGTTGTCGTCTTCATTGAAGCTCACGTATGAATGGCAGGACGGTATGCATACCTTCCGTCTGGTTAAAGAAAGTAAAATTTACCGTTAACTGCGATTGTTCCCAAATCTTTCCTAATTCTCTACCGTTATTTGCAGTGTGAATGATATGAAATTTATTAGTAACATTAAAAAATAACGATTATGAAGAAAGTATTGTCTATTCTTGTGTTGGCTCTTGTAGCTGTTCAGTTTGCCTTTGCCGGTGATGTTATCACTCAGGATGCCAAGCAGCTTCCGCTGACGGCACGCAATTTTATCAACCAGTATTTCTCGAAACCGCACATTTCACACATCAAGATTGAAAGTGAAATATTGCAGACTAAAAAATATGAAGTGCTGTTGACAGACCGTACGGAAATAGACTTCGACAAGAAAGGAAATTGGTTGGAAGTGGATTGCAAGAAGTCCGCTGTTCCCGAAGCATTGATTCCGGTTCCCGTAAAGGAGTATGTGAAGGCTAACTTCCCGAGAGAGATTATTACTAAAATCGAGCGCGGACGTACCGGCGTGGAAATTGAACTGGGTAATGATTACTCTTTGAAGTTCAACAAAAAGGGAAAGTTCGTCAGCATGGACGACTGATTCTCCGGTAGCTATTAACTTAAACCTTATAGAGAAATGATGAGAATGAAGATTCAAATGTTGGCGATGATGTTCATCGCCGCCTTTGCACTTGGTGCATGCAGTGATGATGACGACAAGGATGATGTCAAAGTGCCCGAAGCAATGCCACAAGCATTGAAGTCCAAATACCCTTCCGCAATCCATGTGGAATGGGAACAGAAAGGGGGCTATTTTGTTGCAGATTGTAAAGTGGATGGGCAGGAAAAGGATGTATGGTTCAATAATCAGGCGGAATGGCAACTGACGGAAACCGAATTGCTTTGGAATAATCTTCCGGGAACAGTACAGACCTCTTTCAGCGCCAGTGAGTATGCCGGTTGGAAGATAGAGGAGATTGTTCTTTTGGAGTATCCGGTAGTGCCTATGCAGTTTGTCATTGAAGTTGAAAAGGGAAATGCAGAGTATCAATTGTTCTATTCGGAAGAAGGCGGCCTGCTGCAGACAAAAGATGTGAGCGGTAATAAGGATGATACGCATTGGCCGGTAAAACTTGATTAGGGATGAGGTTAGGGATTACGGATTAAGGTTCAATATGATTGCACACCCCTAATCCTTCATCCTTAATCCGTAATCTCTAACTACATCGGCTTATAATCCTTCGCCAGTCCTCCTTCGCTGGTTTCTTTGTAGAGGGAGGGCAGGTCGTTTCCGGTTTCTTTCATGACTTCCACCACCTTGTCGAATGATACGCGGTGCATGCCATCGGTGAAGGAGGAGTAAAGGTTGGCATCCAGGGCACGTGCGGCGGCGTAGGCATTACGTTCGATGCACGGGATTTGTACCAACCCACAAACCGGGTCGCAGGTCATTCCCAAATGATGCTCCAATCCCATTTCAGCGGCATATTCTATTTGTGCCGGACTGCCTCCAAACAATTGGTTGGCTGCGGCTGATGCCATGGAACATGCTACGCCTACCTCTGCCTGGCATCCGGCTTCCGCTCCCGAAATGGAAGCGTTGGTCTTCACGATGTTTCCTATCAGTCCGGCTGTGGCAAGGGCACGGAGTATGCGTGTGTCGCTGAACTCCCGGCTTTTTTGCAGATGATAGAGCACTGCCGGTACAATGCCACACGAACCGCAGGTAGGTGCAGTGACAATGACCCCACCTGACGCATTTTCTTCACTTACTGCCAAGGCATAGGCAAATACCAGTCCGCGCGACTGGAGGGAAGCCTTGTAGCCACTGGCACGTATATAATAGGTAGAAGCCTTTCGGCGCAGATTCAGAGGGCCAGGCAAGACTCCTTCACTATCCAATCCCCGTTTTACGGCAGCCTGCATGGTTTTCCATACCTCCTGCAGGTAATCCCAAATGTCGCTTTCCTCGCATTCCTTGACGTACTCCCAGTAACTTTTTCCGGTACGTTCACACCATTGCAGTATTTCGGTCATACTGTTCATTTCGTATACATCCGGGGTGTTTACGGATGATGCTCCGTCATTCTCTTCTGCCAGGGCACCGCCGCCGACACTGAATACAGTCCATTGGTCGGTCTCCTTGCCTTCGCTGTCCAAAGAGACGAATTTCATACCGTTGGGATGGAAGGGCAGGAATATTTTGGGCTCCCAGATTATTTCTACCGGTGCTGCGGGTTGCAGTGTCTCGGTGATGGCAACATTGGTCATGTGCCCCTTGCCGGTAGCGGCGAGGCTTCCGTATAGGGTTACTTGGAAGGCGGCTGCTTCGGGATGCCTTTCCAGGAATATCTGAGCTGCCTTGCGCGGCCCCATAGTGTGGCTACTGGATGGACCGGTACCGATACGGTAGAGTTCTTTGATTGATTTCATATATTTCAGATTTATGATTTCAGATTTATGATTTAATTATCAACTGTCAATTATCCATTAACTCAAGTCTACTACGGTAATGCCTGCTCCGCCGAACTGTATATGTTCGTCGGCAAAGTGGCGCACTCCGGGAACGGTTTCCAGATATTGGCGGATAAGCGTGCGCAGGATACCCGTTCCTGTTCCGTGAAGGATACGCACACGCGACATGCCGACGAGGATAGCATCATCAATGAAATAGGTGACGGCTTGCAGCGCTTCGTCGCCACGCATGCCACGGACATCAATGTCTTGCTTGAAATGTAGTTTCTTCTCATACATGCTGTCTTGGGTCTGGACGCTGATGAAAGTGCTTTTGGCGGACACGTCAGCTTGTTTGGGCTGCGCGTTGGTGCGTTCCAGCCTGTCCAGCTTGACGGTAGTCTTGATGCTGCCGAACGCGATAATCGCATTCTTGCCGTTCACTTCCATTACCTCGCCCACAGAGGTCTGTCCCTTTATTCTGACGTTGCAGCCGGGGACGATTGCCGCGAGGCGTTCCGCTTCTTTCCGCGCCTGCTGTTCTGCCAAAGCCTGGGCAGACGGTCCGTTCTCTTTTCCATCGCCTGCTTTCTTTTCCTTTTTCCGGTTCTGCTTTTCTTTCAGCTTTTCCATCTTGCGGGCAATTTTTTCTTCCAGTTCCTTGTTGGCAAGCGCTTCCATTGATTCGCGGAAGTCCGTCAACTCCTGGCGGGCCTGGCGTGTCTTTTCTTTTTCTGCCTGGGCTTCTTTGATGGAGCGTATGGTGTTCTCGATGCGTGCATTGGCTTCCTGCATCAGTTGATCCACCTCTTCTTTCGCTTTGCGCAGAATATCCTTCCGGGATTTCTGCAAATCTTCGATTTCGGTCTGATAACGCTCGATGGTCTCTTCCATGTGCTTTTCACGCTGGCGTATTGTCTGGCGTTTGCCTTCCCAATAGCGTTTGTCGCGCACAATGTCCTGCAGGTACTTATCGGCGTTGATGTATTCGCTGCCCACAATTTCCGAGGCATCGGCGATGACATCTTCCGGCAGACCTATCTTGCGGGCAATCTCCACAGCGAACGAACTGCCCGGATTGCCTATCTGTAGTTGGAACAGTGCCTGCATCAGATGGCGGTCGTAGAGCATGGCGCCATTCACTACACCTTCGTGGTCTTCGGCAAAATGCTTCAGGTTCTGGTAGTGTGTGGTGATGACACCGAACGTCTGTTTCTGGTTGAAACGCTTCAATACGGCTTCGGCAATGGCACCTCCTATCTGGGGTTCTGTTCCGCCCCCGAATTCATCAATCAGGATGAGGCTCCGTTCGTTGCAGCTTTTCATCATGATTTTCATGTTCGTAAGGTGGGAGGAGTAGGTGCTCAAATCATCTTCAATGGACTGCTCGTCACCGATGTCGATGAATATACTGCTGAATATTCCGGCATGACTGCGTTCGTGCATCGGGATGAGTAGTCCGGATTGCAGCATGTATTGTAATAAGCCTACTGTCTTTAAGCAGACGGACTTGCCGCCTGCGTTCGGACCGGAGATGATGAGGATACGTTGCTTCTCATTCAGTTCGATGTCAAGCGGTACGACTTTTTTGCCATGTTTGGCGAGAGAAAGTTGCAAGAGTGGGTGTACCGCCATTGTCCAGTCCAGCAGTTGCTTGTTTTCGAGAGCCGGTTTCAGTCCGGATATTTGCTCGGCAAACAATGCTTTGGCACGTATGAAGTCTATTTCGGCAAGGAACTCGTATGATAGCAGTACGTCGGGGATGGAGGGACGCAACTGGTTGGAGAAGCCCGTCAGGATGCGGATAATTTCTCTGCGTTCGTCACCTTCAAGTTCTCGTATGCGATTGTTGGCTTCCACTACTTCGGCAGGCTCGATGAATACGGTTTTACCACTGGCCGACTCGTCGTGTACAATACCGCGTATTTTCCGTTTCAGTGCCGGTGCAACGGGAATGACCAGACGGCCGTCACGCATGGTGGGTGTTACGTCTTTGTCCACAACGCCCTCGGACTGGGCATTTCGTAGAATACTGTTCAGTGAGCGGGAGATGCTTCCCATAGTACTTGCCAGTTCCCGGCGGATGCGTGCCAACTCTGTAGAGGCATTGTCCTTGATTTTTCCGTAAGGAGAGAGGATGCCGTTTATTTTTGCTATGAGCTGTGGGAAAACGGTGATGTCTCCTGCCAGTCTTTTCAGACAAGGGTAGGGGGAAGTGCCCTCTTCCTCATCATCGTCGCTTTTCTGTAGGAAGCGTACAATATCACGTATGGTTTCTAGTGAACGGCGCAGGTCAAAGAGCTCTTGTTCATCTAGATACATGCCTTCCACGCGTATGCGTTTCAGTGACGGACGTACATCAAAAAAGTATTGTGCCGGGAAGTTGTCTTCTTCTTGGAGTATGCGTACAAATTCAGTGACTTGGTCCAAACGCTCCTCCACCTCTCCAAAGTGGTCGGAGAATGCCATGTCCATCACCCGTTCTTCGCCAAGTGTACTGAGGCATTTTTCTTTCAGCAATTGGCGTATTTGGTCGAAACCTATTTTCTGTTCAAAGTTCTGCGGATATATCATGGTGCAAAAGTACTATTAATTCATGAAAAAAGAGAAAGGAAGTTTGCAGAATTAAAAATGATTTGTACCTTTGCACCGCTTTAAAGAGGAAAGCACTTCCCGAAAAGGAAGTTTTAGGAGAGGTGGCAGAGTGGTCGATTGCGGCGGTCTTGAAAACCGTTGTGCTGCGAGGCACCCGGGGTTCGAATCCCTGTCTCTCCGCTGAACACTAAAGACAAATGGTGGAAAAGCTAAGACAAGTCCCGTAAAATCAAGGTTTTACGGGACTTTTTTCGTTTTGTCGACAGACAAGAAAAGGACAAGAAAATGCCCCGTTTGGACAAAGTAGTGTTACTAAATCGTTACTGAAAATTGAGCGAAATAAAATAGTAACGATTTTAATGCTAAGTTGCTGATTTGTCGCTCGTTGTCTCTTAGATGTCCGTTCATAAACTAATTGTTAATCGTTCCTTTGCAATGGGAAGTTATAACCCCATTGTTACGGACATAAAAAACAAAGTATATGAGCAAAAGTACATTTAAGATTCTCTTCTACATTAGAAAGAATCAAGTAAACAAGGATGGAACAGTCTGTATTATGGTCAGACTGACGGTAAGTGGTGATGTCACACAATTCAGTTCAAAATTGAATGTGGATCCAAAGGCATGGGACGTGAGACTGGGAAAAGTGGCTGGCAATTCTGTAAAAGCACGTCAATTAAATGATTTGTTGGAAGATATACGTACCTCTCTAAAAAATCACTATCGTGATATTGAAGTACATGAGTCGTTTGTTACAGCGGAGAAAGTGAGAAATGCGTTCTTGGGTTTTACTGCCAAGCAACGGACTCTTTTGGAACTATTTAAGAAGCATAATGAGGATGCACAAAAGCTGGTAGGTATCAGTAAAACGCCTGCAACTATGGCGAAGTATGACCGATGCTATAGAAGGATAGAAGAATTTATGAAAGCAAAGTATAATATCACGGATATTGCTTTGAAGGAAATCAATCATATGTTCATTACAGATTTTGAAACGTATCTGCGTACCGTCAGTTTATGTAATGAGAATACAACCGCGAAATTTATGCAGACTTTCCGAATGATTGTTATTATGGCAAAGAATAACGGCTGGATTTATACTGATCCGTTCATGAATTATAAGATTCGATTGAAACGGGTGGATAGAGGCTATCTGACCGAACAGGAGATACAGAAAATATTGAAGAAAAAGTTCCCAACGAAACGTTTGGAACAGGTGCGGGATGTATTTATTTTTTCTTGTTTTACTGGGCTCAGTTACATTGATATAAAGACGCTGAAAGCAAGTGAAATCTGTACCTCGTTTGATGGTAAGCTATGGATTATGAGGCATCGCCAAAAAACAGATACCCCGGTGAATGTTCCACTTCTGAAAATTCCATTGGCTATACTGAAGAAGTATGATGGACAATTACCTAAAGGTGAATTATTGCCCGTATTAAGTAATCAAAAGTTAAATTCTTATCTGAAAGAGATTGCTGATTTGTGCGGAATTAATAAAAATATTACTTTTCATTCAAGAAGACATAGTAATTCATCTTACCCTTTGAGAATAAGCATATTACAGAATTAGAATATTAGACTGCTAACGATTTAGAAACAAGCGAAGCTCCCTTATCTGTCTGATTCTGCATTATTGAATAAGAACGCTTTTGTTTATGCGAAGGTAGTGAAAATTTTTGATAATGGAAATTTTCCTACTCTATAAATAATTATTTGAAATATTTTTTGAATCTATTCGTAACGATACGAGTTGCTTTAGGAGTAATATATAACAAAGCTATAGAAGCAACATCAACCAAAGCCGTACGAACCTGAGAACTTTTAGACTTCCCTGTTCTACACCACGTGGCGAAATGCTCGCAATTATTAGTGAGGATATTATATCCACCGAAATTACCTCCTTTTCCCCATGCCCATAAAGCTCGATTTCGAGAATTGAATCTTTGGATAAGATTATCATTATCGTATTCAATAGCAACAGGATTTTTCAAATCAGAGAAGGGTGATATTTGTATGTGGGTTTTTCCTGTTTGGCTTCTTTCTTCTGTAAAATGTACTATAAAATCTTGTTCAATGGCTATTGCGTGATGATTCAAAGTAATATATTTCCATTCTTTATATCGTTCCTTATAATGTCTTCCCATCTTTGAATTTTCAAAACAAGCCCAGAAATTATCTCCGACTAAACACCAAAACACAAAATCATCTCCAAATACGCTTCCATATCCTTTGTAAAATTCGAGAAAATTGACAGTTCGTGCTCTTTCCAATGATTCTTTTTTGTCATAACTATATAATGTCGGTCTATACTCAAATAATTGAAATCTGAACCTTCCATGAAATTGTTCAAGATTCTCTTTTTTGTACCGAGTTATGTTCGTGGCATAATCATAATGCCTCATGATTACTTCCCCCTGGTTAAAGATTCCAAATTGTAAATATGGAGCAAAATCCCTGAATGCGACAATGGGAGTGCCATTTGCTATCTGACCATAATCGTTTGGAGTGAGTAACCTTTTGTTATTCCAAAAATCGCCTAACATAATATGCGTTCAATAAAAGCAATAAAACAAACGATTCCCAATGCTAATAGATAAGCACCAATACAAGTGTAGGTTTCAATCTTATACGGCAATTTTGACAATTTGGTCATAACGGTATTGTCCTTAAATTCTTCTGGAGAATCCTTTATCTCCTTTTGCAACAGAATCAAAAATTTGTATGCACGTAGATGATCCAATAAGTTTCCTCCCAAATAAACCAAATATATAAATAGGAGCAAAAAAGGAATCATCGGATGTAATTCGAAAATTTCATTGCCAAGAACAAATCCTACAACAACCGATGTCGATACATATAAACGATTCCAATAATAATCAACTTTGTCAATCATATACAAAGTCAATTGGCATTTTTCACTATATTCCATAATAGTATAAATATGTTTATAAAAACAGCGTCCCTCTATGAAGGACGCTGTTATCGTTGAAGAAATAATTAGAAAGTGAATGTTTCAGAACCTTCTGCAAATGTACAATCTGTAAAGTCACACTTTTCAATATTTACTGCATTTTCTAATTTCTCGAAACCTGTGTTTCCTTGAACGTTAATGTTCATCTTGCAATAATTGAATGTAGTAGAAGTCAACTGAACACCATAAATTGCATTTGCGTTCAAGTTCTTGTTGCCTGTAAATGTTATAGAGTTCGCACCACTGTCATTCTTCGTACCAGCTGCACCATTACCCCAAGTCCATACAGCTGCTAATGTGCCTTCTGATGTATAGATATCGAACTTGCTGTTTGTTACGCTGAACAATGTACGTGAACGGATAGCATAGAAGTCACCCTCAAAAGTACAGTTGTTTACTTTTAATTCCTTACCTTCTTTGTGAGCAGCATAGTTAATACCACATACACCTGTTGCATAGTCAGCCTTGAAGTCACAACCCTCAAATGTAACTGCTGCTGCATAGATGTTGGCAGTAGAAGGATACTTGTAGTTTGTACCAGTGAAAACGTTCTCAAGCTTCGAATCTTCATTGATGTCAAACTGGATGTTGTTGAAAGTTGCATCAGCGTTAATATCTACACGGCCCTTGATGGTAGCCTTGTTATCAGTATCTACTGAACTTACTGTAACCGCACGGTTAACTTTGAACGCTCCTTCGAATGTCGCACCTGCTGCCAACTGGATTTCAGCGATAGAGGCATCAGCCAAGAATGCTGTCAACTGAGAAGCAGAAGTGGCAATCACTGGCTGGTCAGCACTTGCTGTAGGATATACATTGAATCCTTCTGCACCTGTAATTGAATAAGAAACCTCTGGAGCAACATATTCAACATCATCAGAACCACTTGTAAATACCACGTGATATGCTTTAGAAGTATTTAATGCGTTATCGCCATCAAGAACTACTGAATAACCGTTTGTTGTCACTTTACGGATGATAATTGGCTTTTCAGCGTTGATTGTAGTATTTGTTACAACAAGATTTCCACGAGAAGCATTACCATCACCACGGATACCATATACTGTTGCATTGATAGTTGAGTTAGAGATGGTTGGATTAGCTGTATTGCCAAATGAAACGCCGTTCTTACAGTTGATGGTTTTAACATTGTCAACAGCAACGGTATTGTCACAACTCTGAACCTGAAGAATGGAATGCATATTTGTTGCGGTACAATTCTTCATTTCAATGTTGTAAGTACCTGTAAAGCTTGCTGAACCAATTTCTACACCACTGCCTGTATATTCAAAGTCACAATTTTCAATTGTTACATTGTGTGAGTAATTGTATTTATTAGCAATCTTTGAAGGAGCATCGATAAATGTGAACTTTTCTGCACTTGCTGTAGAGAACTTGATGTTCTTGAAAGTCAAGGTTTCTCCTCCTGTGCTTCTTCCATTACCATTCACAGTAATCTTGCCATCAAACTTGTATCCACAACCATCAATAATCAGGTTTACACCATCCTTTTGTAAGATGTTGATTGATGCTGTCGATGCTGAACTGACAGCATAGCTACTTGTTCCACCCATATCACCGCCAAATGAAATGCGATATGTACCTGCTACTAGTGCATTGTTAATTGCAGACTGCAAGTCATCAATTGTAGTTACAACAATTTCTTGCACTCCGTCTCCGTCTTCATCATCAAAAATGATGTTCTTGTCATCAGCAGGAGAGTTAACGAAGTCTGAGTCAATTGTGATGTTAAACTCTGCAGGACTTGTCAAGAGCTTACCGATAATGTTTGTACGGTAGTTACGCTGTACAGGAATGTTTATGAACTTTATCGAAGGATTGTTGGTCTTTCCATCACGGCTTTTCCAAACAAATTCAACGTCTGTCAATTGCTTTTCTGTATCAGAATCACCAACAAGGAGATAGTTCAAAGCAAGATAAGTATATTCTTCTTCGGTATCAAACGTACCGTTATCATTAGCATCTACGAGAAGACTCTCAAAAGGAATATCAGACATTTCAAATTCCATTGGAGCATCTGAATTACCTTCAACGACATCATTCTCATAGGCATTGAACGCATTGTATACATTACTAACCTTGATGTAGCTCTGCTCAACTACAACGCCAGCGTCTTTCGCAGCATTATATTCTTCTTTATCAATACCCAAGTTCAATTGAGCGAAAGGACGTTTAAGAACTACATCCTTATTGATTGAATTCAATGTTGTTGATGCTTCAATTACTTCAAAATTGGTAAATGCATCACGCTCTTCGATGTTTGAGAATTGACCATCCTTGACAATGATGTTTGTCAAATCCTCCATGTTGTAATAATCACTGTTTCCGTTTGCATCACCGTTATATGCAAAGAATACTACGCGATAGTCCTGACCTTTTGCCAAACGAACTTCATACTTGGCTGCTTTGTTCTGGATTGGTTCGTATTTACGCAAATTTTCCATTTCTGCGCCATTCTTATCGAAAACAGCACAAGCTACATAGTTAACACTAAGACCCTTTCCGATAACAGGGGCAACAGCACGAGTTCCGATACCATCAGTAGTACCGATTGTGAACGTTGCATTAACGAAATCTCCGTTTGAAGCCTCGTTAAGCAATTCATCCTGCGAACAAGAAGTCGCAAACAGCATACCTGTCATTGCAAGCATACTGTAAAAGAAATTCTTTGTCTTCATTTTTGAAATTTTAAAATTGGTGAATAAAAAGTATCTTCTATTTTCATTGTCTGTATCAATTGCACATATGTTTCAATGTCAGCAATTTAAATTAGGATTCAATAGGGTTATTTCCTATTGGGAGCATTTCAACCTTAGTAAATTCAGCTTGCGCCAATGGAATTCGAATTGTGATTCTAAAATTCCTTAGATAATCAGTTCTTTCTGTTTCTTCGTATAAGTTATTTTTAGTTGTTAATGATTTGGGGTTACTCTATCTCTTTATTGTTTTCAGTAGCGTTGAAATCCTCTTCCAATGAAATGTTATAAGTGACTATTCCTGTCAATAGTCCACCGACTACATTGGTTTTGTAATTTGTCTGCAATGGAACAGCATAGATTACAACATTTTCACGTATGGCATTTTCGTTTTGGTCGTATATGGTATATGTAATGTCAAAATTTTCCTTTTGTGCATCAGGAAGGACATAACACATAGCAATGTTCTTGTAGTTTTTATTTGCACATGTAAAATCATCACCAGAAACAGAGAGATTATATGTGACGCTTTTATCCTGACCTGTCGGGGCGCCTGTCAAAGCGTTGAATTTATCTTTTCCTGTCAAGGAGATTATTATGTTTGTCGGAGTCATATTGAATGTATTTTCACTTGCCACTCCATTCCAATCTTCTTGTGTAACTCCCATATTCAATTGAGCAAGTGGGCGTGTCAAGGTTATCGGAGTTGTCTGAGTACTATTGTTTACGGTAACGTTTGTATGGGCGGTAAATGCATCATAGTTCTCCTCGTCCACATTCGCATTGGAATTACGGGTTATGGATGTCATATCCTCCACATTATAAGAGCCATCTTTGGCTGCCCAAAATACAATATCGTATGTACGACCCTTAATTAGACGGGGTGAAAACACAATATCACTTCCATTCTCAATGGTTATAACTTCACGAAGTGTTGTAATTTCGGTATCATTCTCAAACACCGCACAATAGACCTTATCAACAGATAATGTCGATGTCGCGCGTGTGCCCATTCTTTGTGGCAATTCTGCACAGAAACTTACTTCGATTGTTTCTTCACTTACCGCCATATCATCATTGCTGCATGATGCAATGAATAGCGGCATTGTCATTAGTAGATAGATTAACTTTCTCATATTGTTCTTATTATATTTTCGCTTATAGTTGATAATGACATTATTAGAAGATGGACTTACCATCCAATGTCACTGTTCCTTTGGTATCAAGCAATGGAAGACTATAGACACAACCAATCATATTACATTTGCTGTGCTTGTCCCAACGCTTGGTACATTTAGTGTTTGAATCAACGGTACAGTTTGTAAGGACAATCTTATCTTTTTCATTGTCAGAAGTGCGAATATCTCCAATAAACTGTCCTACGTGTCTTCCATACACAGTGTAGATAAATAATAATTTCTTATTATCTTGACCAAATGCATGTATAGTGGTATTTTTCACCTGGCAATTTGAGATTGTGGCAAAATTCTCAACAAAGCCAATAAAACCACCGACTTCTCCCGGCGTATAGAAAGTTGTACTAATCACACTACTACCAAAAGACTCAGCATGTTCTTTGCAATCGTAATTCTCAATGTAACAGTTATTAACCGAGCAGTTACTAATTGTTGCCATTGTCAAAGAAGTTACACGTCCAGCAATGATACCTGTCTTTTGTAGTGCAAACACCTTACATCCATAAGCATGAACATTGTCCATTGTATATGTTGCACCACTGATACTCAATACCACTGTCGCACCGTAGGATTTATCCTCGTTACTTTTTACCACGTGAGGTACAACTGTACAGCAATCATGGAAAGAGAGATTTTTGTGAATATGACCATTGTCACCACTTATAATAAATGCGTAGCGGTCGCTTCCATTAGAATTAAGAGCCAAATTATAAATAGCATTATTGTTACCTTCCAAGAGAGCGATAGATGTAAATGCTTCGAAATTATTGTCATCGGCACTGGCATTCTTTGATTGGGTAAAGTTCTCATGAACAAAATATTTCCCGTCTGCCCCTTGTCCGTTCATATCCACATTCTCCATTAAATAAACAGCAGCAGGTGAAGCTGTTTTAGCACGTACTCCTGCCAAGTCGAATGCTGAGTACACTTCATATTTATTGGATTCATTATTATACAGCAACGGCTCTACTGTAGTTTTTCCATCCCAACGAGGAATAAAGCGATTAGATCCGTAGAATACCTTTCCACGATAACATTCTTCATTACCCAACCATCCGTTATATTTTGTATAGTCATTATCTGCAAGCCAAGCGCCTTCATTACCTTCGGTATATGGCGAAACAAAATTTTCGGCAATGGTTGCAGTCTGTGACAATGTCAAGGTACAATTATCGTTGAATGTCAATGTTTCACCATTATCGTAACCACGAAGCAAGCCTACAAAATGACCTTCACTGTGCGAACCATCAATAGAGGTTTCCACTACATGGCAATTGTCAAAAGTCACATTCAATTCTTCTGAACGATTGTTCGGCTCTTTGCGAGACACATAGCCGATAATACCACCTGCCGCACCATTGCTTGTAGATACAGAAGAGTTCTTGATTGTAACATTTGTAAAGGTAGCACTGCCTGATAGCGTATTTGCCAGCACTCCGATATGCGTTACCTCTGTATTCGTATTACTGATATTAGACTCCTCAATGGTAAGATTCTCTACAGAAACACTTGTAGCATTACCCAATAAACCGCCATTGAGTTTCAGACCTTTGACAATATGCCCATTCCCATCCAAAATACTACCTTCAGGCAACTGAATGGAAGTAAGCCCATCCTTATTCGCCATATCTATATCGGAAGTCAGAATAAAAGTCTTGTTATTTTCAAGAGTGTTAGTATTGTCTGAAACACTCAGCCAAGCGATGTCAGCGGCATCATTAATTATATAGCGATTCTCAGAATCAGTGGTTAAGGTAGATTCTGTTGGAATAGTGCCATCCCAAACACTCCAAGTTTCGGGTTGTTGTACTATCGCTCCGAGTACATTGGTCTTCTTGTTATTTTCCAATGCAATGGCTTTATCACCCTTGAACTCGAACTTGTTGATGCTTGTACCATCAGATTGTTGCAAGTCAAGAGTGGCAGAAACGGATATTGTTCCCGTAGTTGGCGCAAACAAATAATTGCACGATACATAATAATAGGTTGTACCATTCAAAATCAGGTTTTCTTCTGGGAAGTCGGTGAATGTGAATGTTACATCTTCTGTATCAGACAATGAAACTTCACCTGTAAACGGATTGAATGACGTAGGGATACTATGGAATGTAACTACAGCCTTATGTGTGCCTTGTTGGGGATTTGTAGTGTTGTCCGCAAAATTCAACTGAGCAAGCGGACGAGTAAGTGTAACAGTACCCTTGTCTTCTGTTTTTTGTGAACCAACAGTAATTTCAGATACTCCATAAAAAGCGTCCATTTCCTCCATATTGGAAAATCCGCCATTGACATAGTCGGTGTAATTCACAGATACTTTTCCTTCATCAGTCAAGGTATATGCAGAATTATCCTCATCATCCGCCCAAAACAGAATTTTGTATGAACGTCCTTCTATCAAAGTCAGAGTGATGCCGTTTCGTTCAACATTGTACCATTGTTCTGAAAATGAGAAAGTTTTTGATAACGTTACAGAACCCTCATATACTACGACTTGAAGACGGTCAATACTTGAAGCATCACCAATGGCACGTGTATTTAAATCCCCACCTAATGTAGGGCGGAAAGTTACAGAAACATTCTTCCCGTCCTCTGGCAACAGATAGTCGTCATTGGAACAGGCAGAGAATGATAATATCACAAACGCCAAGATTAAACTCGTTATATGTCTATACGATTTCATCATTATTCAATTAAAATGTTATGGTTTCCATCAAAATCAGGATTGATAGTAATACCTCCTGACGCTTGCGACATCAGGAATGAACCTTTCAACATTGTGTGATGATTTCTTTGTAACGGTACATTGATTGGATCTGACAAAGCCAATTGTCTGTCCTCCTTATCATAAAGTCCAATCTGTACTGTTACTGCCGATTTCTTGCCATTCACAAATACATAGTCAAAGCCCAATGATGCTTCATTCTCACTCAAAATTTCCAACTTTGATTCGAACAACACACCCATTTTGGAATCTACAGGCTTGTCTGTATTCATATTGTAGGTATTTGGCATGAAGCCTGAATAATAGAATACGACTTTATAATCATCTGTATTAACACGGGTTGGAGGCACTTCACCTCTTGTTGCCGCTTCCTTCTGGAGATACTCGAATTCCTTATTGACAAATTCTTTCAAGTCAGTTGTAAGGAACTCAAATTTGGCAAGAGGTCGTTGCATCGCTATATCCAATGTGTCGGGCAGATGCTCCATAATATCCGCTACGAGGGATATATTGTTTGAACCTCTGAAAGCGTCCCGATAGTCATTGTTACCCTTGTGGTCGCCTTGCAGTCTGATTTCCGCAAAGTTGTCGGCATTGTGGAAATGGCTGTCACCGCTTGTCTGCACCAAGTCAGACCATACCATCACATTGTAGTTGCCGGGCAGAAGGTCGAGCGTCACTTCGTGGTCGTAGCCCTCTGATATATCTTTCGTGAATACGAACTCCTGTGTATAGTCCGATGTGGTACGCATTTTCTCCGATACGGGATAGGTGCGGACAATGTATCGTATCTTGCCATAATCACGGTGATTGTCGTATGTCTCGCCATATCCCTGCTCAATGACCTCTGCTCCATCGTACAGGTGTTCCCATTCGGTCATATCCGTTTCATAGTTCAGGCGAAGATGCATTTTTACAAACTCCGGTGTTTCAGGCCATTCGTGAACATCACAAGCCGAAAGAAGCAATATCGGCAGGCATATAATAAGGTATAGAATCTTTCTCATCGCTTGCCTCCTTTCTTCTTTAAGTCAAACGAATAGGAGAACGATACCGCTGCCTGGTCGATACCCCAGTAGGTCTTCTTGATGCTCTCTATCATCAGACCGTCTTTTGTACGTGGGGTATTGTAGAACTTGTCGTAGTGACGGGAATAGACACCTGCTCCGAGAGAGAACTCTACCCTCCAACGGTTGTTCTTGCTGATGGGCAGACGATAACCGATGCTCACACCACCACCGATGGCAGGTGTCTCACGGTTATGGTCTTGGTAGCGGTAATCGCCATCAAAAGCAAAATTGTAGTATGCCAAGCCGAAATGTACCCCACCGAAGAATCCGTCATTCTCTTCCGACAGCCAATAACGGAACTCAGGCTGAACAGCAAATGTGCGGAACTTGATGGTTGATTTGAAGTAGTCCCAAGCCGAATAATAGACAGGAAGCGTAAACGACCAATGCTTTGCCAAATCTACTTCTGCGGCAACATTGGCAATAGCCATTCCTAAGCCTATGGCATTGGTCTTCAAGTGGAGTTTGCGACTCCATCCCTCCACTTCGGGAATAACCGTTTCTACGATAGCCGTTGTGTCGGGTACAATTTCCACAACTTCAACTGTCGGCTCTATCGTAATGGTATCAGGCACGATTACAGGCTCTTGTACGGGTGGTAACTCTTCCTTGTAGGTTACGAATACCGCACAGGCATTTCGCATCTGCTCGAAGAAGAGTTTGTTCATCTGCTGCCATACCTTGCCACCGTCCAATGCTCTCAATTTCACGATACGGTTATCGATATGCGTATTCGGGTGATGATAGTCCACCAATCGGGCTTCTTCCTCCAAGATGGCAATTACTTCATCCTTGCGGATAAGTCCCGAATCCTCAATCTGTGATTTGAGGTAATCCCACGGTATGTAACTGTCATTATGGGTAATAAGGCTGTCGGGAATATCCACCTCACTGCGGATGAACTTTTCAAGTGCCGAGAGACGACCTTGTGCCAACTTGCGGTTGAGTTGATAACTGCCTTCGGGAGAAGCTGCTCCGCAGAAGGATACTTCAATGATATTGATTGTACTGTCTTGTCGGATAGTCCGCAGGAACTCCACCATCTCCTGCATACGGACGGCATTGTCCGAATAGGCGGAGTCTATGACAGTACTGTTCACACGGAAGTCAATACAGATTTCCGTGTGTCTCTCTTGCGAATGCGCAACACCTACACCAAACAGCAAGAGAATCAGCGTTATACAATATTTCTTAATGCGCATAAATCAAAATTACAGGTCACTTCTCTTTGGAAGAGTGATTTATGCGGCATATTCCAATTGATTATGAGCAGGTTATTTGAATAGGCACAATGTAGTTTGCTCAACAATCCGCCTTTAGCCCAAACAAAATCAGAATCTTGCGTAACATTTTTTAGTGTAATTTGGTGCTATTTGCCGAAAAATGTGTAATTTTGCATCGGTAATCATTTCTCTTCCAAAGAGATAAGTTCTCTCTTCCAAAGAGACCTTTCATTCGCTCAACAACACCTCCTTATAGAGATTTCAATATCATACTGTTCGCCTTGTCGATGGCTACGGTGTCCAATGATGCAAGGTAGATGCGTGTGGTAGCTTCCGAGTCGTGTCCCATTCCCTCACTAATTACCGACAGCGGTACATTCTTACTCTTGGCAATACTTGCCCAAGCGTGACGGGCGACATATAGAGTGAGCGAAACGGATAATCCCAACTCCTTACCGATGATTTTCAGGCAACGGTTGATGTTATGGGCTGCATAGATGTATTGCTTGCGTTCGTCTATATCGCCAAATGGTTTGATAATAGGCAATAGGTAATTGGATTGTGAAGTGTCGTACTTATCCACAATCTCCTGCATACATTTCTCCCATTTGATGAAGAGTTGCTGTCCCGTCTTGCGTCTGCGATAGGATAACACACCATTCTGCAAATCCTTTTTTCGCAGATATGCCATATCCACGAATGACATACCTCGGGTATAGAAACTCATAAGGAACATATCTCGGGCAAAATCAAAGGACGGATTCATCGAGAAGTCCATCTCCTTGATTCGCTTGATGACTTTCAGTGGTACGGCTCGTTTGACGGTCTTATCCACTCCCGTATAGACGTGCTTGAACGGGAAGCGTTGTGAGGTCAACCCCTTTTCTACGGCTCGATTATATACAGCCCGAAGATTACGCATATAGAATGATGAACTATTGGGGCTTACTCCGTTATTCTTCAAATAGGCTTCGTATGCCATCATCATATCTGAATCCATATCATCCAATGGCACATCCTTGTCCTCTCGGAAGCGTCTGAAACTGCATAGGGTCGCAGCGTATGTTTCCGATGTGCGTATCTTACCCAATGTTTTCAGATTGGCAATAACGCCCTCCATAAATGGAAAGAGAAAATTTTCGGGGTTATCCGATGCAAATTCCGCTATCACATCATCTGCGGTATAATCACAACCGCTATGCTCAAAATCTGCTATGACCTTCTGGAAATGCTTGACATCCATCCGGATTTTGTCGCCAATCTCCGATAAATAGCGTTTTCTGTTCTCGTTGAACTTGGGTAACACCACCTCCGAAGAGTGGCTGTTCCACTCATAGCCGTAGAGACGGTAGCCCGTCTTTTGCTGACGGGCTACACGATTATGGATTACTTGATAGAAAATTGTACCTTGTCCGCCATCAACCGTTGATGGTCGGAACTTAATCTTTACTGTTGCCATATCACAATCAGGGTTTTGATTTATTTTGTTTAACCTTACTATTATCCTGCTTGTTCTTAATGGACTTGGCTTTGGATTCCTGTTCCTTTGCCGCCTGCTCTTTAAGCCGTGCTTGCTCGGCAAGGGCGGCTTGTTTGCGGACAGCCTCTTCGTAGGTCTCTACATCTTCACGCATCTGTTCGATTGCTTCGGTGTTGCGGTTGAGTTCGAAGATGTCCTCCAATGTGGCTATCTGCTCAGCCGAAGCATCGCCTTTCATCTTGATGTAGCGGTATTTCAAAGCGTCATCCTGCTCTTCTTTGTTTTGTTGCGACTCGAAGTAGTATGCTGATGCAAGCCATACTATGACAATGGTGTTGAGTGTAAGCATAAACCAATCAAGTTTGGAATTGAAGTTCAGATTGAAGTTATAGTCATTCTCTCTATGGAGAACTTTGGACTCCTCAATCATCGGTATAAGTGATGCCGTCAACTTTTTAAGGTTCTCTAACTCATTTTGTATGGCTACAAAATCGGGCTTATTCTTACCTGAAACACCCTTTACATTGTCATTGACAACACCAAGGTTTTCACTCAAAGTCTTTGTAAGTTCCTGAATTTTACGTTCTGTGTACTTACAATTAGCACCTGTAGCATTCTCAACAAGAGCCTTAATTTCCTGAACTAAAGCGGTGTTGTCCACATTAGGAACTGTGGAATTACCTTCACTCGGTTGAATCTTTTGTAATTCAATTACTGCGGTTTCTATTCTCTCCAAGCATCCGTAGATGCCTTCCATGAACGACTCATTGTCGTTGTTGTTGAAATTTTTATTATTCATATCAATGTCTATTTAAGTTTGAAAAAATGTTTGTTTAGAATCTTATTCCTCGATTCTTTTTCTTCTTGTCCTTCTTTTGTTTCTGCCAAGAAGGTACTTGCTCTTCCTCTGGTGGAGCATCCGATGGAGTTAATAAGCCTAATCCGTTACTCTCAATAAGGCTATCCATAACGCTGAAATTTGGCTCTGCTTCTTGTCTTATCGGTCGTTGTTTTGGCTCTATTTCGGTCTGCGTTTTCGGCATATCCCAACTTAATTGTGCGTTAAGTTTTGAATAACTGAACTGCCTGCTCACATCGGAAGCCTTGAAAGTGTAGCCATCTTTCGTGAAACTCAACCCCTCATTCTTACCCGTTCTACGGTTAATCTTGAAGGTCATTCCTATGCCTTGCTTTTGGAGTTGCTTGCCCAAGTCCCACCAAGTCCGACTCCGTTTCAAAGCAGCCTTGACAGCATTATGAATCTCATACTTCACCCGTTCAGGATCGTGGAGTTTCTTTACATTGGTTTTGCTCTTATCCTCTGCGTAGGTCAATCCGTACTTGTTTTTCAGCTTCTTTGTCGCAATCTCATTACGCTTAAAATCGTTCTGCGAAGAGATTACTTTACCATCGTAGTTGATGCGATTATAGACCAAATGACAATGCGGATTGTCGGTATTATGATGCCTTACCAAGAGGAACTGAGTGTTCTTAATCCCCATAAGTTGCATATACTCCAATGCGATTTTAGCCATAAACTCATCGGTTAATCGTGGTGCATCTTCTCTCTTAAAGCTGAGTGCAATGTGTCCTAACGGTTGCTTAATCTTCGGATTTAAGAGGCATTGACAGTTGAAACTATCAATCATCTCCTTGTTTGTTCCGAGCAACACTCCGTCCGATGCAATGATTTTGGCATCATCCTTTCCCATCACATAGCGTATGCATCCACCAAAGGATTTTCCCTTCTTGATTTTACCTATCATCTGCACCTCCTTTCTTCAGCTTTGTAGTCGCTTAATACCTCCTTTAACTTGGCAAGCAGTTCCATCACGATATTCTTCGTGCGATAGAATCCAGTCTGATGTGACAGCTTGGTTAGCTGATTAAGGTTGTTTGCCATACCCGTAAGGTTGCGAATTACGGCAGCATCCTCAGCTGAATGTTTGGGTGCTATTCGGGCGTCAAAAGCCGCATCTCTAATGTACTCGGCAAGCGTGCGGTTGGCATTTTTGCTTCGGTGGCGTAGCTTCTCATAGTCGGGCTTCGAGAATTTCACCGTTACCGACTTTGTAAGTCGTTTCAAGGTACTTACCTGTGGTCTGCCTCTGGGCTTGGGTTTCTGTGTTTTTTTATTATTCATCATTGCGATTTTTACTTGGTTATTGATTTTTCAATTCGGCTTTTCACAATCTGCGACCATCGGGAGCGGATTGCCTCCACTTTGGAGGTGGAGCGAGGTTTTTCGGGTGCGATGGCGGCTCGTCCGACATTTTTCGGCATCCCGAAAGATAACCTCGCTACACCCCAAGAC
>OLRU01000879.1_pt1 | contig 29795 bp, 23 predicted proteins | sample 1672961 | NCBI WGS metagenome assembly OLRU01 (sample SAMEA3136741, study PRJEB25190) | human gut metagenome | biome: human gut; feature: human-associated habitat; material: faeces | place: Austria | collected 2013
CTCATGATTATGAATCATGCGCTCTAACCAGCTGAGCTATCCCGCCATCATTTCTGATTTGCGGGTGCAAAGATAGAGCTTAATTTTGAATTTCACAAGCCTATTCTAAACTTTTTCTTCATAATAATGTTTTTTATCTCAATAAATACTACATTTCAGACAATTAAAAAGCAAAAAAACAATGTATTTATTATGTGAATATAGAAAATTTGGTTTATTTTGCCTGCAGAAACTTTAAATAAGCTAACACCTATGGGAAAAGAAAAAATTCGTTTAGAATACATGTTGAAAGCCGGCTCCGGTAATGTCGTCTGGTCCATAATAAGCACCCCATCAGGCTTAGAGACTTGGTTTGCAGATAAAATAACATTCAAAGATAAAGTATTCACCTTCAAATGGGGTAAAACGGAAAGTCGCGAAGCAGAAGTAATAAACTTCAGAACGAACAGTTTCATACGGTTTCATTGGCTGGATGATGAAGAGCCGAAAGCTTACTTCGAACTGAAAATGGTATATAACGAACTGACCGGAGACTATATGCTGGAAGTTACAGATTGGGCAGAACCCGATGAAAAAGAGGACGTTAAAGAACTGTGGGACTCTGAAATAGAAAAGTTGAAACGAGTAAGTGGACTGTAATTCTTTAAAAATATTCAAAACATAACTCTGCTCTCCATTTTTTATGCTAATTTTGTACCTTGATAGTTGCACAAAATGGAATAATGCTACGCATAAAAAAATTAGATATATTTATCCTAAAGAGCTTTTTGATGCTCTTTATAGGTACTTTTTTCATCTGTCTCTTCATCTTCATGATGCAATTTTTATGGAGATATGTAGACGAGTTGGTTGGAAAAGGATTGGAAATGAGTGTTTTAGCACAATTCTTCTTTTATTCTGCTCTGACCTTAATACCTTTGTCCCTACCTTTGGCAATTTTATTAGCTGCCTTAATGACATTCGGTAACTTTGGTGAAAGATATGAATTGCTGTCAATGAAAGCAGCGGGTATTCCCTTATTGAGGATCATACGTCCACTGATTATTTTTTGTACTTTCCTGTGTTGTACCTCGTTTTATTTTCAAAATGTCATAGCTCCCAAAGCGCAGATCAAACTGCTTACTTTACTTGTATCCATGAAGCAAACTTCACCAGAACTGGATATTCCGGAAGGTGTATTTTACGACGAAATTGAGGGGTATAATATATATGTAAAACAGAAAGACCGTGAAACAGGAATGCTAAAAGATGTACTGATCTACAACTTTTCAGATGGGTTTGAAAACGCTCACATTATATGGGCTTCCGAAGGAAAAATGGAGATGACAGCAGACAAACAACATCTTTATCTACATCTGTACAACGGAGAGCAGTTCGAAAATCTGAAATCGCAGACCATTTCATCCAATAATGTCCCCTATCGACGTGAAACCTTCAGAGAGAAACATACCATTATCGAATTTGACGGTGGATTCAACATGGTAGATGGAAGCTTTTTAAGTGACCGTTCGGACAGCAAAAACATGATTGAAATTAGCCAGTCCATCGACTCACTGAACCACCGTGCCGACAGCTTGGGAAGAAGTATGTATAATGAAATAAAAGCCTCGACTTATCGCAATATCGTATTATCGAAAACAGACTCCGCAAAAATAGTTGAAACAAACAACAAAATCAATGTGGACAGCCTGTTCAATTCCTATACTTTAGCTGAAAAAGATAAGACACTGGGTAGTGCGGCGGATCGTACCGAGGCACTGGCCAGCGAATGGAGCATGAAAAGCTATCAAACTACAGATGCGGACAACAATATCCGGAAACACGAAGCCGACTGGCACAAAAAAATCACCCTCTCTCTCAGTTGTTTGATTTTCTTTTTCATCGGTGCGCCTTTGGGAGCCATCATCCGCAAAGGAGGTTTAGGAATGCCCGTAGTGGTATCCGTCTTAATTTTCGTAATTTATTATATCATTGATTCCGGAGCTACCCGAGTAGCAAAAAGCGGTGAAATGAATATGGTATTGGGCGTGTGGATGAGTACCATTGTATTGGCACCTATCGGAGCCTTCTTTACTTATAAGTCAAATAATGACTCTGTGGTATTCAATGCCGAAGTGTATATCAATTTCTTCCGTATGCTGCTAGGTCTGCGCCCCTCGCGCCATGTATTCAAAAAAGAAGTTATTATAGAAGATCCGGACTATCCACGTATACAAACGGAATTGGAGAAACTATGCAACATCTGTAACGAATATGCCATCAAGCATAGACTGGCCGATGCACCTAATTATATCCGCATCTTCACCAATAAAGGACATGACGACGTCATAGCCGATATCAGTGCCAAAATGGAACTACTCATAGAAGAATTATCCAACAGCAAAGATGGAGTATTACTGGAATACTTAAATAAATATCCCATTTTGTCCACCAAAGCTCACAAAAGTCCGTTTGACAACCAATGGCTTAATTTACTTGCAGGAATCATTGTACCAATAGGCCTGTTCTTCTATTTCCGCATTTGGCGGTTCAGTATCCGGCTGGATAAAGATTTAAAAAACATAATCAAGACCAACCGTGAAATTCAAGAAAGAATAAACAATAAATCATTTATAATTTGACTATGGAAGAATTAAAACTAAATACCATCGAAGAAGCGATAGCTGACTTCCGTGAAGGTAAGTTTGTCATTGTAGTGGACGACGAAGATCGTGAAAATGAAGGCGATTTAATTGTTGCTGCGGAAAAAATTACTCCCGAACAAGTCAATTTCATGTTGAAACATGCACGTGGCGTGCTTTGTGCACCTATTACCATTTCTCGTTGCAAAGAATTGGAATTACCTCATCAAGTAGATACAAACACGTCAGTTCTAGGTACTCCTTTCACTGTAACTGTAGATAAGCTGGAAGGTTGCAGTACCGGAGTTTCTATCCACGACCGGGCCGCTACCATCCGTGCTCTTGCCGATCCTACCTCCACTCCCGAAACATTCGGACGTCCGGGGCATGTCAATCCATTATATGCACAAGACAAAGGGGTGCTGAGACGTGCAGGCCATACAGAAGCCTGTATCGACATGGCGCGTCTGGCAGGGCTATACCCTGCCGCCGCACTGATGGAAATCATGAGTGAGGACGGAACCATGGCACGTCTGCCCGAACTAAGAAAAATGGCCGATGAATGGGGGCTGAAACTAATTTCAATCCGTGACTTGATCGCCTATCGTCTGAAGCAAGAGTCATTAGTAGAAAAAGGGGTGGAAGTGGACATGCCGACTGAATACGGCCATTTCCGTCTGATACCTTTCCGCCAGAAAAGCAATGGTTTAGAACATATCGCTATTATAAAAGGTGACATAAAAGAAGGAGAACCCGTTTTGGTACGCGTACATTCTTCTTGCGCCACCGGTGATATTTTCGGATCCATGCGTTGTGACTGTGGAGAACAACTGCACAAAGCATTGCAAATGATCGAAAAAGAAGGAAAAGGTGCTGTTGTTTACTTAAACCAAGAAGGAAGAGGCATAGGACTAATGGAAAAGATGAAAGCCTACAAATTGCAAGAAAATGGTGTGGATACTGTAGAAGCAAATATCCTTTTAGGGCATCAGGCAGATGAACGTGATTACGGAGTCGGAGCACAGATACTACGCAGTATAGGCGTCACCCAAATGCGTTTGCTGACAAATAATCCTGTCAAACGTGTAGGATTGGAATCATACGGTTTGTCCATAGTTGAAAACGTTCCCATTGAAATCACGCCTAACAAATATAACGAGCGTTATTTAAAAACCAAAAAAGACAGAATGGGACACACATTGCACTTTAACAAATAAAAAAGCTATAACTCAGACGAAATCACATCATTTTTATGCGATTTCGTCTGTTTTACTTTCATAATTAAGATATTATCCTTTATTTTGCAGCAAGTAAACTTAAACACATTAAAAAATAATAGCAATGAATCAATTATCAGATCGTCTGAATCGTTTGTCTCCTTCAGCAACATTGGCCATGTCCCAAAAAAGTAATGAGTTAAAAGCCCAAGGAGTTGATGTCATTAATTTAAGCGTAGGTGAACCGGACTTCAATACCCCGGACCACATCAAAGAAGCAGCAAAAAAGGCAGTAGATGATAACTTTTCCAGATATTCTCCAGTTCCGGGATATCCTGCACTTCGCAATGCAATCGTAGCCAAACTGAAGAATGAAAACGGATTAGACTATACAGCTGCACAAATCTCCTGTGCAAACGGTGCCAAGCAATCTGTTTGTAATACGATTATGGCTCTAGTTAACGACGGTGACGAAGTAATAGTCCCTGCTCCCTATTGGGTAAGCTATCCTGAAATGGTAAAACTAGCAGACGGAACTCCTGTTATTATCACTGCGGGTATTGATCAGGATTTCAAAATCACCCCTGCACAACTAGAAGCAGCGATTACTCCTAAAACCAAAGCATTGATTCTTTGCTCACCGTCAAATCCCACCGGTTCCGTTTATACCAAAGAAGAGTTGGCCGGCTTGGCCGCTGTTTTGGCAAAGCACCCGCAAGTATATGTTATAGCCGATGAGATTTACGAACATATCACATACAGTGGCAAACATGAAAGCATTGCCCAATTCCCTGAGATTCATGACAATGTAATTATTGTAAACGGAGTTTCAAAAGCATATGCTATGACAGGATGGAGAATCGGGTTCATTGCCGGTCCGGAATGGATTGTAAAAGCTGTAAATAAGCTGCAAGGACAATATACCTCAGGTCCGTGCTCTGTTTCTCAGAAAGCTGCCGAAGCTGCCTATACAGGTACTCAGGCTCCCGTAGAGGAAATGCGCCAAGCATTCCAGCGCCGCCGTGACCTTATTGTAAAATTAGCAAAAGAAATTCCAGGATTTGAAGTAAACAATCCTCAAGGAGCATTCTATTTATTCCCGAAATGTGATTCCTTTTTTGGCAAATCAGCAGGTGACCGCAACATCAATAACGCTGACGATTTAGCAATGTATCTGCTTGAAGTAGGTCATGTGGCATGTGTAGGTGGTACTTCATTCGGTTCCCCCGAATGCATCCGTATGAGTTATGCAACTTCCGATGAGAATATTATAGAAGCTATGCGCCGCATCAAAGAAGCATTAGCCCTATTAAAATAAAATATTCTTTCTCTATAAAAAGAACAGGCATCCGTTTTTTTCTGTGATGCCTGTTTTTTTATTCATAAAGCAGACATACGAGCTTCCAATCAAAACAAAATTTAGATAAACAAAAAAACGACCGTTTCCATCAACGGAAACGATCGTTATTAACTTTAAAGAACAAAATTGTACTGCTTAGCCAAGGTGAATAGCTTCAGAAGGACAAGCATCAGCACAAGTTCCGCACTCTGTACACAGATCCGGATTGATAGAATACTTATCGCCTTCAGAAATTGCTTCTACCGGGCATTCATCGATACAAGTACCGCAAGCGATACAATCGTCACTAATTACGTAAGCCATTTTCGTTAATTATTAAATTATTAGTACTAATTGATGGAGCAAATATACAGCTTTTCTCTATTAGTTGTCACATAGAGATTACAAAAATGCACTAATTTGTATTTAATCTAAATATGACCATTTCATCAAAGCCTGATACATAACCTGTTGCATACGAGGACGGATATTTAACCGCATCAACTGTTTATGGTCAAAAGGACGCGGATAAATCCGATTACTCAGAAAAACAAAAACCAAATGATTTTTCGGATCTGCCCAAGCGCAAGTTCCGGTAAAACCAGTATGTCCTACCACCTCTTCGGGCGCTTCCTCCGCACACGGACTTTTCACACTATTATTCACATCCGGTTTGTCAAATCCCAATCCTCTCCTACTGATTTTTGAGGTATGGGTTAAAAATAAATCACAAGTTTCCCTACTCAGATAACGCTTTCCATTATAAACCCCTCCATCAATCAATAACTGATACACTTTTGCCACATCACGAGCCGTGGAAAATAAACCGGCATTTCCTGATACCCCTCCCATGAAAGCAGCTGATTCATCGTGTACATAACCCTGCAACACTTTTCCTTTACGCAAATAATCCGCTTTCACTGTAGGAACAATTTCCTCCTTTTTGAACTGCCGAAGCGGCAAATAAGCCGTACGGTTCATCTCCATCGGTTTATAGAATTCCTTATCTAAAAAAAGATTCATAGGCATTTTACTGATATTCTCTACCATTTCCTTCAATAACATAAAGTTCAGGCAACTGTAACGATATCTCCTGTCTTTTAATGGAATACGTCCTATTTGTACCATAATGGAATCACGAAAAGAACGATGAAGAAACATACTGTCAGCTACTTGTAAAGGATAATCAGCAGAGAAAGTTTTTGCCATCAACTCTTTTCTATAATCAAACTTATCAATGACATACAGCCGTGTATCTATTTGCGTATGATGACTAGCGTCCGGTCTTGCTCTGTAAAAACTCCCCTTATAACTGTCTTTATCTATAGTCTCCTTATAAAAAGGCCAAAAAGCAGGAATGCCCGACTGATGTAAAAGTAACTCCTCAATAGTGACACGTTCCTTGTCCGTACCTTTTAAAGCTGGAATGTATTGAGATATGCGATCGGTCAAACCAAATTTTCCTTCATCGTAAAGTTTCATAACAGCCAACAGCGTCGCCGTGGTCTTGGTTAATGAAGCCAAATCATACAAATCATCCTTTTCCACCTTTCGGTCACTTTCATAAGTGAAAGTGCCGAAAGACTTATCATATACTGGTTTCCCATCTTTTAAAATTAGAATCTGACAACCAGGATAAGCCTTCGCCTTGATTCCTTCCATGGCTATCCTGTCTATCTTTTCCAGTATTTTGGAATCCATACCATAATCCTCAGGTCTATAAATACGAGACACTTTAGGAGTTATAGTCACTCCATCACCCGGTTTGAACAAATCGGCGACAGCCACCGACAAACGCCCGTCTGCCACTGCCTTTCCTACCAAGACATCAGCCACATACTCCTGAATAACAGATTCATCAGTATGCCCCAATACTACAGCCGCTGCTTTCTTCCAATAGCCCTCCATATCCAACATAGACTTTAATGGCATCAGAAACACATAAATAACAGGCAAATCAGCCGGAAGCGAATCAAGCATTGTTTTATACTTTTTGTAATCATCCGAAGTAACCACCACAATTACACGCTGACTACCCAACAATCGTTTTCTGATAGCTTCCATCGAATCCGGACGAGCAACAACACGTGTGAGAGAAAGTGTATTTTGCAAACGATTATAAAAAGCAAGCCCAGCACCGGGAGTTTTCCCAATATTCAGAACCACCGTTCCCCTCAATTTTGAATCCAAGGGCAAGGTTCCATTTACATTGGCAGGAACCGTTATAGCAGCTTTCTGCAAGCGGAGAATCAACTCCTTCGTTTCCGGACGGTTCAATCGTTTCTCCAGCCCGGAAAGTTGGATGTGAGGTTTATTCTTCAACCCTAAAACATATTTATAAGTCAATACCTTACGACATTTTTCCGTAATCAGTTCTTCTGATAGTTTTCCACTTTTTACAGCATTTAAAACACCATCCAATTCTCTCTTCAAATTACGGGGAGCCAATAATAAATCATTACCTGCTATCAAGGCTTGAGCGCATATATTCTCATTTTGCGAAATACCTTTCATCTCCAAAGCATCTGTAAAAACCAAGCCTTGAAAGCCCAATTCCCGACAAAGCAGATTATAAATAATATGTGAAGAAATCGAAGCCGGATTTTTACCCAATTCAGGTACCTCCAAATGTCCTACCATCATACCTCCCAATCCTGCTTTAACAGCCTCTTTAAACGGAAAAAGTTCAATGCTGTCCAAACGCGCACGATCAAAATTCAAAACCGGTAACGCCTTATGAGAATCCACTTCCGTATCTCCATGTCCCGGAAAATGCTTGGCTACAGAAAGTACTCCTCCATCCTCCAATCCACGAGAATATGCAACCACTTTTTGAGCAACGTTTTTAGGATCACCGCCAAAAGAGCGAGTATTGATGACAGGGTTGCGCGGATTAATATCCACATCGGCAACAGGAGCAAAATTAATCTGTACACCTATTTCTTTGCACTGACGGGCAACTTCCTTACCATATTCATAAAGCAATTGATTATCCTGAATACAGCCCAATACCCTGTTGCGGGGAAAACGGGGAGTATTCTTCAGCCTCATCGCCAATCCCCATTCGCCGTCAAAAGCAATAAACAAAGGTACTTTCGATAATTCTTGTGCGTAGTTGGTCAGTATTGCCTGATTCCCCACCTGTCCGCCGGAGAACAGCAAACCGCCCACCTTATATTCCTTAACAGCATTATATATGTTCGCCCGGTTAGACTGCGTATTGAGAGGAGCGACTGTATGTATAAATAACTGTCCTATTTTCTCTTTCAAACTCATTTCCGACAATTGCTTCTCCACCCATTCACGACATTCCGCACTGTCAGCCCCACCTCTTCTCAAAACATTAGGCACTTGCTGGGCATACAAAGAAAGCCCGAATATACATAATACATATAGTAAAATGATTTTCTTCATTCGATTACAGTTAAGTCACTCTTTTTTTATTATTTCACATTCTTCTTTACTCTACGCTTTTAAAGCGTTTATTGCCCAAATGTACTCAAAAAAGAAAAAGCTGCCAACTATATCAGATAAAAATATATGAAATTATATTTGGTTGTATGGTGAAAAACCACTAATTTTGCACCGCTTTCGCGCAATCGCTGTCAAAGAAGAGTTACTTGATATGTTGCGTTGGTAACGATAAACAATTTAAAATCAAAAAAAATGGATTTAATTAAAATTGCTGAAGAAGCATTTGCTACTGGCAAACAGCATCCTTCATTCAAAGCTGGTGATACTATTACAGTGGCATACCGTATCGTTGAAGGTAGCAAGGAACGTGTACAGTTGTACCGTGGTGTTGTTATCAAAATCGCCGGACATGGTGACAAAAAACGTTTCACCGTTCGTAAAATGTCTGGAACTGTAGGTGTTGAACGTATCTTCCCTATCGAATCTCCGGCTATCGACAGTATTACTGTTAACAAAGTTGGTAAAGTTCGTCGCGCTAAATTGTATTATTTACGTGCTCTTACCGGTAAGAAGGCTAGAATTCAAGAAAAAAGAGTTAACGCGTAAGACTTATTATCCCTACATAAAAAAGGAACGTTTCCATCAGGAGCGTTCCTTTTTTATTTCATATAACTAAATCTCTTTAGCAGTGCATGAAACATCAAGGCATAAAAAAAGGAGCAACGCCTTGCTCCAACCTTTGTTAACCTTAAATCTAATACTATGAAAAACACAGTGCAAAGGTACGGACTTTTATGAAATAAGCAAATAAAACAAGAAAAAAAGTATGCTTTCTAACATGTTTTAATGTATTTCACCACTTTTATTAAGAAGTATTTTCATGTCAGGCAACAGGTGTCAATATTACAGTTTTATTTCTAAATTTATATTAAACAGAAGCCATTTCCAATATTAAAAGTTAAAACAACAATATAAAAAGCATGTTGCAAAACATATTTTGCTCATTTGGTGTTATCTTTGCAGAGTAATAAAAGAAAAGAAAAAGGTTTTAAGGATTAACCAGTTCTCCAAACGGGAGAACACAAAAGATGTAATTATGGAAATGAAAAGAACAAATGACACAATCGAGATGTTGCAGTATCAGTTGAAAAGATACAAAGCAATGAGAAAGGGAGCTGCATGCCAATCTTTGCAGTACAAACTTCACAAATTAATGAGCCAACAGGCTAATGCCTAATGGCTTTACCATTGAGAACACAAGTTTATAATTTATAATAATGAAAAGAATGTTTCCCCTGAAATGAGGAAACATTCTTTTTTTATATCTATCCCATTTATCCAATAAGAAACTCAGTCAGACCGGAGAAAGCATAAATAAGGCACAAACAAAAGAGACCATCCTGAATTCATATTCAGAACAGCCTCCTCTCCATAAAGTATACGTTAAATATATATTATTTATAAAGATGGAACATCCGATCCATCAACTGCCATTTTTCAGCTGAAGAAGCTCCGGGTTCTGCCTGTTGAAAAACAGACATATAGTTTTCCCATTCTTCCTGACGGGGCAATGTGGCCATTTTAGCCATAGCTGTATCCCAATCGAAATCAAGCGGAGTCTCCACTATCATAAACAAACTAGTGCCATGGATATAAATCTCCATTTCCAGAATACCCACCTCACGGATTGCTGCCAAAGTCTCCGGCCACACCTCTTCTTCAGAGTGACGTTTCCGATATTCTGCAATCAATGCCGGGTCATCTTTCAAATTCAACATCTGGCAATAACGCTTTACCGGACCGTGATATTCCCGAATTTTATATCCTTGTGTTTTGTTTTCCATCAGATATCTCTTACTTCCCAACCTAATGCACTTGCTCCCAAAACAGCAGCATCAGCATCTTTCAATTCTGAAATCAACAGCTTAGTCTTTCCGGCATAAATTTTCAGGATATTATCATCAATAGCCTTTTGAATAGGTTTCATGATATAATCACCCGACTTTGCCAAACCACCAAACAGAATAATTGCTTCGGGGCTGGAGAATGCAATGAAATCAGCCAAAGCCTCACCCAAAATGCGTCCGGTATATTCAAAGATATCCTGTGCCAGTTTATCACCTCTTACGGCAGCGTCAAATACGTCTTTCGACACAATTTCTTCAGCCGGAATATCTCTTAACAAAGAAGGTTCGGGACGTGCAACCAAGAATTCACGAGCTGTGCGTGCCACACCGGTAGCTGAGCAATAAGTTTCCAAGCAACCTTTACGACCGCAACCGCATTGGCGTCCGTTTTCACGACGCACGATAACATGTCCGAGCTCGCCTGCAAAACCATCATGTCCATACACCAACTGACCATTTACTACAATACCACTACCTACACCGGTACCCAAAGTAATCATGATGAAATCTTTCATACCACGGGCAGCACCGTATGTCATTTCACCGATAGCAGCGGCATTAGCGTCGTTGGTGATAGTTACCGGAATATTGAATTTTTCCCGTACCATTTGGGCTAAGGGGATTACGCCTTTCCACGGGAGATTAGGTGCAAATTCGATTGTTCCGTTAAAATAGTTTCCGTTAGGAGCTCCTATACCTATACCGGCAATTTGATCGGTTACGTTTTCTTGCGCCAAAAGACGAGATAGTTCTTCGTGCAGTGCATTTACGTAGTCTGTTATTTCGGTATATTTCTGAGTCTTGATAGAACCTGTGGCTAAGATAGAACCGCGGGCATCAACAATTCCGAATACTGTATTGGTACCACCTATATCAATACCTACAACATATGGCTTACTCATGGTTTTGTGTGTATAAAATTATTATTTTAGTTAATTTCACGATACAAATATAGCGAAAGATGATTGGTGGGACAAAATGAACAACAAGTTTTTTTATTTTGTCTTGTCCAAATCGAGATCTATATTTGATAAAGTCAAATATACGGATAAATTTTCGATGGGAGCTGCTTTTTTTATTCTAAAAGTATTTAATAAATGAAATATCCTTTTTGATGGTCGATGCCATTTGAGCGAGTCATTGGTCGTTTGGTTTTGTCAATTTGTAAGTTGGAGATTATAGAGTGTTGAATTGTAATGTCGAGATAACAAAATCGAACTTTTTGTTTTGCGGTTAAAAAAAAGTATCTATATTTGCAGCCGCAAAACGGCACAATATTGCACAAACTGTGCAATATTGTGCTTAAAAGTATAAATTATGAGTTATAACTTATTAAAGGGAAAAAGAGGTATTATTTTCGGAGCCCTTAATGAAATGTCCATTGCATGGAAAGTAGCTGAAAAAGCTGTGGAGGAAGGTGCAACGATCACTCTTTCCAATACGCCTATGGCTGTGCGTATGGGGGAGGTGAATACATTAGGTGAAAAATTAAATGCTGAGATTATTCCGGCAGATGCAACCAGCGTGGAGGATCTTGAAAATGTTTTCAAGCGCTCTATGGAGGTCTTGGGGGGTAAGATAGATTTTGTGTTGCATTCTATCGGAATGTCTCCGAATGTAAGAAAAAAGCGTCCTTATGATGATTTGGACTACGATATGTTATCCAAGACATTGGATATTTCGGCTGTTTCGTTTCATAAAATGATACAGGTGGCTAAAAAGATGGATGCCATTAACGAGTACGGCTCTATTTTGGCTTTGTCTTATGTCGCGGCTCAGCGAACCTTATTCGGCTATAACGACATGGCGGATGCGAAGGCTTTGTTAGAGTCTATCGCCCGTAGTTTTGGATATATTTATGGTAGGGAGAAAAATGTTCGAATCAATACTATATCTCAGTCTCCTACCATGACGACTGCCGGTAGCGGGGTGAAAGGAATGGAATCGTTGATGGATTTTGCGAATCGTATGTCTCCTCTCGGTAATGCCAATGCCGACGAGTGTGCCGATTATTGTATCGTAATGTTTTCCGATTTAACTCGTAAAGTGACTATGCAAAACTTGTATCACGACGGAGGATTTTCGAGTATGGGTATGAGTTTGCGGGCGATGACTCAGTATAATAAGAGTTTCGATGAATATCGAAATGAGAATGGTGAGATTTGTTATGGATAAGTTTGGTAATTTGATTTAGATAGAACTGCCCCCGACTGTTGATCGACCGAAACAGCCGGGGGCGATTTTTAATCGTCTATGTCGGTACTTTCTCCATATACGTGGTCATAGAATTTTTTGTAGTTTTTCCATTCAGGGTCGTTTTCCCACAAGAAACGGTATGTTTCCGGGTCGGATTCGGTTAGTGGTGTCCCTAAGTCGTCCGATTCGTTTAAATGCCGTTGTCGGATTTTTTTGTTCATCTCGGAAATTGAATCGTCCTTTTTTAATGCGTTTTTGGAACGTATGAGAATGTTACGTATTTCTCTTTCCGAGAAGTTTAGTCCCGGAATGAATATTCGGAGCATATTTCTCAATTCCCCATAGATTTGATTCCATGCGGAAGACGATACGCCGTTACTCGCCAAATCGGCCAAATACTCTTCGGCATCGGTTTTTCGAGCATTCCACGAATTGCCTCTCAATTTCCATTCGGAGGGCATAGACCGATAGACTTTCATTAAAAATTCGTCTTTGAAATAAGAGTCGCCGAAAAGAGCATCAAGGCCTTGATGCCCTATCGCTTCGTGCAATAGGACTCTCTGCAATCTCGTGTAGGAAGGGATATTGTCGAGAACGATACCTATATTACCGTTGTGCATATAATATCCGCCTATTTTACCTCCTTGTTTTTTTAGAGATCGGACGGAGACCGGTAGGTCGGACTCATGTTCATAAACAATAACGTTATCGAGCCCCATACGTTCGGCTAAATCTTTGGTTAGTCTGTATTTTCCACGTGCAGACATTTTTTGCCATACTTTATCTTTGGTCTGGTCCGGTATAATTGGGGCGAACGGATCGGGTTCGTTTATCTCTCTTTTTATTTTGCCTGTATTTTTATATTCTCCTACGGAGAAGGAATGAATCATGTCGGGCTCGATATCGGGTACGTTTATTGTATTTTTTCCATTGGGCGAAAGTACTTCGGCGATTTTGTTTTCCGGGTCGTAGTCGAGGACTTCCCATGCAAATCCATGTTGGTCTACAAGGGCTGTGGTGGTTTGCTTGTTTCTCCGCATATTTCTTTTTTTCAGATTGATGGCTCGTCCCGTACCTCCAACGGAAGCACCGACCAAACTGCCCGATACCATACCGGTAGTAGCGTTTTGTAGGATCGATTCGAGGGTCGGATATTGTCCCGGTTCGTTGTAAATCGTTTCAGCCATATCGTGAGCGACCGAATTGAGAGCTTCGGCGGTTCCTCCTGTTACCGCATCGTTAAAGGTTCCCGCTATGAGAGCCGATTTATCGGTCTTTGACAGTTTACTCATTATTTTACTTATTTCAGTCTGTGCTGTTTGATTTTTAAGAATAGTCTTTTTGAAATATTCCGATGCTTTCTTTTTGGCTCCCGATTTTAGATTTTTAAGGTATCGGCTTTGTAAGATTGTGTCAAACAGGAGATCGGCTCCCATACAAATAGCTACGAATCCAGTACGTTGTCCGTCGGTTAAACGTTGTCCTGTTTCTTGTTCGAAATTATCCAGTTCCATTTGTGCTTGTGCGTGGCTTTCGGCAACGGAAGAGGCAACATTAGCAATACCAGCAGCGATACCTGCCGGAGCGAAGGCGGCTCCGGCGGCAACCGGTATCCCCACTCTCCCTATATTAGCTATGATTTCACCAATAGTTGCCCAGCCTTCGGTCTCGGGAAAAGAGTTATTCGCCATACGAGCTTCTTCCATGAGTTTTTTCCCTTCGTTTCCCCATCGGGCTGTCTCGGAGAGTTGTTTGCTTATTTCGTTGGGAGAAATATTCTCATTCCTTAATCGACGATATTCTTCGAGTCCTTTTAATTCAAGACGAGGACGATCGGAGGTACTGTGTTCGGTTTCATTTTGTAAAGAGTCTTCCTTATTTTGTAGTTGAGGCTCGGTGCTTCTTTGATATTCGGGAAGTCGCTCCAACGCTTTTTGGGCGGCTTCGGACATTTCACTATCGGATAGTTTGTCTTGTATGTATCCTCGGGAATATTTTAGGTCGTTCCAAATACGTTTGCCCGCTAGATTTATTCCTTCGGTTAAAGACTTTAATTTGCGAGGCGCTTCGATCGGGGTCTCCGGTTCGGGGTTTATCGGGTAGTCGGGTTTTAGAGGTATTGGTGTTTCTTGTTTAGGAATAGGGGGGAATGGTACTACCGGATTGTCTCCCGGTAACGGGGCTATGAAAGCGGGTGGTTCTTCGGTCTCTCCATTTTCTTTCTTTCGATACCATTCTTGTAGATAGGGATTGATTAAATCCCAACCATATATACCATTACCTTCTTGTAGTAAATCGGGGTTTAAGGTGCTCATATTTTTATTGGAAATTTTTTAATGGATATTATTATCTAAATATTTGGCAAGCAGGCAGGCTTGTTGTAAAGGGTATCCGATGGATACCAATAGATTGAATATGTGATGTTTGCGCTCGAACTCATTGCGTCCCATACGAAAGGCTTGCAATAAAATTTTTTCGCTCAAAGGGGGGCAAGTGTGTTTCGATTTGTTACGGTCAGAGATAAACGCTAACCATGAGAGATAGTTAAGGAACCTCTTTTCTTTTTCAGGATATGTTTTCGGAATTAAAACATCTGTAACCTGCTGTACCTCTGTATTATCCGGCTGATGTAACAAGTTTAACAGCTCTTTCAGCATTTCTACCTGTTCGTATGCTTTGCCTCTGGCAAGTCTTTTTGGAGATTGAGTTTGACAGGCTTCCAAAAAACTTTTCCCTTCTTTCATATAGTCTGCTAATGTTTTGGCCGGTTGTGAATTTTCTGTTGTAAAAATTGTATCCATGATCTTAAAATTGAGTATGGGTTGAACAGTTTTTGTAGAGGATTGAAGGAGGGGAATGTTTTACCGAGTATATTGTTCATATAGTCCGATTTCAACGGACGGTAAAAATCTTCCAAAGCACTACGGGCCGACAAATAATTTTGCAGCGTGTTTTCTTTCCATGTCGCTGCTTGACTTGCTATTTGGCTGACGGCATTGCCGTATGCTCGGTTTTGAGATTTTTGGACAGTGACGACGGTCTCGGGTGTAGCTCCGGTAAAGGTTGCCTTGTTTTTTAGATTTCGGGTTGTTTCCGACATCTGTTCGCGTAGATTGCCAAGCAACCCCCTCACGTCGGATCGATCGAGAATGTTACTGTAATAGTTCCTATTGAAGAGACTATCTAGTTGTGATAGTTCTTGTTCATAGCGTTTTTGATTTGTTTGAAGGGTTTGTAGAGACTGTTTTTTATTCTTTTGTGAAAACAAATAGTTCCCTAACAGGGGAAGTGTCGTTAAAAATAAGTTTAGCATTTTAGTGAGTTTTTAGTTCGTTCGATTGTATCTACTGCAAATATCTATGAGAAAAAGAGGGGAATTGTGGCAGGATCGAAAAACATACGGGAGGGGAAAATAAAAAGGCATCCGATGAAAATCGGATGCCTGTAAAATATTCAGATCAAGTTATTTTAGAATAGTAGAGAGGTCAGATGCAATCTTCGTTTTTTACCCATGTACCTGTTTTGTCAATAACTCCCCAAAGCGTATCCATTTTGACCTCGGCGAATCCTTTTGAGAAAGAATCAGCTTCGTCGTATAGGAAAGGTAGAAATTCTTGCCCCGCTTTATCTATAAAACCCCATTTCCCATTTTGCTTTACCGCTGCGACATCTTCTTTGAAATTCCAAGCATAATCATATTGCAAAGGTATGAGTAAATGCCCGGTTTTATCTATAAAACCCCATTTCTCATCGACTCTGACAGCCGCCAATGACTCGTTGAAACACCAAGAATCGTCGTATCGAGGAGGAATGACAACTTTTCCCGAACAATCTACATAACCCCATTTCTCATTTAGTTTTACCGGGGCCAGCCCTTCGTGAAAATCGTCGATGTGTTCATAGATAATGGGAACGATTTCTTTGCCTTCTTGATTGATATATCCATATCGGTTGTTTCGTTCTACCATGGCTAATCCATTATGAAAAGGACTAGCCCAGTCATAGTCGAGTTTGATGACTATTAATCCGTGTCGGTCGATGTATCCATATTTATGATCAACTTTTACTGCCGCTATTCCTTCGTGAAAAGAATATGCTGCATCGAATTGCGGGGCGATAAATATCTTTTGAGTTTTTTTCTCTCGATACCCATATTTCCCAGATTCGTCTTTGAAAGATTCGAGATCGGGAAAACCTCCTAATGAATTGAATTTGGAACTATTTTTCATAAGTAATATGGTAAAGATAAAAAGGAAACAAGAACAAATATATTTTTTTTAATTGTAACTTCCAAGAAATATTTCCAAAATGTTTGAATGTAAAAAGGAGGGTTTCATACCGATCGATACTGTTTTTTGAGGACTAAAAAACAAAAATTAGAGAAAAAGATTTGGCAGTTTATGCAAACCATCTTACCTTTAACCAGACTAAATAAGTTAACTTAATTATATAATCGCTATGACAAATGCATTATTCTGGCTTGTGCCTATTTCTTCGGTATTAGCATTACTCTTTGCTTGGTATTTTTATAAGCAGTTGATGAAAACGGACGAGGGAACTCCTCAAATGAAAAAAATAGCTCTTTATGTTCGTAGAGGAGCTATGTCTTACTTACGTCAGCAGTACAAGGTCGTGGGTTTGGTGTTTTTAGCTCTGGTGATATTGTTTTCTATTATGGCGTTCGGTTTTGGAGTCCAGAACAAGTGGGTTCCGGTGGCATTTCTCACGGGAGGTTTTTTCTCCGGCTTATCGGGGTATTTGGGAATGAAGACGGCCACTTACGCATCTGCCCGAACGGCTAATGCCGCCCGTACTTCATTAAATGGTGGACTGCGAATCGCTTTCCGCAGCGGGGCTGTTATGGGGCTTGTCGTTGTGGGTTTAGGACTTCTCGATATATCGTTTTGGTATCTTCTGTTGAATGCAGTGATTCCGGCGGAAGCTATGAATCCGGCTCATAAACTTTGTGTAATAACGACTACGATGCTTACTTTCGGAATGGGAGCATCTACTCAGGCTTTGTTTGCCCGAGTGGGAGGCGGTATTTATACAAAGGCAGCCGATGTCGGAGCCGATCTTGTCGGTAAGGTCGAAGCGGGTATTCCAGAAGATGACCCTCGCAACCCGGCAACGATAGCCGATAATGTGGGTGACAATGTGGGTGACGTGGCCGGTATGGGTGCCGACTTGTATGAATCGTATTGCGGTTCGATATTAGCGACATCGGCTTTGGGAGCTGCGGCCTTTATGGGAGCCGGCGAAACCGACATGCAGATGAAAGCCGTAATCGCTCCTATGTTGATTGCGGCAGTGGGTATATTGCTTTCTATTATCGGTATATTTTCGGTTCGTACACGGGAAGATGCAAAGATGAAAGATTTGTTGAAATCTCTTTCCTTTGGTACAAACCTTAGTTCTGTACTTATCGTATTCGCTACTTTTTTAATTTTATGGATTTTACAGTTAGAAAACTGGGCATTTATCGGCGGTTCGGTAATCGTGGGATTGTTGGTGGGAGTTGTTATAGGTCGTAGTACGGAATATTATACTTCTCAATCCTATCGTCCGACACAGCGTTTGTCGGAAAGCGGGAAAACGGGTCCTGCGACCGTCATAATTTCGGGTATCGGATTGGGTATGATTTCAACTGCCGTTCCTGTGATTGCAGTTGTGGCCGGTATTATCCTTTCCTATTTGTTTGCCTCCGGGTTCGATTTATCGAATGTCACTCTCGGTTTATATGGCATTGGCATTGCTGCGGTGGGAATGCTTTCGACATTGGGAATCACGTTGGCAACCGATGCTTATGGTCCTATTGCCGATAATGCGGGAGGAAATGCTGAAATGAGCGGTCTGGGCGAGGAGGTGCGAAAAAGGACCGATGCCCTCGATTCTTTGGGAAATACAACGGCGGCTACCGGAAAGGGGTTTGCTATCGGTTCTGCTGCACTTACCGGTCTCGCTTTGCTGGCATCTTATATGGAAGAGATTCGTATCGGGTTGACTCGTATCGGAGAGACGGTACTTGAATTTGCCGATGGTACATCGGTCTTGATTAGTGAGGCGACATTTACCGATTTTATGCGGTATTATGATATTACGCTGATGAATCCGAAAGTTTTGTCGGGTATGTTCATCGGTTCGATGATGGCGTTTCTTTTCTGCGGATTGACGATGAATGCTGTGGGACGCGCCGCTGCACACATGGTGGAGGAGGTGCGTCGCCAGTTCAGGGAGATAAAAGGCATTCTTACCGGAGAGTCTGAACCTGATTATGAACGTTGTGTAGCTATTTCTACTCAGGGAGCGCAACGGGAAATGGTATTCCCTTCGTTATTGGCGATTATCGCACCTATTGCTACGGGATTGATATTCGGTGTATCGGGCGTTGTCGGGTTACTTATCGGTGGTCTTAGCGCAGGATTTGTTTTGGCTATCTTTATGGCGAATGCCGGAGGGGCTTGGGATAATGCCAAGAAGTATGTCGAAGAGGGTAATTTCGGAGGAAAGCACAGTGAAGTACATAAAGCGACGGTTGTTGGAGATACGGTGGGCGATCCGTTCAAAGACACGTCTGGTCCGAGTTTGAACATATTGATTAAACTAATGAGCATGGTCGCTATTGTGATGGCGGGATTGACGGTCGCTTGGAGCCTTTTGTAGTAAAGGTTGATTTATATAGTATAGAAAAGAGTCGCTTTCCCGAGAGAGAGCGACTCTTTTCTATGTCTGTTCGAGATGGTTTAGAAATGGGGAAAGGGTATCGAAGTTCCCTTTTGGATAGATATTTTCGAGTAGGGAGATACTGCTGCCCAAGTTGCCATATCTTCCAACGTTGCCGGATAATTTTCCCGGCCTTGCAGAGCTTCACCCAAGACCCTTAGCATGATGTAGTCCATGCCTTGATGATGCCCGTCATAGCGAAGAGCTTCCGATTCCCATTGCTGCCAGAACCGATGTTTGTATTGCTCGATGTATTTATCTTCGGGTTCCCATTCCTCGAAAGGGCTTAATCCATCGATGTAAATGGCATTTTTCTCGGCATTCCAAATTCCGTTGGTTCCTTGAACTTCGTAGTTGAGAGAACGGGGACGTGGGAGAGTGGTATCGTGCAATAAGTTTATTTGAGCCCCGGAATCGGTTTGGAGTATCGAAGTGACGACATCGCCCATTCGGAATGTAGGTTGTTGTATGTCGGTATATTTCATTCCGTTTCGCTTGGCCATACAAGCGTGGAGTCCTAATCCCGGTTTTGTGGAGAAAGACGTGATGCTTTTTATATGGTCTGTATGATTGATATCAAGGAACATGCACAAGGGGGCTAATCCGTGGGTCGGGTATAAATCGCCGTTTTCGGTTTCGTAATATTTCGATCTCCACTCTGATTCAGACCCATTCTGTACACCGAAGTTTCCGGTTTGATCTATGAGTATATGGGTGAGGTCATGTCGGTATCCTCCTTGAAGAAAGACCAAGCGACCGAATATCCCGGCATGTATCATGTTGTTTATAGCCAGAATATTGTTTCTGAATAGTGTATTTTCAAGAGGAAAGACCAGCTTTTTATTTTGTCGGCTTTCATGGATAATATCGGGGTACTCGTCTATATCCAATGCACCTTTCACTTCTATTGCGACGTGGCATCCAGATTTTAATGCCTCGATGGTTTGTTCTTTGTGGAGATGCCACGGGGAAGCTATGATAACGAGGTCTATCGTGTTTTCATTTAGCATTCGTCGATAATCGTCGGTTCCAAAATTGTAAATTTTAGGAATCTTTTCTCCTGCGAATAGTTGCGATATAATTTCTGATAGGTTGGGCGATATATCGCTGACAGCGATAATATCGAATAGATTTATTTTTTGCAAAAGGGTTATTAAGTACCGTCCCCGGTAGCCGGCTCCAATAATGGCTGTGCGTATGTTTTTCATTGCGGAAATTTTATAATTAAAGAAAAACTCTACAAATATAGCGAAAGGCAAGAGCAAAGGCAAACGGAAATTTTATTCCCGATTTGACTCTGCCGAACTGTATCCTATATTCTACAAATATAGAGAAAGACGAGAAAAAGATAAAGCGACTAATTTTATTTTTATTCGAATTTTCTCTATTTCAGTGACTTCAAGTATAAAGACATGGGTATCGGTTGTTGAAAATATGGAAGTAGAATTGTAGGTGTCGTGGTGAACCAACGGGATATCGCAATTGTTATTAAGGAAAGTTTTTAATCTAAAAGAGATATAATTATGGCAAAAGAAAGTGTAGCTATTTTGAAGGGAAGAATAGATGTGTCGGAAGTTCTCGATGAGTTGAATGCCGCTTTGTCGGAAGAATGGTTGGCGTTTTATCAATATTGGGTGGGAGCACTTGTTGTGAAAGGTGCTATGCGAGGTGATGTACAACGGGAATTTCAGGAACATGCTATGGAAGAGTTCGAACATGCTAAATTGATAGCCGACCGTGTTATCGAGTTGGAAGGTGTTCCCGTATTGGATCCTAAGAAATGGTTTGATTTGGCAAAATGTGCTTATACTTCTCCTACTGATGTAGATGTAGTCAAGTTGTTGAAACAGAATGTTGCGGCAGAGCGTTGCGCTATATTACGTTATCAGACGATCGCTGCATTGACCGACGGGAAGGATTTTACGACTTGCGATATTGCCAAACATATTTTGGCAGAGGAAGAAGATCATGAACAAGACTTACAAGATTATTTAGACGATATAGCTCATATGAAAGAATATGTGTTACAGAAGTAGTGTCTGTTTTGATTTATATTTATGGTTAGAGTTCAAAGACAGAATCCGCTTGGGATTCTGTCTCTGTTTCGACTAAGATAAACCGATCGTCTAAATTTGCGGTGCGGTGTTTTGTTGTGTCGATTCGGCTTGACTTTGATGGATAGCTTGCAGCAGTTTGTCGGCGAAAGGAAAGGCTCCGTTTTGCAGAAGCATTTCGAGCGATATTTTCCCGGAACGAAACAGCTCCATAAGAAATTCGTTGGATGCCATTCTTAAAGCGGGTGTCGATAGTGTTTCGGCAATTGATAAATCGAATTCTGTATTACGAACTTCCTCTGGGGTATAGGTAGAGATTTCTTTTCCGTAATTGTTTCCTGCTAAGTTTAAATAACGGTTATCCGAGTAGAATTGCTGGATTGTTTTCATGATTTTTATATCCCGGTCTTCTCGGAATGTTTTGAACGACTCGAATAGATCGAGCAGATTGGTCGAAGAGTATTGTATTTGTTGGGTATATAAAGAGGCCGGAGTCCCGGATTGAGCTGCTTTGCCCTGTATAGCACCGTGGACGCCGGATATGTCTTCGAACAAGCGCATTTGCAACGAAAGCATTTCATAGGCTCCCACTTGTGTGGCATTGACTGCTATTTGCTGGGGCATGGGAGAGCCCGGTCTGGGACGGAATAAAATGATACCGTTATATTTGGTCCACTCGTCGGCAATATCTTCGATTGTCATGCCATCGGGAATTTGATCTTCCGGGAATAGCAATACGCCTTTTGCGCTCGAACCCATGATAAAATCTATCATGGTAATCAGCCGGTTGATATATCTCTGCTGGTCGATTACATCTTCGACGAAGGCATGTACTTCACCGTCTATAAGGGGATATAGTTTAAACACGTAAGGGTGTTCTCCATGCCAGTAGGGAGTTTCTCCTTCGTCCAATAAGTCTCCCAGTGGGGAGAAGAAGCGATACCGCCATGTTCGCATTATACTCCATTCTGTTTCGATAAGCTGTGCAGTCTCTTCCGGTTGTCCCGATGTGCGAGCTTCGTGCACTCTTTTCCTATTTTCTTTGTTTATATCCTCGGCTCCTGTCACAGGGATGTGGTAATATTCACCGGAACGGAAATCGTGGCAGTTCAGTACTTCCCGACTTTCGAGTTTCCATATTTCTATGACTCGGCACATATCTTGATTGGCCGGCATAAAAAAATCGAGCCGGTCGATTGCTTTTGCCGTGAGGTTCTCGAAGTTGTGCCGTATCGTTTCATTGTCGGCCTCCGAGTAGATGTTACGTAATTGTATGGCACGAGCCCTTGACCCGAAAGAAAATCTCGATATTACTTCGGCGATAGACATGTCGTGTAGTTCGCCTATGAGAGTGCAATCCCAATGGCGGCTGTCCTCCATAGCGTTGAAGAATATTCGGTTCGGATTTATTTCATCTACCCAGACGTCGGTTTTTCCTCTACGGTGTCCATATCCTATTTTCTGGAAACAAATACCCGAAATCAAAAACTCTTCCAATGTGCGGCTATCGAGTTCTTGTAACCGATTATGCTGGTAGGCGTATTGGACGGCTGTGCTCATCAGTTCCCCCAAGCTCTGTTCCTGCCTGTCGCGAGCTATACATACGGGTTGGGTTTGGTTGTTTCTGAATTGTCCTAAAACGGCTTTGACCATTTGGCGGATCAGGTTGTTTTTCAGAGGAACTTTTCCTTGTTCCCGTATATACTGTTCTTCGCTTACGACTCTGCCGTCGGGTAGTTTTATCAAGTCGTTCCATTGTTTTCCATAAGTATAGTCCCTGTTTCGTTTTCGCTTTTGCCTGAAATGTTCTATATTCTCCCATGCTTTTTGAGCCTGTAGCAGTATCGGGTAGTGAGAGCGTTCTATTTCATTTTCGGTTTTTAAAATATCGAGTTGTTTCATCGATGGATTTTTGTACGAATTATTTGCCATAGATTTTTGTTTTTAAGTTCACTACAAAGAAAGTAGTCGACATTTTTATTTTTATGGCATGATTATAATAGTTACGTCATATTTCTATCTGGAAATGATAGATTTTGGTGATAAGAACAGAGCCTTTATACTATTGTTAGGCTATGAGTTCGATTTGTAAATAAGAAAGGATTTTAAAAATAGAATAGAAAAAACAGAGGGATACATGTTAACGATGTATCCCTCTGTTTTTTAGGCTAAGACTCTGCTAGTCGAACAGAACTTTGGGGTTCATTTGGGACGGGCTACGCCACTGGATATCGTAGTCTTCGGCCAAAATAGCAGATAACGTCGGCCAATAGGCATGACAAAACCCCATACCCTGAGGGTGTTTTTGTAATCTGGCATATGCTTTTGCTTCTGCTTCGTCGATAACCTCTTCCCAGCGGGCAGTCCATTCTACCGGGTCGTGTTTCAAATGTCCCTCGTTTTTGATTTTATCATATTCACCACGGTCGGCATACCATATATTTGTTCCTAATAGACTAATTTCATGTTGAACGTCTTCGGTGATACCCAGTTCGTGACCAGTTTCTGCTTCGATACGATAAAGGGCTTCCCTTTCCAATTCGAGAATTTTTACAGATAGGCGAGGATGTGAAAATATAGTCCTTTTTATTCTGTCGCATGTTTTGTAAACGAGGTCATACATGCTCATTTCTCCCGTTTCGAGTAAAAGAGGCCCATATTGTAATACTTCACGTATGAGATTCGCATTTTGCCATGTGTTTTTGTTTCCCTTTATATTTTCTTCGGCCCAGAGACAGTTACAACGCAGTAGGTCGGCACGGGCTTCTATGCCGTTCGGGCTCTTCGCCAGTCGGCTAAGTAAGGTCTTGTGTTCTTTGGAGAAATCTATCATAATGTTTCATTTTTGGTTAACAGTAAGGTTCTGCAATATCGCCGGGACTGTAATAGTCGCGTAACCATTCGTGAGCCTCTGTACTACCCAGATTATCAGCAACGGCCATATATTCTGCTATGATTTCGAGTGATTCCGGCGATTGTTCGGCGATAGATTCGGCAATGAGTAAAGCAGAGTCTACATCGCCGTCCTGCATGAGATCCCAGTCGATTTTATCGACCGTGAATTGCCGAGAGCATTCGAAAAATTCGTCCCAGTGAGTGAGTCGTACTTGGGAGCAAATCAATTCGATGTAAAAATCTCCTTGACTGCCGGGGAGCACTTGTGGAACTTCGAAATGATATTTTGCTCCATCGGTCAATATTATCCTCGTGCCATTGTGTATAAAAGTTATGGAAGTATCGGTAGTTTCCAGAATTGTTACGGTTCCCCACGATGTTTCGAGATTCAGTCGTTCGATCAAATTCTCTCCGATCGCTAAACCATCTTTATCGAACGTATGGATTCCGGCGACTCTGTAATCATACGACCATGTTAACAACAGGCTATTCCAAAGAATTTCGACTTTTGCTTCCATACTACTCATGAGGCAAACTGTGTGATGAACATTCAATTTAAATAAGATGAAGTAAGGTTAATCCCTACACAGCCTCCCTTTTCGTGAAATTTCTTGCTTACAATATTCGTAAAATTTTTTGATATATGCAAGTAAAAATTTATTTTGTATTCTCGAAAAGAGCTCTTAATATTTATGGAACACATAGTATCGCATTATACCGACTGGGTTATCTTCTCATCTATCTTAGCTATTTTTTCATCGAGAGAGAGGGCTGCATCGAGCCAAAAAATGGAGAATCCCCGACGCTCCATACCCCGGAACCATGTCATTTGCCGTTTGGCGAATTGGTGAATCGCTATTTCGAGCAATGAAACCATTTGATCGTATGAGGTGCGCCCGATGAGGTACTCGGTAATGTACTTGTATTCGAGCCCGTAGTAAATGAGAGATTCTGGATCGATGCCGCTGTCGAGCAAACCTTGAATTTCGGCCACCATGCCTTGTTCGAGACGGTCGCGCAGACGTTGCGAAATTTTGGCGCGTCGGCTTTCCCTATCTATGTTCACTCCGATAATCAAAGCGTTTTTTACCGGATTAGGAATAAGTTTTTCGGGCTCTTGCCGAGAATAATATTCGGCTATTTCAATGGCGCGGATCGCTCGCTTACAAGTATCGGTGTCTGTTTGGTTGTGTAGAGTCTTGTAGTTTTTGAGTATCTCTTCCAATTCGGATAGTGATTTTTCAGCAAGTTTTTCGCGCAGGGCCTTGTTTTCGGGTACGGGGGGTAACGAGTACCCTTTGAGTACGGCTTCTATGTACAGACCTGTACCCCCGCAAAGAATGGGCGTTTTGCCCCGATTGATAATATCTGCGTAAGCGGTGTTGTAATCCCGGATATATTCAAATAGATTATATTTATATCCGGGTGGGCAAATATCGATTAGATGATAGGGAATAGCGTGTTCTTCATAGGTGTATTCGGATAAGTCTTTACCTGTACCGATATCCATTGAACGATATATCTGACGGGAATCCGCACTGATAATTTCGGTGTCGAGGTGGGCGGCCAGCGCCACCGCCAAAGATGTTTTACCGGAAGCGGTGGGACCCAATATGGTGATTAAATCAAGCATCGCAGCAATTTGATGAGGAACATTTTTTACCTAAAATTTTTCGAATCCATTTGTCTATACGGTATAAAAGGCGGTCGTCATTGTGCCGGCTTACGTAAAGCCAAACCGGGTCATCGAATTCGATATCCAGCAAATTGATTCTACGTAATGTAAAGATAGGCTTATATCCTCTTATCGGATATCTCCTTTTTCCATTGCTGTAATAGGTACGGGCCGTATTGACAATCGTATAGAAACGGGCATATATTTCTTTAAATAGAGGGTAAAGCCTGTTGCTATGGAATAATCTTGTTATTTCTTCTAAGGTGTACCAGCGGCCGTTATATCTGTTTAGTTTATTTTGATCCTCGTCCGAGATAAATAATACGTAATGTCCGACCCTTCGCCAAGAGTCTTCGGCGATAGCCGATGATATGTGGCGTAAATCGGGTTTTTCTATTTGAAGTTCTTCGCGTATGATTTGCCGGGCTTTTTGTTCCTCTTCTTCTTGCGTCGTACAATAGTCTGTATAACGATGTATAGGAATATCGAACCCTTTGCCGCTATTGAATTCTATTTCATCTCCTTTGTTTTCGATTAAGTAGATTTTTTCTTGACCTATGATCATAATACGAATTACAGTGAAAAAGTAATCCATATCGGGATTAATCTTTTTGTTTTTGATGTAGCGCTTACACTTTTTCTCGTGACTTTCTATAAGTTGATGAATCAGTAGACGGCGAATAATTTCGAAGATAATGATAGCTATACTTAACCCCAGAGGAAAATAGAAGTAATAATAATTTCCGGCGCGGCTTTGCCTTTCCACGCCAAAAGCAAAGAGTATCCATGATAACATCGTTACTAATATAGAGCCTATTAGGATTAAGCGTACGATATAATGAGTTTCATAGCGGCTGAAATCTCCCAGTAAATGCCGTTCTCGAATCCCTCCTCGTTTCAAGATACACTGATAACAGAATGGGGGACGTATATTCCGATGTTCGAATAGATATAATATGACAGCCATGCAGGGAGCCCAAAAAAGCACGATAGGGATATTATAATACCCGAAAAGGAGTAAGAATGCTTTTGTTATTCCTCCAAATATCATAGACCACCCTGTTATCCACCCTATTATTCCGCAGCCTTTAAAAAAATGTATGTAAAGCCGGGAGAATATAATCCATATAATACCGACGATAATCGATGTCAGGACAATGACATTTTCTTTAAGCGATGGAGCCAATCCCCATACGAGAATAGCAGGTACCAATCCCAAAGAATAGATGGTAGACCAACTTATTTTGTTACTTTTTTTCTTTTCCATAGGGTTGGGATGCTATTCCTTTTATTTCAGTTTATCGAGGAAAAAGTTACAAACTTTGGTATATAGATGATGACGGGTGTTGCAACCTCGTATGTGGTGGTCTTTATTGGTATATATTTGAGTATCGAATTGTATTCCTGCTTCGATTAAAGCAGCGGAATATTGTAATGTGTTAATATAGTGGACATTATCGTCTGCTGTCCCCGATATAATCAACAAATCTCCTTTTAATTTTTCGGCATGAGTAATGGGGGCGGATTGTTCGTATCCCTCGTTGTTTTCATTCGGCGTACGCATAAAGCGCTCGGCGTAAATCGTATCGTAATAACGCCAGTCGGTTACCGGAGCGATAGCCACTCCGGCTTGATAAGTACCGTTGCTTGTGGACATGGCCATAAGAGTTTCGTACCCACCGTAACTCCAACCATATATACCTATGTGTTCGTCTACATAGGGTAGGGTCCGCATGTATTCCGCTCCCGCTACTTGGTCTTCGGTTTCGAGTTTCCCTAATTGCATATATACAGAGGTTTCGTATGCCCGACTGCGTCCGCCGGTTCCTCTCCCATCGACGCAGGCGACGATAAACCCTTTGCTGACTAAGTAGTATTCCCAGTCTATTGTCCATTTATCCAGAACCGATTGGGACCCCGGGCCACTGTATTGCGACATGACTACCGGATAGCGTTTCGAGGGGTCGAAATTCGTGGGTTTCAAAATATAACCGTTCATTTGATCGCCTGCGTGATTGGGGCAGGTAAAAAATTCTTTGCGTGGCAAATCGGTTTGGGCGATTCGTGCTTTTAGCGTGGCATTGTCTTCCAGTGTGCGTATTACTTTCCCTTTGGCGTCGCATACGGTTACGAGCAAAGGTTCATTGCTGTTGCTGTATTTGTTGATAAAATAAGTACACGAGGGATTGAACGAAGCCTGATTTGTCCCGATTCGTTCCGATAATTTGGTTTCTATCCCTTTTTCATTTATTTTGTAAATGGCTTTGTAAAGAGGACCTTCTTGATTCGATTCGTAAAAATAAGAGCGACTTTTTTCATCATAACCCAAAAATGCCGAAACGTTCCATTCGCCTTTGGTGATTTGTTTAGCTAATGTTCCATTATAATTGTATCGGAAAAGGTGTTGATAACCGCTACGACTGCTGGCAATCACGAAGAAATCGGGATAGAACGAGATATTGTCTAATATAGATTCTTCGATCCAAGCTTTGTCTGTTTCTCTCAATAGCAGTTTGCTGATTCCCGATTTAGGATTGACAGAGTATATATCCATTTCGTTTTGTGTGCGGTTTAGCGTGACAACCGCGAGTCTGTTCGGATCGGTCGTAAATTTGATTCGAGGTATGTAACTGTCTGATGATATAGGCAGTTTCATCGTTTTTAAGGCTCGTGTTTCGACGGTATAAGAGAGTACCGATACTTGTGAATTGGTCTCGCCTGCTACCGGATATTTGTAAGTGAATCTTCCCGGATATAGGGTGTATTCCGGGTATGTGGGACAGTAACCTTCGTAGAGAGAGAAAGAATATTCGGGAACATGGCTTTCATCAAATCTCACAAAAGCTAATGTAGCATCGTCCGGTGACCATTGCAGGGTAGAAGTAAGAGCGAATTCTTCTTCGTAAACCCAATCGGGAATCCCATTGATGATTTTGTTTCTCTCTCCGTCGCGGGTGACGGCTACTTCTGTACCGTAATCGAGTTTTTTGATAAAGATGTTGTTATCTCTTACAAAAGCGACCATTCGGCCGTTAGGAGAGTATACGGCAGCTTGTTGTTTCCCTCCGTCGGAAAGCGGTTTCAATAAGTTCCTGCGTATCTCGAACGTGTAATAAGTGGCTTTGAATGAGCGTCGGTAAATAGGTTCCGAGTCGGCATAAATTAATAGATGTTTTTCATCGGGGCTGAGAGAAAAACCGTCGAATTGTTCCAAATTGCATTCTCTGGCGGTTTTTACGTCAAAGAGAGTATCGACTTCGTGTCCCGTCCGGTATTCACATTTTACGATACGTGTATTCCCGTTTGTCGCTGTGAAATAATGAACGCCATCGGCTGATGGATAAACCTCTGCTATATCTTTGGACTGAAATTTCCCGGAAGTAATATCTTCCAATGTAATAGCTTTTACTTGAAACGTGAAAATAAAAATCAAAGAAAGGAAAATGAGAAATACTTTTTTCATTGTTGTATAGTGATAAATCTATTGTTACATAAGTGATGAACAGTTTCGACACTAAATTTTATTCATTAGATACAAATGTAATAAAGGTTGATAGCGGTTACAAATAAGTTGCTCGGTTTTAATGTCGAGACGTATATTTTATTAGGAATCAAAAGTAGGAAAAAATATGGATAAAAAATTATATATATAATATATTAACTATATCGAGCCGAAAATTCCGTTTGCCTCTGCGCTTGCCTTTCGTTATCTTTGTAAATACGAAGATAGGATGCGGCTCGGCATAGTCAAAAC
>OLRU01000883.1_pt1 | contig 29566 bp, 29 predicted proteins | sample 1672961 | NCBI WGS metagenome assembly OLRU01 (sample SAMEA3136741, study PRJEB25190) | human gut metagenome | biome: human gut; feature: human-associated habitat; material: faeces | place: Austria | collected 2013
CGGGCTTTATATGGCTGCCAGAGCGTCCTTTATCTTCTGCTTCTCCTCAGCGGAGACCTTGCTGTCGGGAACCATCTTGAACACGGCTTCGATGGTCTTGCCCTTCACGAGCTTGACCATGGGGCTCTTCAGGATGTTCGGGTTAATGGCGTTGAGCGTGTCGCAGGCCTTCGGGTTGGCGAGAAGCTCCTTAACTGTGACCTTGCTGATGTCCATAAATTGTCTCCCTTCATTTTATCGCCCCGGCTGCGCCGCGGGCTTGGTTGTTAACATTCTAACATGTATCCCCGCCCATTTCAATAGGGTTTTGCTAATCCCCTGCTTTGTGCTATAATCTGAATACGCCTGGAGGCCGGAGGCGCAGCGGAAACGCCGCACGCGGCCGGTGCGAAGGAAGAAAAGGGTGACATCATATGCGCGGGGATGTTGTTGTAAGGGATGCAGTCCCGGAGGATGCAGAGCGTCTGGTTGAGATATACCGCCATTACGTGGAGACTACGGCGATAACCTTTGAGTACGACGTGCCGACGGTCGGGGAATTCCGCGGCAGGATGGAGCGGACGATGGAGAAGTATCCGTATCTGGTCGCGGAAATGGACGGATATGTCGTGGGCTATGCCTACGCCGGCCGGTTTGTGGGCCGCGCGGCCTATGACTGGTCGGTGGAGACGACAATTTATCTCGACCGCGGTATGCGCGGCCGGGGCATAGGCCGCAGGCTGTACGGGGCGCTTGAGGAAGCGCTGAAGGATATGGGCGTCCTCAATCTGAACGCCTGTATCGCTTACCCGGAGAAAGAGGACGAGTATCTGACGCGCAGCAGCGCGGAGTTTCATGCGCGCCTGGGCTACAGGCTGGTGGGAGAGTTTCGCCTATGCGGCTATAAATTCGGCCGCTGGTACAACATGATTTGGATGGAGAAGCTGATAGGCGAGCATACGTCAGAGCCGGCAGCGGTGGCGCCATACAGCGCGGCGGGGCGGAAATAACTCCGGCCGCGCCCTGCGCCTCTGCCGGGGAACCAGGGGCAGGCCCGCCGCGTTTTCGGCAGCCGCAGATTAAGAATCCCAGAAAAGGAGCGCCATGCTTAGAATAATCACCGGCCTCGCGGGCGCCGGGAAGACCGCGAAGATAATGGAAGAGATCCGCGCCGATGTGGCGGCAAAGCTGGGCGGACGGGTGCTGCTCGTGCCGGAGCAGTACAGCCACGAGGCCGAGCGCGAGCTGGCCGGTGTGGCCGGGCCGTCCATGGCCCTCTATGCCGAGGTGCTCAGCTTTACGGGCGTGGCCCGGCGCGTGGAGGCTGAACTGGGCCCCGGCTCGTGCCAGGCACTGACGGCCGGCGGGCGGCTGCTCTGCATGGCCCTCGCGCTCGAGAGCGTGTTTACGCAGCTGCATGTGTACGGCCCGGCCAGGCGCTCGGGCGAGGCGCAGATGCAGCTGCTCTCGGCGCTGGACGAGCTGGCCGCCGCCGAGGTGACGCCCGACGCGCTCATGGACGCCGCCGAACACAGCGGCGGTGTGCTGGGCGGGAAGCTGCATGACCTGGCCCTCATCTCGGCCGCCTTTTCCGCCGCCGTGGGCTCGGAGCGCACGGATGCTGCCGACCGCCTCACGCTCCTGGCGGACAGGCTGGAGTACAGCGGCTTCGCCCGCAACGGCTCGGTGTACATAGACGGGTTCACGGACTTCACAGCACAGGAAAAGCGCATCGTCCGGACCCTCATTCGCCGTGCGGACGTGACAATCTGCCTGACGCTGGACTCGGTAGAGCACGGCAGCGAGCTCTTTGACCTCGCCCGCGGCACGGCCCGCTCGCTCATGCGTTTTGCCCGGGACGAGGGCATAGAGTGCCGCTGCGAGGCGCTGGAGGCCCCGGCCCGCTCGCCCATGGACACGCTGGCCGGGAACCTGCTGGCCTATCCGGGACGCCATTTTGACGCCTGCGGACGCATCAGCCTGCGCGCCGCCGCGCAGCTGACGGACGAGTGCGACTTCGCCGCGGCCACGGCCCTGCGCCTGGCCCGCTCCGGCTGCCGCTGGAGGGACATCGCCATAGCCGTGCGCGGCTTTGAGGACTACCGGCCCGCCCTGACCGCGGCCTTTGAGCGCTTCGGCGTACCGCTCTTCACGGCCACTCGGCCGGACGTGTCGCAAAAGCCGCTGCCCACGCTCATCTCCTCCGCCTATGAGATAATCACAGGAGGCTGGGAGCAGGGCGATGTGTTCGCCTATCTGCGCACCGGCCTGGCCGGCCTGGACGGGAGCGAGTGCGACGAGCTGGAGAACTACTGCTTTACCTGGAGCATAGACGCCCGGCGCTGGCACTCAGCGCGCGACTGGGGCATGCACCCGGACGGCTACGGCGGCGAGTATGATGACGCCGTGCGCTCCCGCCTGGAGCGCATAAACGCCCTGCGCCGCCGCGCGGCCGCGCCGCTGCTGGCCTTTGAGAGCGCCGCCCGGGCTGCGTCCGACGCCCGGGGACAGTGCGAGGCCCTGGCAGCGCTCTTCGAGGCCCTGGATTTGGCCGGAGAGCTGGCCCGCCGCGCCGACGAGCTGGAGCGCTCCGGCCGCCGCCAGGCTGCCGCCGAGTACGCCCGCATCTGGGACGCTGCCGTGGACGCGCTGGAGCAGTGCAGCGCCGTGCTGGGCGGCATGGGCCTGGACGCGGCCGCTTTTGCCCGCCTCTATCTGCTCACGCTCTCGCAGTACGGCGTGGGCGTCATCCCTGTGTCGCTGGACATGGTCACCGCCGGGGACATGGACCGCATGCGCCGCCGCCACATAAAGCATCTCATTATCCTCGGCGCGTCGGACGACCGCCTGCCGGCCCCGGAGAACGAGGGCGGCGTGTTCACAGGGGAGGAGCGCCGCGCGCTCGCCGGGCTGGGCCTGGAGCTCGACGCCGGGGAGGCCGAGCTGTGGCGCGAGTACACGCTCATATATAACTGCGTCTCCCTGCCCGGGGAGACCCTGACCATCTGCCGGAGTACCTGGGGTGCGGACGGGCAGGAGCTCTCCGCGAGCTTCCTCATGGAGCGGGCCAAGGGCCTGTTCGGGCTGGAGGTCGTCCCCGTGGACCGCGCCGGGTGCCTGCTGGAGAGCGAGAACACCGCCATAGAGCTCGCCGCGGCCACGCTGGCCGGCGAGACCTCCCCGGCCGCGGCCGCCGCGCGCAGCTATTACGCCGTCGCCGAGCCGGAACGCCTGGCGGGGATAGAGAGCGCCGCCCGCATCACCCGCGGCCGCCTCTCGCGCGAGAGCGCACGATCCCTCTACGGCGACAACCTGCGGTTGTCGGCCTCACGCCTGGAGCGCTTCTCCAGCTGCCGCTTCTCCTACTTCATGACTTACGGGCTCAAGGCGAAGCCGCGGGAGCGCGCCCGGTTCATGGCGCCGGAGGTGGGCTCTTTTGTGCACTATGTACTGCAGCATGTGGCCGCGGACGCGCCGGAGGGGGGGCTCGCCGCCATGACGGACGAGCGCATAGGCGAGCTGACACGCACCTATACCGGCCGCTATATCGACGAAAAACTGGGCGGGCGCGAGGGCAAGAGCGCCCGGTTCATGTACCTGTACGAGCGCCTGGCCGCGGGGGTGGAGCGCATCGTGCGGGACATGGCAGCCGAATTGCGCGACTCCGACTTCGTCCCGCTGGATTTTGAGCTGGACCTCAGCCGCGCCGTGCCCGGCGCAGCGCTGGAGGTGCCCGGCGGCGGCAGCGTGCGCGCCGTGGGCGTGGCCGACCGCGTGGACGGCTGGGTGCACGACGGGCGGCTCTATCTGCGCGTGGTGGACTACAAGACGGGGCGCAAGAGCTTTTCGCTCTCCGACGTCTATTACGGCCTGGGTATGCAGATGCTGCTCTACCTCTTCACCCTGGCCGGGGCGGGACAGGAGCGCTACGGGCTGGAGACGGTGCCCGCCGGCGTGCTGTACATCCCGGCGCGCGACGACATAATTTCCGCTGAGAGCGATATGGACGACGCAGAGATAGCAAAAAAGCGCCGCGAGGGCCTGGTGCGCAGCGGGCTGCTGCTCGCCGACACCGAGGTCCTGCGCGCCATGGAGCACGAGGGGGCCGGGCCGCGCCTGCCCGTGAAGTGGAAGGACGGCGTGCCCACGGGCGATTCGCTGGCCGGTACCGAGCAGCTGGGCGCGCTGGCCCGGCATGTGGAGGACACGCTGAAGGCCATCGCATCCGAGCTGCGCTCGGGCAGCATAGAGGCCGACCCCTGCTACAAGAGTGCGCGCGACAACGCCTGCCTCTGGTGCGACTACGCCTCCGCCTGCCGCTTCGCTGACGGGGAGGACGGCGACGGGAGAAGATACCTGCCCACGCTCAAGGCCACGAGGGTGTGGGAGATGCTGGAAGGAGACGGGGACAATGCCTGAGTTCAAACCCACGCCGGGCCAGGCGCTGGCCATAAATGACCGGGGAGGGGAGACCCTCGTCTCGGCTGCTGCGGGCAGCGGCAAGACCCGTGTGCTCATAGAGCGGCTCATGAGTTACATATTGGATGCGGAGCACCCCGTGGATGTGGACAGCTTCCTCATCATCACCTTCACGCGCGCGGCGGCCGAACAGCTGCGCAGCAAGATAGGGGCGGATTTGGCGGAGCGCGCGGCGCTGCCGGGGGCGGATGCCGCCCGGCTCAGACGGCAGAGCGCGCTGGCCCGGCGCGCGCAGATCTGCACCATCGACAGCTTCTGCGTAACGCTGCTGCGGGAGAACGCGGCGCGGCTGGGGCTGGACCCCATGTTCGGCCTGTGTGACGAGCAGCGCGCCTCGGAGCTCAAATCCGCCGCGCTGGAGGCCGTGCTGGAGGCGGCGTATGAGCGGGCTGAACCGGGCTTCCTCGCGCTGGCGGACACGGTCGGCGCGGGGCGGGACGACTCGCGGCTGCAGGGCCTGCTGCTCTCGCTGCACGAAAAACTGCAGGCACACGCCCGTCCGCAGCAGTGGGCCGAGTCCCAGAAGCGCGGCTTTGACGACCTGCCGCAGGACGCTGCGGACACCGCCTGGGGCCTCGAACTTCTGGACGGGGCGCTCTCCAGCCTGGGCTACTGGCGGCGGGAACTGGAATATGTCCTCGGCGAGGTGTCGGCCAGCGAGGCCGCCGAAAAAGCCTACGGCGAGAGCCTGGGTGCCACGCTGGATGGCATAGAGGCGGCCATGGCCGCCGCCGGGCGCGGCTGGGACGCGCTGTGTGAGGCGCTGCCCGTGCCCTTCCCCAGGCTGAAGCCGCTCAAGGGCGAGGAGGAGCTCAAGGAAATAGTAAAAAACCGCCGCGACGAGTGCAAGAAGGCCATGACCAGGCTGCAGAAGGACTTTTCCACCCCCAGCGCGCCGCTGCTGCGCGACATCCGCGCCGCTTCCGGCGCCATGGACGCGCTGCTCTCGCTGGCGCTGGAGTTCGACGCGGAGTACACGCGCCGCAAGCGCCGCCGCTCGCTGCTGGACTTCGCCGACGCGGAACACCTGGCCGCGCAGCTGCTCTGCGGCGGGGACGGCTCGCCCACACCCTTCGCCATGGAGCTCTCGGAGCGCTATACCGAGGTCATGATAGACGAATACCAGGACGTCTCGCGCGTACAGGAGGAGATAGTCCACGCCGTCTCCGGCGGCGGGCGCAAGCTCTTCATGGTCGGCGACGTCAAGCAGAGCATCTACCGCTTCCGCCTGGCCGATCCCACGATATTCCTGGAGAAATACGAGCGCTTTGCCGACGCGCCCGCCCCGGCGGGTGAGCCGCGGCGCGTCTTCCTGCGCGAGAGCTTCCGCTCCCGGCCGGAGGTGGTCGCCGCTGTCAACAGCGTGTTCACCTGCCTGATGAGCCGCGGCCTCGGCGAGCTGGACTACGACGAACGCGCGCGTCTGGCGGCGGCCCTGCCGTATGAAGGCTCGGTGCCGAAGCCCGAACTCGCCGTGCTGGCCTCCGCCGGTACGGAAGAGGACGCCGAGCGCCCGGACAGGGCGGCGCTGGAGGCGCGGTACGCGGCAAAACGCATGCGCGAGCTGGTGGAGGGCGGCACAATGCTCACCGCGCCCGGCGGGGAGCGGCCCATGAATTACGGCGACATCGCCGTGCTGCTCCGCTCGGCAAACGTGACCGGCCCCGTGTGGCGGCGTGAGCTGGCCCGCATGGGCATCCCCGTTGAGGCCGGGCGCTCCGGCGGCTTTTTTGAATCCGGAGAGGTGGAGGTGGTGCTCGCGCTGCTCTCCCTGATAGACAACCCACGCCAGGATGTGCAGCTGGTGAGCGTGCTGCGCTCGGCCCTGTTCGGATTTACACCCGACGAGCTCACCGCCATCCGCCTCACGGACCGGGACGGCGAGCTGTGGGACGCCCTCAACGCCCGCGCCGCGGAGGACGGCAAGTGCCGCCGGTTCGTGGAAACCATCGCCTGCCTGCGCGATTTTGCCCGCGAGGCCGAGCTGACCGCCCTGATAGCGGAGCTGTACAGCCGCCTGGACTGCTATGCCGTCTGCGCCGCGCTGCCGGACGGCGAGGCGCGCAGCGCCAGGCTGCACCGGCTCTTCGAGCTGGCGCGGGAGTTCGAGTCCGGGGCCTGGCGCGGGCTCAGGCGCTTTAACGAGTGGATAGCCGAGATGCGCGAAAACGGCCGCGAACCCGTCCTGCCTGAGGCTGAGGGCGGAGCGGCCGTGCAGATAATGAGCGTGCACCAGTCAAAGGGCCTGGAGTTCGCCGTGGTCTTCCTCGGCGACACGGCCCGGCGCTTTAATGAGATGGACCTGCGCCCCACCGTGCTGGTGCACCCCGAGCTGGGCCTGGGGCCCAAGGTCACGGACGCCGCGCGGGGCATAGAGTACCCCACCATCGCCCGCCGGGCCGTGGCCCGCAGGCTGCGCCGCGAGCAGCTTAGCGAGGAACTGCGCCTGCTGTACGTGGCCATGACCCGCGCGCGTGAGCGGCTCATCATCACCTGCACGCTGCCGGATCCGGAGAAAAAACTGGACGCGCTCGCCCTGTCGGCGGCCTCGCCCATGCCGGCGGAGGCGCTGTTGAACATGCGCAGTCCCGCCGAGTGGCTGCTCGCCGCGGCCCTGGCCGACGCCGGGGAGACCATAGAGCTGAAGACCGTCACGCCGGATGGTGGGAGCACCCGTCGTGTCCGGGCGGCGGAGGAGCAGAAAGGCGGTGCGGACGCTGAAAGCGCGGCCGTGCCTGACCTGGCGCAGCGTTTTGCCTGGAGGTACGGCTATCAGGGCGCGGTGGAACTGCCAAGCAAGGTGACGGCCACGGAGCTCAAGAGCCTGCCCGAGCCCGACCCCGAGAGCGCTGAACTCCTGCCCAGGGCCGTGCGGCCCTTCCGCAAGCCCGATCTGGCGGGCGCGGAGCGCTCGCTCACAGCCGCCGAGCGCGGCACGGCCACCCATCTGGCTCTCAGGTATCTGGACCTCGCCGCCATACACGACGAGGCCGGAGCGCGGGAGGCAATAGATGCCCTGGCCGCGTCCGGACGCATGTCCCGGCGCGAGGCGGAAGCCGTGGACGCAGCGAGCGTCCTGGCCCTGGCCCGGAGCGGCCTGGGCGGGCGCATGGTTGCCGCCGTGCGCGTCTGGCGCGAGTTCTCCTTCTCGCTGCTGCGCCCGGCGGGCGAGCTGTTCCCCGGCGCGGGGGACGACGAGATCCTGCTCCAGGGAGTGGTGGACTGCTGCTTTGAGGAGGACGGCGGCCTGGTGGTCGTGGACTACAAGACCGACCGCGTGGATTACGGGGACGCGCCGGAGCGCGCCCGGCAGTACGCCGGCCAGCTGGATGCCTACGCCTGGGCGATGGGCCGCATAACGGGCCTGCCCGTCAAAGAGCGAGTGGTCTACTTCCTGCACGCACGGCGCGCCTGCCGCGTGTGAGCGCCGGGGCGCTTCTCGCGCAGGCGGCGCAGCCCCAGGCCGGTCTCCACCGAGCGCGCCACGCGCCCGCTGTGGCTCGCCGTGCGGCTGTCCCGGCTTTCGTACACCGTGCACTGATCGCCGGCGGGGCAGGGGCGGCGCCGTCCGGCCTCGAGTATGTAGCAGCAGGCCGGCAGCATCCCAAAGTAGGCGGAGACATCCCGCGCCGGGAAGAAATAACGGCATCCAAGGCAGCGCAGGGAGCAGAGGTTTTCAAAACTTTTCACATTTTTCTCCTCCTTTCGGTTGACACGCACAACAATTTGTAATATACTGATAATAGAATTGCACACACAAATAAAAGTGAACTGTACTTATTATACTACACAAGGCGAGCGACGTCAATGTTAGGGGTACATATTTCTAAATGTTGTACATAACATACAAAAAAGAGCACATATTTTCACACATGCGCCAAATTCCGTGCGGCATGCGGCCGCGCGGCCCCGCTTAAAATTTTTTAAAAGGTGAGGAAAATGAGCAACAGCACTATTGGTGAAAGAATCGACGGCCTGCTGCGCGAACGGGGCATATCCGGTTCGCGCATGAGCGCGGACCTCGGCATGTCCCGCAGCTTCATGACGGAGCTGCGCAAGGGGCGCGCCAAGGGCGTAAACGCCGAGACTGCCGCCCGTATCGCCGATTACCTGGGCGTCTCCACCGACTACCTGCTCGGCAAGAGCCCTACGCCGCAGCTCACGGACGACCCCATGGAGCAGGAGCTTGCCGGGTACCTCGAGGAGCTGCGCTCCCGCCCCGAGCAGAGGATGCTATTCTCGGTTACCCGCAAGGCCACCAGGGAGCAGGTGGAGGCCATCGTGCATATGATTGAGGAGATGCAGAAGGACGGATGAAGTATCTGGAGGGCGTGGACTACTGGGTACGGCTCGTTGAGTTTCCCAATATGGCCTCGCCGAGCGTGGCGGTCTCCAACGGGGACGGCACATTCACGATATACGTAAACTCGCGCTTTTCGCCGGAAAAACGCGCCGAGGGCCTGCGCCACGAGCTGGAGCACCTGGAGGGCGAGCATTTTTACCGCGACGATGTGGAGCTCGCCGAGCTCGAGGCCGCGGCCGACCGGCTGATAACGCTTGCGCCGCCGGAGCGGGTGGAAGAGACGGCCTCCGGCGGGCGGCGCATACCCTTTTACCGCGACTCGGGACAATTCCTGGAGGATTTTCTGCGCCGGGCGTCGCCGGAGAGCCTCGGGCTCCTGCGCCGGGCCGGATGGCTGCCTCCGGAGGGTGAGAGGGAAACGAAAAAAACCGGAAACCGGAGGTGACACATGGATCGCAGAGCTGTTGGCGTCTTAGATACAGGCGTCGGCGGATTGACCGCCGTACGCGAGATGCGCGCGCTGATGCCGGGGGAGGACATAGTCTTCTTTGCGGACACGGCGCGCGTACCTTATGGCGGGCGCAGCGCGGAGGAGATAACCGCCTTCTCGCGCGAAAATGCCGCGCGCCTGGCCGCATGCGGGGTGAAGGCCCTGCTGGTGGCCTGCGGCACCATCACCTCGACCTGCCTGGACGCGGTGGCGGAGGCGGCGCGCGTGCCCGTCTGCGGGGTCATCGCCCCGGCTGCGGCGGAGGCCGCCGCGGCGAGCCGCAGCGGTAGCATAGGCGTGCTCTGTACGGCGGCCACGGCCAGGACGGACGCCTTCGGGCGGGAGATACGCGCCCTGCGCGCGGACGCCGCGGTGTGTACGCACGGCACGGGCGAGCTGGTGCCGTTCATAGAGGCAGGCCGCATCGGCCCCGGCGACGCCGAGGTCTCGCGCGCCGTTGACGCGGCGCTGCTGCCGCTCAGGGGCCTTGATATGGATACGCTCGTCCTCGGCTGCACCCACTTCCCGCTGCTGGAGGGCATATTTGCCGAAAAGCTCCCCGGAGTGGCCCTGATAAATTCCGGCGCGGCCGGGGCGCGCGGCCTGGGCCGTGAGCTGGCCGGGCGCGGGCTGCTCTCCGGCCGGACGGCTGGAGGCAGCCTCCGCTGCCTGGTCACGGGCGACACGGAGCTGTTTGGCCGCAACGCGGAGCTGTTCTTGGCCGGCGGCGGGTTCACGATAGAAAAGGCTTGACATATGCAAATTGTGTGGTAGTATATTAGCGTGCTATCACATTAGCAGAGTAAAGTGAAGGTGAGACCAATGGACATCATTCTCACCCGGGAGGAGACGCTTGTGCACGAGCTGCGCGCGCTCTACTCCCGGTACGGATACCGGCCCTACCGCATGAGCAAGTTTGAGGAGTACGACCTCTATGCGAACAACCGCAGCTTTCTCCCGGCGGGGGGCGTAATAACGTTTACGGACACGAACGGGCGGCTAATGGCCCTCAAGCCGGACGTGACCCTCTCCATAGCCAAGAACCTGGGCGGCGCGCCCGGCGAGCCGGTGCGCGTGTACTATGACGAGAGCGTATACCGCGCCCCTGACAGGCAGCTCGGCTTTCAGGAGATCACCCAGGCCGGCCTGGAGTACCTGGGCGAGGTGGACGATTACGCCATGGGAGAGGTCGTGATGCTCGCGGCGCGCTCCCTGGCGGCCATAGCGCCCGGCTGCGTGCTCGACCTCTCGCACATGGGCTATGTGAACGGCCTCATCGGGGCGCTGGGCGTAAGTGAACCGGTGCGCGCCGAGCTCCTGCGGGCCATATCCGGCCGCAACGCTCACGGTATCCGGGAGATCTGCGCCGGGGCCGGGGCGGCCGGGGCACCGGCGGAGCGGCTGTGCCGCGCCGTGGGCCTGTACGGGCCCGTGCGCGAGCTGTTAGGCGAGCTGCGGGACATGTCGGTCAACAGTGAGACGGAGCGCGCCGTGCGCGAGCTCACGGCCCTGGCCGGCGTGCTGGAGAGCTTCGCCGCGCTGGAGGGCGTGAACCTGGATCTCTCCATCACCAGCGATATGGATTATTATAACGGCCTGGTCTTCAAGGGCTATGCCCCGGGGGTGCCCTCGGCCGTGCTCTCCGGCGGGCGCTACGACAGCCTGCTGACCAGGCTGGGCAAGGAGGGGGGCGCCATAGGCTTCGCGGTGTACCTCAACCTGCTGGAGCGCCTCTGCGGCGGGGCGGCCGACTCAGGCTGCGCCGACGTGCTGCTGCTCAGCGGCGGAGCCTCCCCGGCGGACCTGGCCGCCGCGGTGAAATCCCTCACTGATTCCGGCAGCAGCGTACTCGTCCAGGGCGGCATGGGCCGGGCCCGGTGCCGCCGCACGGCGAGGCTGAACGCGGAAGGGGGGCTTGAGTACCTTGACTGAGACTCTGGACATTGCCCTGCCCAAGGGCAGGCTGGGCGAAAAGGTGGCGGCGCTGCTGGCGCGCACAGGCGTGGCCTGCTCGGGGATCGACGGCGACAGCCGCAAGCTGGTGCTGGAGAGCGACGACGGCAGCGTGCGCTTCTTCTGGGTGAAGCCCGCGGACGTGCCCATCTACGTTGAACGCGGCGCGGCCGATATGGGCGTCGCCGGCAAGGACGTGCTGCTCGAGAGCGGCGCGGACGTCTACGAACTGCTGGATCTCGGCCTCGGCAGGTGCCGCATGTGCGTGGCCGGGCCGGAGGGCGCGCTGGAGCGCGGCGGTGTGCTGCGCGTGGCGACTAAATTCCCCAACATTGCCACCAGGCATTTCCGCAGCCGCGGGCGGGCCATAGATATAATCAAGCTCAACGGCTCCATAGAGCTCGCGCCCATACTCGACCTCTCCGACGTCATAGTGGACATAGTCGAGACCGGCACCACGCTGCGCGAGAACAACCTGCTCGTGCTGGAGGAGATACTCCCCATCAGCGCGAGGCTCATCGCCAACAAGGCCGCGTTCCGCTTCAAGCACGCGCGGATCAAGGCGCTCTCCGGGGCGCTGGCGGGCATCACCGAAGGAGGAAAGTAAAATGCTGAAGATACTTGTGCGTGGCGAGACCCCGGACGCTGAGCTCGTCAGGCGCGAGGCAAACGCCGCCGACGTATCCGCCACCGTGGCGGAGATAATCGCCGACGTGCGCGCCAACGGCGACGCCGCGCTCCTGAAATATAACGCCAGGTTCGACCGCGCCGAGGGCGTGGCTCTCGAGGTCACGCCGGAGGAGATGGACGCGGCGTATGCGAGTGTAGACCCCGAGCTGGTGAAGGTCATGCAGCTGGCCGCGGAGAACATACGCGAATTCCACAAGCGCCAGCTGTCGGGCGGCTATGTCATGTCCGGGAAGAACGGCGCCCTGCTCGGCCAGCGCGTGATACCGCTCCGCCGCGTCGGGCTCTATATCCCCGGCGGCACGGCGGCCTATCCCAGCAGCGTGCTCATGAACTGCATACCCGCGAAGATAGCGGGCGTGGACGAGATAGTCATGACCACCCCCGCCAGCGGCGGTGCGGTCAGCCCCGTCATCCTCGCCGCGGCGAAGATAGCGGGTGTGGACCGCGTGTTCCGCGTGGGCGGGGCGCAGGCCGTGGCCGCGCTGGCCTACGGCACGGAGACAGTACCTCAGGTGGACAAGATAGTCGGCCCCGGCAACGCCTTTGTGGCCGAGGCCAAGCGCCAGGTGTTCGGCCAGGTGGCCATAGACATGATAGCCGGGCCGAGCGAGATACTCATCGTCTCCGACGGCAAGTCCGACCCCAAGTGGATGGCCGCCGACCTCCTCAGCCAGGCCGAGCACGACAGGCTGGCCACCGCCATCCTGATTACTGACAGCATGGAGCTGGCCCGGGCCGTGCAGGCCGAGGTCGAGCGCCAGCTGGCCGTCCTCCCGCGCGAGGAGATAGCCCGCGCGGCCATAGAGGCAAACGGCAAGATAATCGTCACCGGCAGCATCGCCGAGGCGGTGGAGATGGCCAACGCCGTCGCGCCCGAGCACCTGGAGCTGGCGGTGGACGAGCCCTTCGCCTGGCTGGGCATGGTCAGGAACGCGGGCAGCATCTTCCTCGGCCGCTACTGCCCCGAGCCGCTGGGCGACTATCTCTCCGGCACGAACCACACCCTGCCCACCATGGGCACGGCCCGCTTCTCCAGCCCCCTCGGCGTGGAGGACTTCGTCAAGCGCTCCTACTTCTCGTATTACACGCCCGAGGCGCTGGAATCCGTGGCGGACGCCGCGGCGCTGTTTGCCGATGCCGAGGGCCTGCACGGCCACGCCGTGAGCGCGACCGCCCGCCGGAACGGGGGCGAGGCCGGATGAGCCGCTACATGAACTGCCGCTACGCCGCGCTGGACGCCTACGTCCCCGGCGAGCAGCCCAGGGGAGAGTTCATCAAGCTTAACGCCAACGAGAGCCCCTACCCGCCCAGCCCGGCCGTGCTGGCCGCCGTCAGGGGCGGCGAGGGCAGTATGCTCAACATGTACCCGGACGCCGCCTGCCGCGCGCTGGACGCCGCCCTGGCGGAATCGCTGGGCGTGGCGCCGGAGAACATCGTCTGCGCCAACGGCTCGGACGATATCCTCAACTTCTGCTTTATGGCCTACGGCGCGGACGGGGCGCTTTTCCCGCAGATAACCTACGGGTTTTACGAGGTCTTCTGCGCCCTGCACGGCATAGAGGAAAAGCGCGCGCCCATGCATGAGGGCTTCGCGCTCGACCCGGCCGACTACTTTGACGCGCACCGGCTCGTCGTCATCGCCAACCCCAACGCCCAGACCGGCGTGGAGCTGCCGCAGGAGGCGATTGAGGAGGTCGTGCGGCACAACGCGGACAGCGTGGTGGTCATCGACGAGGCCTATGTGGCTTTCGGCGGACGGAGCGCGCTGCCGCTGACAAAGAAGTACGGCAACGTCATCGTGGTGCGCACCTTCTCCAAGTCGCGCTCCCTGGCGGGCGCGAGGCTGGGCTTCGCCGCGGGCAGCGCGGAGCTCATCGACGATTTGCGCCGGCTGAAGTTCTCCACGAACCCCTACAGCGTGAACCGCTGCGCCCTCGCCGCGGGTGTCGCCGCCGTGCGTGACAGCGCCTACTACGAGGCCAACTGTGCGCGCATAGCGGCAGAACGGGAGAAATTTGCCGCGGAGCTCAGAGAGCGCGGCTGGTATTTGACGGATTCAAAGGCCAACTTTGTCCTGGCCAGGCCCCCAAAGGGACGGGCGGAGGACATCGCCGCAGCGCTCAAGGAGCGCGGCATACTGGTGCGCTATCTGGGCGGCGAACTGGCCGACTACCTGCGCATCACGATAGGTACGCCGGAGCAGATGCAAAAGCTGCTCGCGGCGCTCGAGACAGCGTGAACATCAGGACGGAGCGGCTGGATGTACGCCCGCCTGCAATCGCGGACTTTGAGACCTTCTGGCGCATGAACAACGACCCGGAGGTAAAGCGCTATACCGGCGGCGTGACCGCCCTCAGCCGCGAGGAGGCGCTTGCACAGCACGAGGAATCGTGCCGTACGTTTGACGGCTTGAACCCGGCGGAGTGTATTTTCTCCGTCGAGGAGCGCTCAACCGGACGCTGCATCGGCTACTGCGGCTTTGAGTACAGCGAGCGCCTCGGCGGGATTGAACTGGCGTACGGCCTTGAAAAGGGCGCGTGGGGCCGGGGCTTCGCCTCCGAGGCCGCCGAAGCGGTGCTGCGATACGGCTTTGAAGCGCTGTGCCTGGACGTGATTGCCGCGGCCGTGAACCCGGAAAACGCCGCCTCGGAGCGCATCCTCATGAAGCTCGGCCTGCACAGGACCGGGCAGATCCCCTGGCCGGGCCAGGGACTGGTCAATAGATATGAAATACGGAGGAGCCGCCCATGAAGCACGAGTGGCGCAGACACGAAAAGGCGCTGTACGGCGCCGGCAAGACGCCGGGGCTGGTCGATGTCCCGGCGCAGAAATTCATTGTCATATCCGGCCGAGGCGACCCCAACGGGGAGGACTTCTCCGCGCGCATTTCGGCGCTCTACCCTCTGGCCTACGCGCTGCGCTCCGTCTTCAAGGCTCGTGACGAGGACTACGCCGTGTACCCACTGGAGGGGCTGTGGAGCGGCGCTGTGCAGGGCGGTGCCGTAGTGAAGTCCGAATTGGAGTATGAGCTTATGATACGCCAGCCGGACGCTGCCACGGAGGACGAATTCTCCGAAGCGCTTGACAGGACGCGGCGCAGGAAGCCCTCTCCGCTGCTGGACGAGGTGCGCTTTGAGGCCATCACCGACGGCAGGTGCGTACAGATGCTTCACACCGGCCCATATGACGACGAACCTGCGAGCTTTGCCCTCATGGCGGACTTTGCCGCGGCCAATGGCCTGGAGCGCGCCGGAGCGGGCCACCGCGAAATATACCTGAACGACGCCAAACGCACCGAGCCCGCCAAGCTCAGGACCATACTGCGCTTCTCCGTGCGCTGAACTATTCTCAAGAAACGGGTGATAATCATGCGAACTGCAACAATAACCCGCAAGACCAATGAGACCGACATTACGCTCACGCTCTGCCTTGACGGCGGCGCGGCCAGCATATCCACCGGGCTGGGCTTCTTCGACCACATGCTTGAGCAGCTCTCACGCCACGGCGGCATGGGGCTGGAGCTGACGTGCAGGGGAGACCTGCACGTGGACGGGCACCACACGGTTGAGGACGTGGGCCTCGCGCTGGGCGAGGCGATCAGGACCGCGCTGGGGGACAAGAAGGGCATCGAGCGCTACGGCAGCGCGATAATCCCCATGGATGAGGCGCTCATACTCTGCGCCGTGGACCTCTCGGGCCGCCCCTGTCTGCGCTATAATGCCGACATCCCGGCAGCGCGCGTGGGCGACTTCGACACCGAGCTGGCGCATGAGTTCATGCAGGCGCTCGCCAACGCGGGCGGATTTGCGCTGCACATCAGGCAGCTTGACGGGGTGAACTCACACCACATCATAGAGGGCATGTTCAAGGCCCTCGCCCGCGCGCTTAAAGCGGCCGTGGCCGTCACCGGCGACGCGCTGCCCAGCACCAAGGGGGTGCTGTGATGGTAGCGATCATCGACTACGGCGTGGGCAACCTGTTCTCGCTCAAATGCTCCCTCGCCGCCATCGGCGCGGAGAGCGTGGTCACGGGAGACGCGGATACGATACTGAAGGCCGACCGCGTCATCCTCCCCGGCGTGGGCGCCTTCGCGGACGCCTACGCCAAGCTCTGCGCCGCGGGCATGGACAGGGCCGTATACGCCGCCGCGGACGCGGGCAAGCCGCTGCTGGGCATCTGCCTGGGCATGCAGCTGCTGTTCGAGCGCAGCTATGAGTACGGCGAGCACCGCGGACTCGGGCTGCTCAAGGGCGAGGTCATAGGCATGGACGGCACGCTCCCGGCGGGGCTCGATATCCCGCAGATAGGCTGGAACGCGCTGCACAAGACGGGGCCCAGCCGCATCCTGGCCAACACGGCCGAGGGCGAACACGTCTACTTTGTCCACAGCTACTACGCCTCCGGCTGCGGCGACAGCCTGGCGGCCACGACGGAGTACGGCCTCGAGCTGACTGCCGCCGTGGAGAAGGCAAACGTCTGCGGCTGCCAGTTCCACCCGGAGAAGAGCGGCGCCGTGGGCCTCGGCATACTGCGCGCCTTCTGCGCCATGGAGGGCTGAGCGATGCTGATTTTCCCGGCCATAGATATGTACGGCGGCAAGGCCGTGCGGCTTTACAGGGGCGACTACGAGCAGATGACCGTGTACAGTGACGACCCCGTCTCCGTCGCGCGCGATTTTGTCGCGGCGGGCGCGGAGCAGATACACATGGTCGACCTCGAGGGCGCGCGCGACGGGGACATGCCGAACCTCGGCACCGTGCGCGAGATCTACAGAGCGACCGGCGCATTCATCGAGCTCGGCGGCGGCATACGCAGCCTTGACGCGCTCGCGCGCGTGTTCGACGCGGGGGTTTCCCGCGCGATATTAGGCACCGCGGCGGTGAGCGATCCGGCCTTCCTCGAGGCCGCCGTCGCAAAGTACGGCAACAAGATCGCCGCCGGATGCGATTTGCGTGACGGTGTCGTGGCCGTCAAGGGCTGGCTCGAGAGCAGCGGCGTCACGGCGGACGAATTCTTTTCGCGCATGACGGCGCTGGGCATAGACACGATAATCTGCACCGACATCGCCCGCGACGGCGCGATGCGCGGGGCAAATGCCGCGCTCTACGGCGAGATCATGGCCGCGCACCCCGGCATAAAGCTCATAGCCTCCGGCGGCGTCTCCGGCATGGAGGACATAGGGCGGCTGCGCGCGCTCAATCTGTACGGCGCGATCGTCGGAAAGGCGTACTATACCGGTGCGATAGACCTTAAAAAAGCGGTGGAGGCGGCGAAATGATTACAAAACGCATAATCCCCTGCCTCGACGTGCGCGACGGCAGGGTGGTAAAGGGTGTGAACTTCGAGGGGCTGCGCGATGTGAACTCGCCCGTCGCCCTGGCGGAGTACTACACCAATAACGGCGCGGATGAGCTGGTGTTCTACGACATCACCGCCAGCGCCGAGGGCCGCGCGCTGTTCACGGACATCCTGCGCGATACGGCCTCCAGGGTGTTCATCCCGCTCACCGTCGGCGGCGGCATCAACACGCTTGACGACTTCGACCGCGTGCTCAAGTGCGGCGCGGACAAGGTCAGCGTCAACTCCGGCGCCATCCGCGACCCGTCCCTCATAGGCGCGGCGGCGAAGCGGTACGGCGACCAGTGCGTGGTGCTGTCGGTTGACATAAAACGTATTGACGGCAAATTCCGCGTCTTTGCCCGCGGCGGCCGCGACGACACGGGCATGGAGGCGCTCGGCTGGATAGAGCGCTGCGTGGCCGCGGGAGCGGGCGAGGTCGTCGTCAACAGCATAGACACAGACGGCGTCAAGGGCGGCTTCGACCTGGAGATGCTGGCCGCGGTGTGCTCGCGCGTGCGGGTGCCAGTGGTGGCCTCCGGCGGCGCGGGCAGTATAGCCGACTTCGTGACGCTCTTTCGAAGCGTGCCGCGCGTGAGCGCGGGGCTGGCGGCGAGCATCTTCCACTTCGGCGAGGTGGCTATCCCGGACCTGAAGCGGGAGCTGGCCGGGAACGACATAAACGTGAGGTTATAAGCGATATGGACAAGACTGTATACGAAAAGCTCAAATTCAACGCCCACGGGCTCATCCCCGCCGTGGTCATGGACGCGGACAACGGCAAGCTGCTCATGGTGGCGTACATGAACCGCGAGGCGCTGGACATAACGCTCGCCGAGGGTTACACCTGCTTCTGGAGCCGCAGCCGCTCCGAACTCTGGCGCAAGGGCGAGACCAGCGGCAACCGGCAGAAGGTGGTCAGCATCACCGCCGACTGCGACTATGACACGCTGGAGATAAAGGTGCACAAGTCCGGCCCCGCCTGCCACACCGGCGCGGAGAGCTGCTTCTTCAACGAGCTCGTGCCGAGCGCCGAGCCGGAGCCCTTCTCGATTAACGGCCTGTACGAGCTCCTGATCGACCGCAAGGCCACGAAGCCCGAGGGCAGCTACACGAGCTACCTCTTTGAAAAGGGCCTTGACAAGATACTCAAGAAGGTGGGCGAGGAGAGCACGGAGGTCATTATCGCCGGCCACGCGCGCGACAAGCGCGAGACGGTTTACGAGCTGGCCGACCTTGCCTACCACGCGCTGGTGCTGATGGCAGAGCTGGGCATAACGCCGGACGAAGTGCGCGCCGAGCTCGCCGGCCGCCACATAATAGACCACAAGGTCAAGCAGGAGAAGATGACCTGAGGCAGAGGCCAGAGGGACAAAAAAACCAGCCGGTTGACAAAACCGGCTGGTTTTTTGCGCAATAGGCGCAGTTTCAGTTGAGGAAATCGCGCAGCTTCTTGCTGCGGCTGGGGTGGCGCAGCTTGCGCAGGGCCTTGGCCTCTATCTGGCGTATGCGCTCACGGGTGACGTTGAACTCCTTGCCGACCTCCTCCAGGGTGCGGGTGCGCCCGTCGAGGATGCCGAAGCGCAGCTCGAGCACCTTTTTCTCGCGCGGGGTCAGCGTGTCGAGCACGGTCATCAGCTGCTCCTTGAGCAGGGAGAAGCTGGCAGCCTCACTGGGCTCGCTGGCGTCCTCGTCGGGGATGAAGTCGCCGAGGTGGCTGTCCTCCTCCTCGCCTATGGGCGTCTCCAGGCTGACGGGCTCCTGGGCTATCTTGAGGATGTCGCGCACCTTGTCCACGGGCATGCCCATCTCGGCGGCGATCTCCTCCGCGCTCGGGTCGTGGCCCAGCTCCTGCAGCAGCTGGCGGGAGACGCGGATGACCTTGTTGATGGTCTCCACCATGTGGACGGGTATGCGTATGGTCCTGGCCTGGTCCGCGATGGCGCGGGTGATGGCCTGGCGTATCCACCAGGTGGCGTAGGTGGAGAACTTGTAGCCCTTGGTGTAGTCGAACTTGTCAACGGCCTTGATGAGGCCCAGGTTGCCCTCCTGGATGAGGTCGAGGAAGAGCATTCCGCGGCCCACGTAGCGCTTGGCGATGGAGACGACCAGACGCAGGTTGGCCTCGGCCATGCGGCGCTTGGCCTCCTCGTCGCCGTCGGCCATGCGCCTGGCCAGGTCCTGTTCCTCCTCCGGGGTGAGCAGGGGCACCTTGCCTATCTCCTTGAGGTACATGCGCACCGGGTCGTCGGTGGAGAAGGTGTCCGCCAGGGCGTCCGTGTCGGCGGCAATCTCCTCCTCGGTGACTTCCTCTATCTCCTGCAGCTCCTCGAGGGCGGGCAGCTCGTCGTCGTCCAGCGGCGGGAGGATGTCCTCGCCCGCGGTGTCTATGCCCAGGTCCTCCAGCTTGTCGTAGAACTTATCCAGCTCGTCGGGGTCCAGCTTGAGGTCGTCAAGCGTGTCCATGAGCTCCTTGCTGGTCAGCTTGCCCGCCTTCTTGCCCTTCTCTATGAGGGCGTTGAGTTTCTCTTCCTTGTATTTGGCGAACTCCTCCGGATCTTCGGGCAGGGCGTTCTCCGCGGGCTTTTCCGTCTTCTCGGCGGCCTTTTTGCGCGTCCTGGATTTAGTGGCCGGGGCTCCGGCAGGCAGCTTGACCTCCTTTATTTCCTTGTCTTTTTCCTTTATATCAGCCATGGCTGTCTCCTCCGTAACCCTTGGTTTGTTTTTTGCTGACGGCATAGGCCTTCAGGTCCACGTCCTGTGCACCCTGGTTCCTGCTGCCGATTTTGTGTATGTAATCCGCCAGGGCCTGTTTGGCGTTGGCGGCTGACACCGGTTGGCTCTGTATTATATTCGTGTAGAGGCTGATCTCTTCCTGGGTGAGCGAGCCCGCCAGCGCGGCGGCGCTGCAGTCCAGCCCGCGCCGGGACAGGTCCGTCATGGCCTCGTAGATGTGCCGCAGCGGCTCCGAGGTGAAGCTCTCCGGGGCCGGCCCGGCGCCGTCCCTGAAGAGTTCCGGCATGGCCTGGAGCAGGGCGATTACGCCCTCCTCGGCCGCGGCCGAGCGCGGGTTCTCATACCGGATGCCCAGCTCCGCGTGCTGCACCTGCCGCTCCGGGCGGGTGTCATCGCGCTCGCGGCGGCGCCTGGCGGTATTGATTTTGCGGCGGCGGTCCTGGTTGACCGCGTCCCGCACGGCCTCCACGGCCACCGAGCACTGCTCGGCCACGCGCATGCTGTAGACCTCGCGCGAGACCGGGTCGGGCAGCGCGGCTATTATACCGGCGGCCTCCTTGAGATAGCCCACCTTGCCGTCGTCCGTGCCCATGTCGAAGCCCGCCGCGGCGGACTGCAGGCGGTATTCCATGCCGTTCTCGCTGTCCTCTATGAGGGCCCTGAAGGCCTCGGCGCCGCTGGACTTGATGAACTCGTCCGGGTCCTTGGCGCCCGGCACGGTGACCACGCGGATGTCAAGGCCCAGCTTGTCCAGGATGGGTATGGCACGCTGGGCGGCCTTGCGCCCGGCGTTGTCCGCATCGTAGCAGATCACTACCTTCTTCGTGTAGCGCGAGAGCAGCTGGGCCTGCTCGCTGGTGAGCGAGGTGCCCAGGGAGGCCACGGCGCTGTCGAAGCCGGCCTGGTGCAGGGAGACCACGTCTATGTTGCCCTCAACGAGGATAATGTACCCGGCTTTTGACTTTTTAGCCAGATTCAAACCGAAAAGATTGTGACTTTTGCTAAAAACAGGCGTATCAGGGCTGTTCAGGTACTTTGGCTCGCCGTCGCCGAGCACGCGGCCCGAGAAGGCCACCACATTCCCGCGCACGTCTATGACGGGGAACATCAGCCTGCCGCGGAAGGCGTCGTAAGTACCGCCGCGCTTGCCGTTCTTGGCGAGGCCGGCGGTGACGAGCTCCCGCTCCGTGTAGCCCTTCTCCTTCATCGCGTGCGTCAGGCTCTCCCAGGTGTCCGGCGCATAGCCGAGCCCGAAGTTCCGGGCGGTGCGCACCGATATCCGTCGGCGCTGCATGTACTCGACGGCCGCAGTGCCCTCGCCGGTGGCCAGCTGGGAGTAAAAGAAGCGCGCGGCCTCACGGTTGAGCTCGTAGAGACGGGCGCGCCGCTCCCGGCCCTGGTCGTTTCCCTGTTCGGGTATGGCCATACCGGCCCGACGGGCCAGGAACTCCACGGCCTCGGGGAAGCTCAGCCGCTCTATCTCCATGATGAAGTTTATGACGCTGCCGCCCTTGCCGCAGCCGAAGCAGTGGTAAATCTGCTTGCTGGGCGACACGGAAAAGCTGGGCGTCTTTTCACTGTGGAAGGGGCAGAGGCCGAAGAGGTTCTGTCCCGAGCGCTTTGTCAGCGCCACATACTCGCCCACGACCTCCTCTATGGGGTTGCGCTCGGCGAGCTCCTGCAGGAATTCGGCGGAAAACGCCAAGTGCTCACCTCCCTGGTTTCAGCGGACCTGCCAGGAGCGGGGTATGAACAGGTCCATGTAGACGTCGATGACATACTTGTCGGTCATACCGGAGACGTAATCCGTGACGGCGCGCTCAAGCCCGTCCTCCGCAGCGATGGCCCGGTAATCCTCGGGCAGGGCGCCGGGGTTGTTCACGTAGTAGCGCCAGATGCCGAGCAGGATGTCCCCGACCTTGCTCTCCTCGCCCTTGGCGACGGGGTTCTTGTAGACCTCGGAGTACATGAAGTCGGTGAAGACCTGTACTGCCTCGGAGATGTCCGGCGACATGAGTATGACGTCCAGCTCCGCGCTGGTCTCAATCACGTCGGTGACGATGGAGTTGATCCTCTGGCTGTTGCGCGTGCCCAGGCGCTCGCGCACTATGGCGGGCTCGTCGCCGGGGGAGAGGATGCCCGCGCGCTCGGCGTCGTCCAGGTCGTGGTTGATGTACGCTATGCGGTCGGAGAGGCGGACGACGTCGGCCTCCAGGCTGCCGCGCGGCGTGCCGGTGGTGTGGTTGAGGATGCCGGTGCGCGTCTCGGCGCAGAGGTTGAGGCCGCGCCCGTCCTTCTCCAGCCTGTCCACCACGCGCAGGCTCTGCTCGTAGTGGCGGAAACCGCCGGGGAAGATCTCGTTGAGCGCCCGCTCGCCCGCGTGGCCGAAGGGCGTGTGGCCCAGGTCGTGCCCGAGCGCTATGGCCTCGGTCAGGTCCTCATTGAGGCGCAGCGCGCGGGATATGGTCCGCGCTATGCGCGCGACCTCCAGCGTGTGTGTGAGGCGGGTGCGGTAGTGGTCGCCCTCCGGCTGGAGGAAGACCTGGGTTTTGTGCTTGAGTCGGCGGAAGGCCTTGCAGTGCGTTATGCGGTCCACGTCGCGCTGGAAGCAGGTGCGCAGCTCGCACGGGGGCTCCTCGCGCAGCCGCCCCGCGCTGTCCATGGCGCGTACGCCGCGGTCGCAGACCAGCATCAGCTCTTCGCGCTCTCTCATCTCACGTGGGCAGGACATAATCGCACCTCCTGATTACTTATACGCCGCCGGGGCGGCAAAACCCTTTTTTCGGTCCGAAAAATTTTTACAGGACGTATTCAAACATGCGGTATTCCGTCCAGCCCGTGTCCTCATAGAACATGGGCTTGGCGGCCACAAAATAAAAGCCCGCTCTCAGGTACAGCCGCTCGGCCGGTTCGTTGCCGCCGAGGACGTCCAGCCTCACGCACGCGGCGCCCTTTTCGCGCGCCGCAGCGAGGCACTCGGAGACCACGCGCCCGGCCACGCCCTGTCCCTGCCTGTCCGGCGCCACCCCAAGCGCGTGCAGCATGAACACCCGCTCCGCAGGCGCGTCCACGCGCCAGGGCAGGCCCTCGTAGCCGGGATTGCACTCGTTGTTGATAATCACGGCGGCAATGATGCGCCCGCCTTCCTCGAGCACATAGAGCTCGCGGCGTGAGAGGCTCCTGCCGAGCTCCGCGTCGGACGGGTAGATGCCCTTGCGCCAGCCGGGGTCAAACCGGCCGCCTTCCATCACGTCTATCAGGGCCCAGTAAAAGCCGCGCACGCGATCGAATTCGTCCATTTCAGCCTGGCGGAAGGTCATTTGCCGTCATCCCCTTCCTCCAGCCGCTGCGGGCGGAACACGGACCCCAGCTCGGCGACGCGCGCGCTGCCGGCGGTCATGTCCGTGAGCCGCGCGGAGACCGCCTGCGCCGCGTCGAGAGGCAGAAGGGCGGAGACGGTGACGAACTCGCCGAAGCTGCCGTCCATGTCGGCCGCGCCCATGCCCTCCAGCAGCCGGCGCACGCGCTCGTACTGCGCGTAAGTGCACTCGACGGCGATGCTGCGCCACTCTGCCATGCGCGCGCGGCCCGCCGCCTCCAGGGCCATGGAGGCGGCCTTGGAGTAGGCCCGCACCAGCCCGCCGGAGCCGAGCAGGGTCCCGCCGAAGTAACGGGTGACCACGCAGGCGACGTCGCACACGAGGGCGGAACGGAACACGTTCAGCGTGGGCTGGCCCGAGGTGCCGCCCGGCTCGCCGTCGTCCGACCAGCGCATCTGCCCGTCGGCGAGGACATAGGCCCAGACATTGTGCGTGGCGTCCGCGTACTTTTTGCGTACCGACTCTATAAAGGCCATGGCCTCAGACACGCTCTCCACGTGCTGCACCTGGCCTATGAAGCGCGACTTTTTATCGATGTATTCCGCCTCGCCGTAGCCGGCGGGAATGATGTAATCAGCCATTTCTCTGCCACCTGCGCAAACTATCTCATTTAATATTATATCAGATTCGACGGGATTTTCAAGCACCCTGTTTCTTCCCGCCCTGCAGGCCGGAGCGGGCCGGGAAAAATATTTGCAAAACCCTATTGACAAATGCTGAAGGCCGTGGTATGTTAGTGCCACGGTTAATTACTCAAGTAACTAACCGATTAACAAACAGGAGGTGAGCACATGGCGGGCTTTGACGGGACACGTCCCATTTTCCTTCAGCTTGCGGAGATGCTGGAGGAGGGGATAATCTCCGGCGCCTATCCGGAGGAGGGGCAGATACCCTCCATCACGGAGTTCTCCGCGGCGCTGAAAATCAATCCGGCCACGGCGCTCAAGGGCATCAATCTCCTGGTGGACGAGGGCCTGGTGTACAAGAAGCGAGGTGTCGGCATGTTCGTGGCCACGGGCGCGCGCGACGCGCTGCTGCAAAAGCGGCGGGAGAGCTTCTACACCGAGCGCGTGCGTCCCGTTGCACGGGAGGCATCGTCCCTGGGCTTGACGCTCCCGGAGCTCACAGGGCTCGTGGAACGGGCCTACAACGACGAGGAAAAGGAGTAACTACCATGGCTATAGAATTGAGAGGCGTGACCAAGCGCTACGGCGCCACCACGGCGCTGGACAATGTGTCCGTCAAATTCGGCGGCGGCATAGTCTACGGCCTGCTCGGCGCCAACGGCGCGGGCAAGACCACGATGATGAACCTCATTACCAACCGCATCTGGGCCGACGAGGGCGAGATAACGATAGACGGCGAGAGCGCGCCGGGCAACGACCGCGCGCTGGGCAAGGTGTACATGATGGCGGAGGCCAACCTCTTCCCGGACAGCATGAAGGTGGACGGGGCGCTCAAACTCACGCGCAGCTTCTACCCCACCTTCGACATGGACTACGCCATGAGCGTGGCGGAGAAGTTCGCACTGCCCACCAAGAAGAAGGTCAAGGCGCTCTCCACCGGCTACGCGAGCATCTTCCGGCTCACGCTGGCGCTGGCTGTGAACTGCCCCTACGTCATCTTTGACGAGCCGGTGCTCGGACTGGACGCGCAGCACCGAGACCTCTTCTACCGCCTGCTTATGGAAAAGTGCGCCGAGGGCGAGCAGACCGTCATCCTCTCCACCCACCTCATACAGGAGGCGGCGAAGCTCATCGGCCACGCCGTCATCATTAAGAACGGCAAAATACTGCGCGACGCGGACGCCGACGAGCTCTCCGGCGCGGCCTATCAGGTCAGCGGACCGGCCGCTGCCGTGGACAATTACCTGCGCGGGAGGCATGTGCTGAGCGTGAACAGCCTCGGCGGGCTCAAGACCGCCTGCGTCGAGGGCGTCCCCGACGAGCGCGGCAGCGAGGGGCTGGAGTTCTCGGGCATGGATCTGCAGGACTACTTCATCGGGCTTATGAACGAACAGGAGGGTGTAAAATGAGGTTTCTCCCGTCTTTTAAGTATAGATTCAGAGATTGCATGTTCAGCATGGGTGTCGTCATCCTGGTGATGATAGTGCTCACCGCGCTGTGCTACCTCGGCATCGTCACATTCGGCTCTATAACGAGGACCGACAACAGCGGCGAGGTCATAATGGAAACTACAACGATGAATTTCAGTATGCCGGTCGCCATCTTCATGTTCGTGCTGTCCATCGTGTCCATACGCGAGGACATGCGCCTCGGCATACAGAACGGCGCGGGCCGCCGCACGGTGTTCCTGGCGAACGCGGCCTGCATGTTCGTGACGTCGCTGATCCTCAACATCGCGTTCTTTGTCGTGACCGCCGTGTGGAACCAGTTTGACACGGGCGTGTACATCGTGGACTTCTTCGGCGCGCTGTCGAACAACAGACCCTTCTTTGGCGACCTGGCGATAAGCACCGTGGTGCTGCTCGCGCTGAGCGTATTCCTCTCGGCGCTGGGCACCTTCACCTCGCTCATGTACTGGCGGCTGAACAAGCTCGGCAAGTGGATAGTCTCCATCGGCATGGGCGCGGCGGTGATACTCTTTATCGACGTGATCATCCGCTACAAGGTCGTGGCCGACCTGCTCGGCCGTCTCATGGGCTGGGTGTTCCTGACGCCCTGGAACCTGGTGCTGAGCTTCGTCATACTGGCGGCAGCCTTCTATGTCTTCTCGGCGCTGCTTGTTCGCCGCAGCTCGATAACCGCGGCGACGGCATAAAACAGGATATCGCTCAAACCCGGGGAGGGCAACGCCCTCTCCGGGTTCGTTTATATCGGCCGGACGACAGCAGCGCCCCCTCTCAGAGGGGGCGCTGCCGCCGCATGTGGTCTTATTCCCGGCCGCGCAGTTCCTCAGCCAGGCCGGCAAGGGCGTCGGTCAGGTCCCGGGCGAACTCCGCGTCATCGGCAGCGGCCTCAACAATCAGCTCGCTGGAGTCGGCGCTGGGACGGATGCGCGCGGCGCAGTGCGGCGACTTTATGGTCAGGCCGTCGCTGAAATCGGCGCCGCACTCCATCAGCCCGGCGCTGAGGGCGCCCATGAGCCGGGCCCGGTCGGCGCAGGCTACCCGCCTCTCGCCGTGGCTGCGCCAGGGCAGGGGAGCGGCTGCGCGCGGCTCCGCCGCCGGGACGGCGGAAGCGTCCTGCTGCACGCCGGACAGGCGCAGTCTGCCGTCGAGCGCGTCTATGCAGCACTGATAGTAGGCCCGGGGCGTGCCCACGTCGCACCAGTAGCCGTCCAGCCTGGCCCCGTGTATACGCTCGCCGCTCCTGAGCAGCAGCGGGAAGAGGTCGGCGGCGAAGTCGAACATCTCCCCGTCGGGGACGTAGGACATGGCGCGCGGCGAGACGGCGTAAATGCCGGTGCTGACCAGGTTGCCCACCACCCGCCCCCAGTCGGGCTTCTCGATGAAGCAGCGCACGTCGCCCTCCGCATCCGGCACCGCCAGGCCGTAACGCAGCGGCTCGGCGCACTCGCAGAGCGCGACCGTGACCGCGGCACCGGAGCGCTCGTGCTCGTCTATGAGCCGGCGCAGGTCAAAATCGCAGGCCGCGTCTCCGCTGATGACCAGGAAATCGGCGTCGCCGAGTACGTCCATGCAGGCCTTGACTCCGCCGGCCGTTCCCAGGGGCTGGGTCTCGACTCTCCACGTTATGTCAACTCCAAAGGCCTCTCCGTCGCCGAAGTAGTCCATGATGGGGCCGGGGTTGTAACGCAGGGTGGCGCAGATGTCGTGTATTCCGTTTTCACGCAGCAGCTCGACGCAGCGCTCCATTAGCGGCTTGCCGAGCAGCGGCACCATCGGTTTGGGGAGCGGGCCGGTGACGGCCTTGAGGCGTTTTCCCTCTCCTCCCGCCATAATACAAGCTTTCATGCCGCTATTATTTGCGGCGCGAAGAAGAAATATTGTTGTAAAGATACGCCACATTTGCTATAATAATAAACTACCATAATGGTGGCTCTTTTTGTGATTTGTGCGTCACCGCGGTTTTGCTTCCGCGGGCAAGGGGAGTTGGTGTGTTTGAACAAAAAACTTCAGAGACTGATTGAACCGAGCGGGAGACTTTACCTGTTCGTGCTGGTTGCCTTCGCGGCTGCCGCCCTGCTGCTGGGGCAGTATGTCCTGGCGGCGGCGGAGGGCGCGGTGCTGCTCCTGCTCATCATCAGCTCGCTCTTCATCGGCCGCCGGCGGCGCCGCGAGCTGATGGAGTATATTGAGTCGGTCACCTATGATGCGGATACGGCCAAGAACAATACGCTCCTGAACTTTCCGCTGCCCATGGCCGTGTTCTCGTTTAACGATTTGCGTGTCATCTGGGCCAACCAGATATTCTTCAACATGTGCGGCGTCTCCGGCTCGCGCTTTGAGGCCCGGCTGGACACGCTGGTGCCGGAGTTTTCCGCCAAGTGGCTGCTCGAGGGCAAGACGCAGAGCCCGGACCTGCTGTCAATAAACGGGCGCAAATACCAGATACACGGCAATATAATACGGCCCGGCGAGGAGCAGGAGGACAGCGCAGGCGGCCACGGCTTCATGGGCATAGCGTACTGGGTGGACGTCACCGAGTACGACGACGTGCGCATAAAGTACGAAGACACGCGGCCGGTTATCTGCGTGATGCTCATAGACAACTACGACGAGCTCATACGCAACCAGCCCGAGCGCGTGAAAAACGACCTGCGCGACGCGGTGGAGGACATCATAAGCCAGTACTGGGAAGGGCGGGACGCCATCGTGCGGCGCTATGACCGCGACCGCTACCTGGTGATCTTCGAGGAGCACCATCTCGGCGAGATGCGCGCGCAGAAATTCAGCGTGCTGGAGCAGGCGCACTCGGTCACCAGCCCCTCCGGCATCCACGCCACGCTGTCGCTGGGCATCGGCCATGACGGCAGCGGCTTCGGCGAGAACTGGCAGTTCGCCTCCCTGGCTGCCGAGATGGCGCTCAGCCGCGGCGGCGACCAGGTGGTAATCAAGAACCGCTTCAGCTTTGAGTTCTTCGGCGGGCGCGGCAGCGAGGTGGAGACGCGCACCAAGGTCAAAAGCCGCGTGATGGCCAACGCCCTGGCCGAGCTCATCGCCGACTCCTCGCGCGTGTTCGTCATGGGCCACAAATACGCCGACCTTGACGCAGTGGGCGCAGACGCGGCCGTGTGCTGCATCGCGCGCAAGAAGGGCAAGCTCTGCAAGATAGTCATAGATCCGGAGAAGAACTCCTCCAAGCTGCTCATAGAGCGGCTCAAGTCCGAGCCAGAGTATAAGAACGCCTTTATCACCCCGCAGGAGGCCATGCTCCTGGCGGACGGGCGCAGCCTCCTGGTGGTGGTGGACACCAACCGCCCCGAGCAGGTGGAGGACTCCAACTTCCTCGCGGCCTGCAACCGCGTCGCCGTCATAGACCACCACCGGCGGGCGGCGACCTACATCCAGAACGCGGCGCTCACATTCTACGAACCCTACGCCTCCAGCGCCTGCGAGCTGCTCAGCGAGGTGCTGCAGGAGGTCGTGGAACCGGAGGATATCCTCCGCTGCGAAGCTGAGGCCATGCTCGCGGGCATAGTGCTGGACACGAAGAACTTCACCATCCGTACCGGCGAGCGCACCTTTGAGGCCGCTGCCTTCCTGCGCCGCTGCGGCGCCGACACCACCGAGGTCAAGAAGCTGCTGCAAAACGACATGGCCAATACCGTCGCGCGCTACCGCATCATGCAGAACGCCCAGCTCTACCGCGGCAACATCGCCGTGGCCGCGCCGGAGGAGCCGCAGGACCGCGTCATAATCGCCCAGGCGGCCGACGAGCTGCTCAACATCTCAGGCGTGGAGGTCAGCTTTGTCGTCAGCCCCACCCCCGACGGCGGCGCGAACATCTCCGCGCGCAGCATCGGTGACATAAACGTGCAGGTTATAATGGAGAAGCTCGGCGGCGGCGGCAACCGCTCCGCCGCAGCCTGCCAGATACCAAATACGACCCTGCGCGACGCGGTGAACAGCCTGTTCACGGCGATAGACGAGTATTTGGAGTAACGTCCTGAGGGATTCCTTTTGGTCTCGGCCAAAAGGAGCCCCTCAGACTCCCCAAAAGCCGCTGTTGCCGGCGAGGCCTTTGTACCCCATTTCTTTTGTCTTGCCAAAAGAAACGGGGATACCCCCAAAGA
>OLRU01000886.1_pt1 | contig 29509 bp, 23 predicted proteins | sample 1672961 | NCBI WGS metagenome assembly OLRU01 (sample SAMEA3136741, study PRJEB25190) | human gut metagenome | biome: human gut; feature: human-associated habitat; material: faeces | place: Austria | collected 2013
TATCTCTTCGCGGGCTGTCTTTGGCTGGATTTTGTTTGAATTAAATAGTGGTTGTAGGGATTTGGGGGAGAGAGTAGAAGACATCAGCTTCTGTCCTCAAATTCCATCATCCTGTTTAATTCACCTTCGCCAGCCACAGCACAGAAGCCAGTGGATTTCATAAGCCATATTTGTGGTCTCGGAGCAAGTGTTGGATGTGAGCGCGTGGAGCGAACATTCAACGCGCCGCGACTAAAAGCACAAATATGGCTTATGAAGTTCACTGGCTTCGTCTGTAGTTCGCTTAATGAATTAAATAGTACTATATCATTTTGGGGAGCCGCAGGCAAGGAAGAAAAGTGAATTTACCATAAGATACAAATTGCGAAAAGCAAGGATTTGCGTTATAATAAAAATCAGTATGTCGGGGCAGTCTTATTCAATTTTTGGAAAGAAAACAAGGACTGTAACAGCAAATATAGGAGGATGAAAATGGAAGTTTTGGATAATTTAGTACCAGAAAAAGTTTTTTATTATTTTGAGGAGTTATGTAATATTCCACATGGTTCAAAGAATACAAAGGCGATCAGTGATTATTGTGTTAATTTTGCAAAGGAAAGAGGATTAGCTTATCATCAGGATGCCAGTAACAATATTATTATTTTAAAGAATGGCTCTAAAGGATATGAAGATTCTAAGCCGGTGATCATTCAGGGACATCTTGATATGGTCTGTGAAAAAGAAAAAGATTGTACAATTGATTTTGAGAAAGATGGACTTGATTTAGCGATTGACGGTGATTATATTTATGCCAAAGGAACTACTTTGGGCGGTGATGATGGAATTGCGGTGGCAATGGCACTTGCGATTCTTGATGATGATACATTAGATCACCCGCCAATTGAGGCAGTATTTACTGTAGATGAAGAAATCGGTATGCTTGGTGCGGTAGCGATGGACTGTTCTTCTTTAAAGTCACGTCTGATGCTGAATCTCGACTCTGAGAACGAAGGGCACTTCCTTGTAGGCTGTGCTGGCGGAATGATGGTAGAGTGTGTATTTCCAGCAGAGAGAAGACGCTGGAGCGGCAAAGTTGTTTCTGTTCATGTGAATGGGGTTACTGGCGGGCATTCTGGTGTGGAGATTCAGAAACAGGGAGCGAATGCGAATGTAATTCTTGGAAGAGTATTATATGCCTTAAAGAAAAAGGTTGCTTTTAACGTAATCTGTGTGGATGGCGGATTAAAGGATAATGCGATTACAAGAAGTTCCAGAGCAATTCTTATGCTCGCTCCAGGAGAAGAAGAGATTTTTATGGATATCATAAAAGAGCAGCAGGAGATTATTACAAAGGAATATCATAAGACAGATGCTAATATGTCTATTGAAGGTTTCTTAGAAGTTTCTAAAGAAGATGAAGCAAGCGCGGCAGGTAAGATGCCGCTGACAGAAGCTTGTGGTAATGCAGTGATCGCAGCGCTGCGTACATTCCCATGGGGTGTTCAGAAGATGAGCCAGGACATGGAAGGACTTGTGCAGACTTCTTTAAATCCAGGTATTTTAGCAACAAAGGAAGATGAGATTTCTCTTACTTTCTCTGTACGAAGCAGTGTGGCAAGTGAGAAGGAAGAACTTTATGAAAGACTGGTGTGCCTGACAGAGAGTCTTGGAGGTAAGGTAAATCGTTCCAGTGATTATCCTGCATGGGAGTATGTAGAAGATTCTAAACTTCGCATTCTTATGGGAGATACTTACCGCGAAATGTACAAAAAAGAGCCTGTAATGGAAGTGATTCATGCAGGTGTTGAGTGTGGATTATTCTCTGAGAAGATGCCTGGTCTTGACTGTGTGTCTTACGGACCAGATATTTTTGATATCCATACTCCGCAGGAACGTCTTTCCATTTCCAGTACTAAGAGAATTTACGAATATACAGTAGAAGTATTAAAGAGGCTTAAATAGTGGAAAAGCAACATAAGGTGCAGTGTTACGCTGCACCTCTTGAAGGAATTACCGGCTATATTTACAGAAATGCTCATCAGCATATTTTTCAGGGGGTTGATAAATATTTTACACCGTTTGTTACACCAAAGCCGAAAAAAGGGTTAAATACAAGAGAGAAGAACGATATTGCGCCGGAACATAATAAAAATATTCCTGTTGTACCACAGATTCTTACCAATAAGGCTGTAGATTTTATCAAGGTAGCAGGGATGATGGAAGAGCTTGGACATAAAGAGGTTAATCTCAATCTTGGCTGTCCATCCGGGACAGTAGTTTCTAAGAAAAAAGGAAGTGGATTTCTTGCAGATTTAGAGGGAATGAAGTACTTTTTTGATGAAGTGTTCTCTCAGGTAAATATAGAAGTATCCGTTAAGACGAGACTGGGTGTGGAGAATCCAGATGAGGTTATAGATTTGATGAACGTTTATAATGCATTCCCGATTTCGGAGGTAATCGTTCATGCAAGGGTCAGAGAAGATTACTACAAAAGGCCGGTCAATCAGGAAGCATTTGCTCAGTGCCTTGCTATAAGCAAACATCCAGTATGTTATAATGGCGATTTATTTACCGCACAGGATATTGAGAACTTGACCGCAAAATTCCCAGACATTAAAGCAGTTATGCTTGGACGCGGAATGATTGCAAATCCACAGCTTACGGAAGTATTTTGTGGAAGGGAAGCACATGGAGATAGCACCAGTGTTGAAAACAGGCAGGGACTTGATTATGTGCGCTGGAAAGCATTTCTTGATGAATTGTGTTATGGATATGAACATATCATGTCCGGCGGAAGGAACGTCCTGTTTAAGTTAAAAGAAGTATGGTCTTATATGATTACATTTTTCCCTGAAAGTGAGAAATATGGGAAAAAGATAAAGAAGGCAAAAACAGTTGAGGAATATCAGAGAATAGTAGATACACTTTTTAGAGAAATGGGGATAGTTTAATATCCCCGGAGGTGAATGATATGTGGAAAAAAACAACCGCTGTGTTAATGATTTGTATACTTTGCATAAGTTTTTCTTTTCCTGTAAGTAATGCAGCAGAAATATCAGGCACAGCAAGTGATGTTACAAATTACAAGCAGATATCCAGTCTGGTATCCGATACATGGGGAAGCGATTATTTTGAAAAGATGATTATTTCGCCAGGTTCTGATTCGATGGAAAAGGACGGAGAGCAGGAGAGTGTCTCAGATGAATTTAACGTCAGTGTCTCTAAGGCAAAGGAGATAACGAAAACCGAGAATTCTATGGACAGCTATCTTGACAGGCAGGATGGAATTTATGAAGTAGAGAAGAATGATGACGGTGATCTGGAAGTGACAGCACCGTATCAGACAAAGAGAATTATTGTAGAGAATGATAATGTAGAAGATACATATGGCGCAAGCCATGTTTATGTAAATAAAGCGGATGGCGAGACTATTTTGCAGTATGATGCAGAAGAAGATACAGAGTCTGCCTTTGAAGCATTAAAGCAGACCTATGGACCGTCACAATGTTATTTAGATAAGGTTGTTTCTTTAGATGAGACAGCTATGGGACTTCCTCTTTCTCAGGAGATTGTGGATGGTGTGGATAGCTATTCCTGGGGTAATGACTATATGGGAATGAGTAAGCTCAAAAAGGAAGCGGCATCTTATGGGTATACACGCAAAGTTACCGTTGCGATTGTTGATACCGGAATTAATACTTCAAACAGGATGTTTAAAGGCCGGACAATTTCTTCGCAAAGTTATAACTTTTTCAATGGAAATAAAAATGTAACAGATGTTTTTGGACATGGTACACATGTAAGCGGCATTATTGTTGATGCCACTCCTGCAAATGTCAGTCTTTTAGTATTACGGGTTGCAAACAGTAAAGGGCAGTCTTCTATGCTTACGATAAAGACAGCGCTGCAATATGCCATTGCCAAAAAATCTGATGTAATTAATTTAAGCATGGGATTTATTGATGCGAATGCAGATTTATATAATTATCTTGATTCCACGATTGATAAGGCGTATGAGAAGGGGATTCCAATTTCCTGTGCGGCAGGTAATCAGGAAACAGGCGGCATAGATGTCCGCTATTGTTATCCGGCAAATTATAGTAAGACGATTGCTGTGTCTGCAATTGATTCCAGCGGACGGTTAGCGAACTATTCAAACAGAGGCAATGGAATAGACTTTGCAGCTCCGGGAACAGGAATTATCAGTGCGGATTATAAGGGAAATTTGACTTTGCGTGCTATGTCAGGTACTTCTATGGCAGCTCCGCATATTACTGCGGCAATTGCATATTTAAAGATGATGCAGCCTAATTTATCAGTGAAGGGCGTCTGCCGGGAACTTGAACTATACTGTAGGAATCTTGGTGCCAAAAAGTACTATGGCAGGGGATGCCCGATTCTGACGAATTTATTTAAAAAGGGCATTACGAATAAAAAGTATATCGTAATCTTAAAGCCAACGCTGAGTTCTGTATCAAATAAAGGCAGTGGAATAAAGGTTACATGGAAGAAAGCTACAGGAGCTGCATCTTATTATGTGTATCGAAGAACGAATAATGGAGCCTGGAAACGGAGAGCAGTACTCTCTGCTTCTTCTAATTCTTACATAGATAGAAATGTAAAACAGGGAAAGAAGTATACTTATAAAGTACGGGCCTATAATAATGGAATATTCGGAAGGTTCAGTTCTGAAAAAAAGGTATATCGATTAAAGACGCTTACGAATATCCGGGTAAAAAATACTTCTGGAAGACGGGCAGCCGTGTTGTGGAAGAAAAAGACATACGCAACAACTTATCAGGTAAAATATGCAGCCAATCCGTCTTTTAATAAGGCAAGAAAAGTTTCGGCAAATAAAAAGAACAGCCGTTTAACAACAAAGAAGTTAAAGAAAAAGACATACTATTTCCAGATTCGTTACAGCTACAAAAAAGGCGGTGTAAAAAGCTGGTCTGCCTGGTCTAAGGTGAAGAAAGTAAAAATTCGTTAGAATTAAAAATGTAATAAAAATAGAAAACATTACAGAAAGAGAATCAAACCATGAATACGGAAAAAGAACAAAAAGAAATAGAAGAAAAATGGCAGACTGAGCGCTTAGAAAAGCAGATAAACTTTATCCGCGAAATGGATAAGGAGAAGTTTATCGGGAGACAGACATATTTATCCGATGGAAAGCGCAAAGAAAATGATGCCGAACACGCATGGCATCTGGCATTAATGACCTTGCTTTTATCAGAATACGCGAATGAAAAAATAGATACCTTAAAAACGATGACTATGGTGTTATTCCATGATGTAGTAGAAATTGATGCGGGGGACACATACGCTTACGATGAAGAAGGGAAAAAGACACAGGCCCAAAGAGAACAAAAAGCCGCAGAAAGACTTTATGGCCTGCTGCCAGAAGACCAGGGAGCAAAATTAAAAGCTATCTGGGAAGAATTTGAGGCCAAAAACACACCGGAATCCCGCTTTGCCCACACAATGGATAACCTTCAGCCAGTTATTTTGAATGCGGCCACAGACGGAAAGGCATGGAAAGAACATCAAGTACGCCTAAGCCAGTTTATGGGCCGACAGGAAGATACGCCAAAGGGCTCCGAAACACTTTGGAGATATGAATGGGAAAAACTCGTAAAACCATTTTTAGAAAATGGAACAATTAGGGGGGATGAATAATTCTGTTCAATGGACAAGGAGACGAAACCGAGAACCCCAATAGCATCCTATCTGTGACTTTCGTCGCTGCAGGCTGAATGTTCGCTTACACGCTCGCATCCAGCCTTTGCTCCCAGGCCACAGATAGGATGCTATTGGGGTTCTCGGTTTCTGTCTTTGGCAGGATTGAAAGGGATTTTTCTATGGTGTTGCAGTTATGAAAAATTTTTCGGGTGCGTTATCTATGGATAGATTGAATGGAAGCTTTCTATGGGATTGCGTTGGTTGAATTATTCTGTGGGAGAGATTTGAAAAGATATGTGAGTTTTCCCTTTATAAGTATATGTGCCTGATTTGTGGAGTCAAAGACAGAAAATAAAGCCAGCTTATTATTGCGAAGATGGACTGGAGCTGCGAGAATATGACTATGAGAAAAGGCCCTTATTAAAAGTATTGATTTTGACGACTTTGTGTTTTGTACAACTGAGTCAAAATCAATACTTTTAATAAGGACATTTTGCTACAATCTTTTTCTCGCAGCGACTACAATCATCTTCGCAATAATAAGCTGGCTTTATTTTCGTCTCCTTAGCCCTCAACCTAAATTGGCTATACTTTACAAGAAGAAAATCAGCATATCAATCAAAAATACTGGTATCAGGCAGCTTAGTGACCAGAGCATATATCCAAAGAAAGATGGCATTTTAATACCGTTCTCCTCTGCGATGGAGCGTACCATAAAGTTCGGAGCGTTACCGATATAGGTATTAGCGCCCATGAATACGGCACCGCAGGAAATCGCCATCAGAATTGTCTGTGGTATAAAGCTGGTCAGTGTCTGTATACCGGAGCTAAATCCTAAGGAGGCTGCAGTTGTGAAGAATACCAGGTAAGTCGGTGTGTTATCAAGGAAGCTTGATAATGCTCCGGTTATCCAGAAGAACTGCCAGGGTTCAGTCAGTCCAAGACTGGAACCCCGGGCTTTTAAAATAAGGAGTGCCGGAATCATCGTAATAAAGATACCGATGAAAAGAATGGCAACTTCCTGAATCGCATCCCAGGTAAAATGGTTGCTGCTGCGAACTTCCTTTTTGGTTGTCTTAAAGGAAAGATAAGCAGAAGCAAGAATCATCGCAATTTCGATAATGGAAGCATAGGATAAAGTTACACCCATTATAGTAAGTCCTTCGCTGAAAACAGGGAAGGTTGTTGGAAGTACTCCGCTTAAAATAACACCTGCAACGATGATAAGGAGAAAGAGAATGTTGTGTGCTCCGTCTAAATGAAGCTTTACTCTGTTTTCTTCTGTTTTCATTTCCGGGCGGAAACCGGCAGCAATGTCTTTTTTATATGCCCTTGTATCAATAAGGAAGAACAAGGCCAGTAAAATAATGACATTAATAATCATTACAGGGAGAAGATGGAGACTCCAGAAAAAGTCAACACCGTTCATAAATCCCATCAAAAGTGGCGGGTCACCTACAGGGGTAAGACAGCCACCAATATTTGAAATGAGGAAAATGAAAAATACCATAATCTGTACTTTACGCTGACGCCATTTATTTGCTCGGATAATTGGACGAATCATCAGCATACTTGCTCCGGTTGTACCAATCCAGCTTGAAAGTAACGTTCCGATAAGGAGAAGTACAACATTAACCTTTGGATTGCCGGCCAAATCGCCCTGAAGACTGATATTACCTGCAACACAGAAAAGACCAAATAAAAGGACAATAAAAGTGAGATAATCGCCCAGTGTAACCTCTATCAGATGTTCTAAAGCGACATGCCTTCCAAAAGCGATGGCAAAAGGAATGAGGAACAGCAAAGACCAGAAGGCAACGACCCAGGGCTTATGTTTTTCCCACCATTCTTCCTTTATCAAAGGGAAAATCGCAATACTTAAAAGCATACCAGCAAAAGGAATACAGCTCCATATAGGAAGGGTGTTTCCGAGTGCAGTATCGGAAAGACCACTTTCAGCAGCAAATACATGCAGAGGACTAAACAGCAAAAAAGCCGACAGTCCGATTAATAGTTTTTTCATTTGTTAAACCTCCCGTATGTTGGTTTTGTATTTTTTTATTATAGGCAAAAGTCAGAAGGCAGAATTCACCAACATAATAAAATAACTAAACTCATACTAAGACGAAGACTTTTTCTTGTCAAAGGACAAAGATAGTGATTTGTCTAAAATGGCGGAAAAAATTATAAAAAAACCAAGAATTTTATGTAAAATAAATTAAGAAAAAGCTTTTCTATCTGTTTAAAAATAATACGATGTTTGCTATAATATGTCATATCATGGAAAAGGGAAGGACATGGACGTGAAAGAAGAAATTAGTACAATAAAACAGATAAATAGTGAAGCTACGCCGATAGTAAGTCTTTCCGTTACGAATCTGGATATCGAGGTGGAGGAAGGGAAAGTTTATAAGGACTCTTTTTTCATCGAGAGTGAGAATAAAGTTCCGATAGAAGGATATGTCTGTACAACCAGCGATAAGGTGGAGACAGAGGCTGAACGGTTAGAGGGAACCCGGCAGGAGATTCCTTTTTATTTTAAAGGGAAACTGGCTACCGCGGGGAATACTTTTGAGGGAGATATTGTCTTAATAACGAATGGCGGAGAGTATAATATTCCGTACTGTGTTAAGGTAATTCATAAGTTTGTGGAAAGTTCGGGTGGACGTATCTCTACAATGGAAGAGTTTGTACAGATTTATGAGAATAATAGAAAAGAAGCAGTAGATATATTTTTCCTGCCGAATTTTGAAGAAGTGTTTCTTCAGGGAAAGCCAGAACAAAAGGAGCTGTATCACAGCCTGATGAAGAGTCGTTCTAAAAGCCTTATTCTGGAAGAATTTCTGACCGCTGCCGGTTATAAGAATACTTCATTTCTTGATGTATCACAGGATAAGCTGGTTTTAGAAGAAGAGGATAGCAGCGCACAGCTTGAATTACTTCTTACACAGCCAGGATATGTTGAGGGAAGTATCTACAGTGAAAAGGGTCAGATTCAGATTTCGAGGGAACGTTTTTCCAGTGATGATTTTACAGATGGGAAGCTGCTTTTTAATGTTGAGAAGAAGCAGAACCTTTTAAATGGCAGTGATATCATTCATATTGATACCGTTCGTCAGGATATTGAGATTTCTGTAGAATGGTGGGCGAAGCAGACAGCTTTGACTAAGGAAAAGGAGAAGAAGTTATACCTTAAGAAAAAGAGAGCACAGTTAATGCATAACTATCTGTATTTCCGAACAGGAAGTATCGCATTTGAAGATTTTGCAGAAGATTCCGGGCATGTATTAGAAGAATTGTCACGATATACAGAGGACAATGAGTGGAAGCTTTACCGAATGCATTTCTTCTTAATGGAAGAGCAAAAAGAAGAGGGAAAGGAACTGTTAGAACTCTTAGAAAAGGTTTCTCAAAGAGACGAATTTACGCCATTAGAAGCGAATTACTTTTTATATTTAAAGGCAATGTATTACAGAACACCGGAGGCAATCAGCAAAGCAGTATCTACGATAAGGGAGTTTTATGAGTTGTCAGAATATAAGGCAGAAGCTTTGTGGATGCTTATTTATCTTGATAGAGAGTATGTGTATAACAAGCGTCTCCAATATGATACGATCCGTCAGTTATTTGAAGAGGGGAATAACAGCAGTCTTTTATATTTTGAAGCCTGTGATATTTTGAATGAGAACCCGAATTATATGGAAGAACTCGGGAAGTTTGAGATAAGTATTTTCCGCTGGGGTGTGCGGTATGGATATATTTCTTTATCATTATCCTACCAGTTTGCGCGTCTTGCCTTAAAGGCTAAATACTACAATAAGTCTATTTATTATATTGCGGAAAAACTGTATGGAGTAGAGCCGGATGAGCAGTTTTTACAGGTGATTTGTTCTCTTCTTATTAAGGGAAATCGTACAGGTAAGGAATATCATGAATATTTCAGACTTGCGGTAGAGGCCAATTTAAAGATTATTGGTTTGAATGAATTCTTTATCCGCAGTATGGATTTTGAGACGTATGATCTTATTCCACAGAGAGTTTTGATCTATTTTACATACAGCAACAGTTTAGATTATTTAGAGAAGGCATATTTATATAGCAACGTGCTTCGCAATAAAGAAAAGTATGAGGAAGTATATGGAGCTTACTATTCTAAGATGCTCCCGTTTATAGAAGAACAGCTTTTAAAAGGAAGAATTAATGAACACCTGGCTTACTTATATACCTGTTTCCAAAAGGAAGTACTGGAGAAACCAGATAACTGGAAAGCTGTCTGTGATATTTTATTCTACCATAAATTAATCTGCACGAATCCACATATTATTGGGGTGTATGTTTCCTGTCCAGAGCTTGGAACGGAGAAGTATTATCCCCTTTCCGGCGGAACGGGCGGGGTAGAGATTTACAACGACAGGGCAGTACTTTATTTTGTAGATAATAATGAGCAGCGTTATGTGAAGGATATTAACTATCAGTTAAGGGAGTTTTTATCTCCACAGCAGTTTGAGGAAGAGTGGATACGCAGGAATTTATCCAATAGAAAGATTCTTCTTATGGAATCTGGCAAAATGGAAGAGAATATAAAAGAGCAGACTCTTCCAGTATTGCAGAGAATTGTATTTAATGATGATTTTACACGGTGGATGCAGGTGGAAGCCGTAGAAAAGATGCTTGTCTATTATGAGAATCATCAGGATAAGCGGAATCTGGCAAGATGGCTTGGCAAGATTGACTATTCGAATATTTCTACAGAATTCAGAAAGACATTGATGGATTACTATATGGAAGTAGGAATGATGGAAGATGCTTTCTTTGGAATCGAGCTTTATGGATGCGATATTATGGGTGCGGCAAAGATTTTGCGTCTGGCATCATTTGGAGCACTGTGCTATCAGGGAAAAGATGATGAAGCAACCCTTTCTTTGGCTTATGCGGCATTTATCCGTAAAAAATGCAATAAAGATACGCTTACCTATCTGATGAAGCATTTTAAGGGAGAGACAGCAGCTTTGTTGGAAATCTGGGAAAGAAGCAAGCGATTTGGTCTTGAAACAGCAGCCTTTGAACGAAGAATACTTGAGCAGGTAATGTTTACTGGTAATGATACAGAGGGCGCATTTCCTGTCTTTGAATCATTTTATGCAACCGATGAGGGTGACGAACTGATTGACCGTTATCTTGAATATGCTTCCATGAAAGAACTGGAAAGTTCAATGGAACTGAATGATTTTATGCACATGGCGATTGGTCAGGAAATTGTAAATGGCAGAATGGAAAACAGACATTCAAGAATTCATTTTCTGTATTATTTTGCAGGAAGAGAAGACTGGTATGATACGATAAAAGATACGGCAGTTTATATTATTAATGGATTTTTGCAGGAAGAATTTTATCTGCCAGTTTATCAGGCATATAGTCAGTGGATTACGTTCCCGATTCATTATCAGGAGATGACATTCCTTACTTATCATGGAAGAGCGGGAAGTAATGTGATACTCCGCTACCAGATTGATGGAGAAGAATATTCTCTCAGAGAATTACATTTAGAAGAAGTACTTCCGGGAATGTATGTGTGTCACATGAACTTCTTCCAGAAAGATCATGTAAAATACCGTCTTGAATCGGATGGAAGTCCGGTAGATGAGGGGGCTGGTTTAGAGTTTGAAACTTTTGAATATGGAGACGGAGAAGAGAGTCGTTTCTTCACATTGAATCATTTAGATTCTGAGGAGTCTTCTTTGCCGGAGGTAAAGGATTGTCTTTTAAAAACTTTTTTTGCAGACCAGTATATGAAGCTTCTGTAAATAGAAAGATAAGTTAAAAAAGCAGAATGAGAGGTTTACAATGGAAGAACTGGAAACAAAAAAATATGCCGGAATAGACTTAGGCCGTACTTCTGTACAGTTTAGCATATACCGTGAGGGACAGGAGGAGATGACAGAAGAAAGTTTCCTCCTGTCTGAAGAAGAACAAAAAGAATATATAGAGTCTGGGATGCGGCAGGTTGAAAGATATATGGAGACAGTAGGGCTTCGGTGGCTTGATTTTCAGGCGGTTCATTTTTCGATGGAGGATGCATCGGAGGAGAATCGGAGTAAGCTCAAATCGGCAGTAAGTGAGGAGCTTCGGAAACTGCATGGGGTGAAGGTTATCACGCATTTCAGAGCCTTTGCAGAATATGTATTTCATCAGGAAAGAATCATGTGGGACCGAAATACGCTTTTGTTAGATTATCATGATAATCAGCTTAGTTATGTTTTGATTGACCAGATCAGACGCTCAAAGCAGAAGGCATACCGGGCATTGCAGCAAAGAATTGATTTAAATGAGTACCGCGTAGCAGAAGGAACACCGGAGCAGGATCAGAACTTTGGCCAGATGATGAAGCGGTTCCTTGTAAAGAATCCGGCGAATATCATTTTCCTTACAGGAAGTGGATTTGAGGGAAACTGGATGAAAAAGACACTTACCTATCTGTGTGCAGGAAGAAGAGTATTTTTAGGACAGAATCTTTATGCCAATGGAGCATGTCTTTTGGGAATTCATTCGATTGAACTGATGGATGAGGGAATGATTCTTATGGATGGGCCTGATATGGTTTACCATACTGTCGGTGTCGTTACAACAGAAGCAGGTAAGCCACAGTATGTTCCGATTACTTCAATTGGAAGAGAATGGTATAATACACATGGAAGTGTGGATATTATTCTTGATAAAAGTCAGAGAGTGGATTTCTTTTACCATAATACGAAAGAGAATGAAATTGAGGGAGCCGCCTGCGATATCAAAGGACTTCCGAAACGACCGCCAAAGACAACAAGAATCCGCATTGAAGTCAGCTTTACTTCGCAGACAGAGGGAGTGATTCTTCTCAAAGATATGGGATTTGGGGAGATGTTCCCGGCAACAGGAAAGATTATCGTCTTTCCGTTTACATTGATTTCGTGATCTGGAGTGACTTTTTAACACGCTCCAGAGAATTTTCGTAAAAAGAAAGAGGTAGAGAAGATGAGAGAATCACTAATCTGTATTGGAAAGATTGGAGAAAAAGGATATTATTTTGAGGATACAGGAATACAGATTTTCTCCTATGAAGAACTTTGCTATTATATGAGTCAGCATATGATCTGCTATATTCATACACTTCCAGGAGAAGATTTGCTGGCCTATATACGGGATGAACTTGATTTAGATAAGCTGTCGAAACAGTTATCTAAGCTGCTTGATCCGGAAAAAGATCAGATGAAGTATTTTGCGGCATTGTTCCGCGAAGGTCATTATTTTAATGAGGACGAAATCAGGGATATTCTTGATGAATACAGAGGATTGATGAATGCCCCTGTCTATTTACAAAAAAAGTGGATGGGAGATCTGCTTACGAGTTCAGGACGGGCTTCAAGGGCGATACGGTATTATCAGGAAACATTAGAGGAAAAAGAGATAAAGGAAGAAGAAGTCGGACGGCTCTATCATAATATGGGAGTGGCAGAGGCAAAGCTGTTCCGGTTTGAGAATGCCAAGATTAATTTTATAAAGGCATATCAGTATACGGGAGAAGAAAGTTCCTTATTTTATTATTATTGCATTATGGCGCTGACCGATGGAATCGAGGCAGCAGGAGAAGAATTAAAGACATTTGAAGACTCTGATTTTCTGCTGGATGCTTTTGAAGAACAGTTCGCTGCTTTTGAAGAAGATTTTGCTTACAGTGCAATGGCTGAAAAATATAGAAAAATAGTATTTTTAGATGAAAATGGAAAGCCGGAAGAGGCTCTGGCGAAAAAACAGAGACTGGTAAGTGCCTTAAAGAAAGATTTTCGAAAAGAAATTGACATTTAGGGCAAAATATTAGTGACAAATTCGCAAATAAGTTATACTATGATAGTCAGAGCTTTTTTTGCTCTGGTGTATTGTTTTTGCAGAATAAGTTAAAACAGTAAAAATATCATGTGCTTTTTGTAGTGCATGATTTACAGGATAAAAACCAGGAGGAATGAAACATGGCAACAGAGATGAATAAGACCTACAATCCTTCCGAGATTGAGGACAGACTTTATAAAAAATGGCTGGATAAGAAGTATTTCCACGCTGAAGTAGACCGCAGTAAGAAACCTTTTACTATCGTGATGCCACCGCCAAATATCACAGGACAGCTTCACATGGGACATGCGTTAGATAACACATTACAGGATATTCTTATCCGTTTTAAGAGAATGCAGGGTTACAATGCGTTATGGCAGCCAGGAACAGACCACGCCAGCATTGCAACAGAGGTAAAGGTTACTAATAAGTTAAGAGAAGAAGGTATTGATAAAGAAGAACTTGGACGTGAGGGATTCTTAAAGCGTACATGGGAGTGGAGAGAAGAGTACGGCGGACGTATTGTCAGCCAGTTAAAGAAACTCGGTTCTTCCGCTGACTGGGACAGAGAACGTTTTACAATGGATGAAGGATGTTCTAAGGCAGTACAGGAAGTATTTATCCGTCTTTACGAAAAAGGGTACATTTACCAGGGGTCCCGTATTATCAACTGGTGTCCAGTGTGCCAGACATCTATTTCTGATGCAGAGGTAGAATATGAGGATCAGGCAGGACATTTCTGGCACATCAACTATCCGATTGTTGGAACAGATAAGTGCATCGAAATCGCTACAACCCGTCCTGAGACCATGCTTGGAGATACAGCAATCGCTGTACATCCAGATGACGAGAGATATAAAGATTTAGTTGGAAAGATGGTTCTTCTTCCAATCGTAAATAAAGAGATTCCAATTGTTGCAGATTCTTATGTAGATAAAGAATTTGGAACTGGTGCCGTAAAGATCACACCAGCTCATGACCCTAACGACTTTGAAGTTGGAAAGCGTCATAACTTAGAAGAAATCAACATTTTAAATGATGATGGAACAATCAATGAGAACGGTGGCAAGTTCGAGGGAATGGACCGTTACGAGGCAAGAAAGGCTATCGTAAAAGAGTTAGAAGAAGGCGGTTACCTTGTACGTATCGAGAACCATGAGCATAACGTAGGAACGCATGACCGCTGTCACACTACGGTAGAGCCAATGGTTAAAAAGCAGTGGTTCGTAAAGATGAATGAGATGGCAAAACCAGCGATCGAGGCAGTAAAGAACGGTGACCTCCGTTTCGTACCAGGTCATTTTGACCGTACTTACCTTCACTGGTTAGAGAACATCCGTGACTGGTGTATTTCCAGACAGTTATGGTGGGGACACAGAATTCCAGCATACTACTGTGATGACTGCGGTGAGATTGTTGTAGCAAAAGAGACCCCTTCTGTATGTCCTAAGTGTGGATGCACTCATTTCACACAGGATGAGGATACCTTAGATACATGGTTTAGTTCTGCATTATGGCCATTTTCTACATTAGGCTGGCCAGATAAAACAGAAGACCTTGATTACTTCTATCCTACCAATGTTCTTGTAACAGGATACGATATCATTTTCTTCTGGGTAATCCGTATGGTATTCTCCGGATACGAGCAGACTGGCAAATGTCCATTCGGTGACGTATTGATTCATGGTCTTGTTCGTGATGAGCAGGGACGTAAGATGAGTAAGTCTCTTGGTAATGGTATTGACCCATTAGAGATTATCGACCAGTATGGTGCAGATGCCCTTCGTCTTACTTTAGTAACTGGTAACGCACCTGGTAACGATATGCGTTACTCTGAGAAGAAGATTATTGCAAGCAGAAACTTTGCCAACAAAGTATGGAATGCTTCCAGATTCATGTTAATGAATATTGAAAAAGCAGACCTCAGCAACGTATCTCTTGATGATTTAACACCAGCAGATAAGTGGATCTTATCTAAGGCAAACTCTCTTGTAAAAGAAGTGACAGATAACATGGAGAATTACGACTTCGGTGTTGCTGTTTCCAAGTTAAATGATTTTATCTGGGAAGAATTCTGTGACTGGTACATCGAGATGGTAAAACCAAGACTTTATAACGAAGAGGATACAACAAAGGCAGCAGCACTCTTTACATTAAAGAAAGTATTGACAATTTCCTTAAAGTTATTACACCCATATATGCCATTTATCACAGAAGAAATCTTCTGCAGCTTACAGGATGAAGAAGAGTCCATCATGGTATCTGACTGGCCTGTATTCGAGGAAGCATTTGACTTTAAGGCAGAGGAGAATGAAGTAGAAATCATTAAGAATGCAGTAAGAAATATCCGTAACCTTCGTGCAGATATGAACGTACCACCAAGCAAGAAAGCAAGCGTATATGTAGTATCTGAAAAAGAGGAAGTTCGTAAAGTATTTGAGGACTCCAGAGTATTCTTTGCAACACTTGGTTATGCAAGCGAAGTACATGTACAGGCAGATAAAGCTGGTATTGCAGACGATGCAGTATCTACCGTTATCCCTGACGCAGTAATCTATATGCCATTTGCAGAGCTTGTAGATGTAGAAAAAGAAATCGCCCGTCTTGAAAAAGAAGCAAAACGTCTTGAGGGCGAGATTAAACGTGCCAAAGGAATGCTCTCTAACGAGAAGTTCATAAGCAAAGCGCCAGCAGCAAAGGTAGAGGCAGAAAAAGAAAAATTAGAGAAATACACTTCTATGGCAGCACAGGTTGCAGAGCGTCTTTCTCAGCTTAAAAAATAAATAGAGATAAGAGGGATAGAGGAATGATGACCTACAGCGAAATGGAACGGGAAATTAATGAGATCCCCAAGTTCGGTGCCAAAGCAAGTCTGTCCAATCTCTCCGATTATCTGGAATTAGCGAATCACCCGGAAAGGAATCTCCGGGTGATTCATATTGCAGGGACAAATGGAAAAGGTTCGGTCAGCGCATATATTGACTCGATTTTAAGACAGGCAGGGTATACGACAGCATTATTTACCTCTCCTCATCTGGTAAAGATTAACGAGAGATTTCGTATTAATTTTAAAGAGTGTTCTGATGAAGAATTGATTTTAGCGTGGTGTCAGGTGAAGTCTTTTATGGAAAAGGGTGAGAAGCAGGGATTGCAGCCTCTTACATTTTTTGAGATTCTTTTTCTGATGGGAATGATTATTTTTTCACAAAAAGAAATTGACTATTGTATTTTAGAGACCGGACTTGGCGGACGTCTTGATGCAACAGTACTTTCAGATCCAGTACTTTCCATAATTACTTCCATCAGTTATGACCATATGGAGATTCTCGGCGATACGATTGAAAAGATTGCAGCAGAAAAAGCAGGAATTATAAAAAATGGGATACCAGTTGTTGCTGTTGATGAAGAAAACGGGGCATTTCCTGTTATCGAAAGAACTGCGAAAGAAAAAAAATCCCCAGTTTACGGGCTGAAATCGCAAGACCTTACAATTTTAAAAAAATACGAGAATAAGATTGATTTTTCTATCAATAGCCGTTATTATAAGATAAGTAACTTAAAGGTAAAGAGTTATGCTTCCTATCAGGTACAGAATGCAGCGCTTGCCGCACTTGCCGCACATGTCCTTTTGCCAGATTTGGCGGAGAATGTTATCAGAAATGGCATTTTAGAGATGTTCTGGGCTGGAAGGATGGAAGAGATTGCAGAGAATGTTTATGTGGATGGAGCACATAATCCGGGAGCGGTTCGTCAGATTTATAACAGTTTAGCTGATTCTGATAAAGAGTGGCTCTTATTGTTTGCAGTCTGCTCGGATAAAGATTATACCGAGATGATTCGTATACTTGGAAAGATTCCGTGGAAGAGAATATACATTACAAAGATAGACAGTGCAAGAGGAGCGGATACTGCTGCGGTCAGACAGTGCTTTGAAGAAGCGGCAGGATGTCCGATATGCGAATTTGAGAGTGCCGGTGAGGCATTTAAGGCAGCTTTACGAGATAGAGGAGATGAAAAAGAAGAGAATCTTTTATGTCTTGGCTCCCTGTATTTAGTGGGAGAGATAAAGGAACTTGCAGCAATAATGTTTTGAAAGTGAGGATATATCATGTTTGATTATGATTTAGAGTTAAAGAAGTTTAAACCAGCAGTAGGCGTAGAAATCGGTGAGGATGAGCTGTTTAGTGATGACATTAAGGATATAACAGATCTTGTAGAAGAACTGGTAGCAGAGCGTGAGGGAAAGAAAGCTTCTAAGTAAGTTTAGTAGGAGGAATATAATGAAGTGTATTAAATGTGGTCGGCCAGTCGGCGCGAGCAGATACTGCAACGCCTGTGGTTTTGACAATAAACACATAGCAAAAGCATTAAATACCGCAGATTATTATTATAATATCGGCCTTGAAAAGGCGCAGATGCATGATTTAAGCGGCGCAGAGATTTATTTAAAGAAAGCTCTCAACTATAATAAGTCCCACAAGAATGCGAGAAATCTTTTAGGTCTTGTCTACAATGAGATGGGAGAAGGCGGAAAGGCTTATATCCAATGGAAGATCAGTGCAAAGCTTTCTTCTGTAGAAGAGAACGTTGCGAATCTTTACATCCGTCAGATGGAAGAACATCCGGCAGTGTTTGAGGAAATTAACGAGACCGCGAAGAAGTACAACACCGCACTTTCCTATGCGAAGCAGGGAAGCGATGACCTTGCAATGATTCAGGTAAAGAAGGTACTTAGCATCACACCAAACTTTGTGAATGCACATCTGTTATTTGCCCTTCTTCATATGCGTGCAGGAGATAATGCTTCTGCACAGATTGATTTGAATAACGCACTGGCAATTGACCGCTATAACACAACAGCGCGCAGATATCTGAATGAGATGGGCGAGAACCCGGACACTGTACCGGAGAAGCGTCCGGCAGATGCCTTAAAACCAGATAATGAAAACCTTAGAAATGTACGTCCGGTAGATCATTATGAAGATCCGAACAAGGAAACATGGAAACAGTTTGTTTACATGCTGATTGGTCTTGCCATCGGTGTAGTTGCGATGTTTGTTCTTGTTATTCCTAGTGTAAAGGCAAGCGTAAGCGTTGACTATAATAACTTAAAGAAAGAGTACAGCCAGACTACGAATAAAAAAGATGCAGAAATCAGCACATTAAAAGATGACAAGAAGAGTCTCCAGAAAAAGAATAAGAAGCTTACTAAGCGTCTTAAAGTTTACGAAGGCTCCAAAGGCGAAGACAGCATGTATGACAGCATCTTAAAGGCCAGTCAGGCATACTCCAGTGGAAATTATGTGGAATGTGCAAAGCATCTCTTAAAAGTAGACAAAGGCTCTCTGCCATCCACAACAGCCAAGAATTTATATACATCCATGAAGGACAAAGCTTTCCAGAACGCTGCTACACAGTTATCTAACAGTGGAGATGCTTCTTATAAAGCATATAAATATCAGGATGCTTTAGATGATTACGAACAGTCTTACAAATATAACAAGAGCTACAATACACAGTATCAGATTGCAAGATGTTATATGTTCCTAAACAAGAATACAGATAAGGCAACAAAGTATTTCTATGATATTATTAATAATTCAGGAGACAGCGATCTGATTCGTAAAGCAGCGAACTATGGTCTTGGCATGACTGTTAATTCAGCGAAAGAAGCAGCAGCGAAGGCAAAAGGCGGAAGTACAACGACAGACTCTAAGTCAGATACTGCGAGCAGTTCTGATTCTTCCACATCTAAGAAGAGTAGTACAAAGAGTACAACAGAAGAAGACTTCGGTGCAGATACATCAAATAGCAATAACTAATTTTATAAAATTATTACGAATAAAAATAAGTTCGACAAAATATGTCGGACTTATTTTTTTGTTTTCGGTAAAATATAGTTATTCAGAGTTAAATATTACAATAAAAATAAAAGGAGAGGGAAAAATGGGATGCTGCCATGTAAAAAATCAATGTTTAGTTATCAGACTTCCGAAAGAAATTGATCACTATCAGGCTGAAAAAGTAAGAATGGAATGTGAGCAAAGTTTCATGAAATTTATTATCCGTGATATTATTTTTGACTTTTCTGATACTTCCTTTATGGACAGTTCAGGAATTGGCCTGGTATTAGGGCGAGTGCGGAAGATACATCCAATTAATGGGAAGGTATATCTGTTTGGAGGGAATGAATTAATTCAAAAGATGTGGGAAATGGCAGGAATATTAAACTTGGTTACAGTTTTAGACAGTATTGAAAAAGTAAAGGAGGTATACGAATGAAACAGGCAGGGGAGAATAGTAACAGTTTAAAAATGGTATTTCGTAATCGCCCGGAAAATGAAAAAATTGTCAGGACGACAGCAGCGGTATTTGCTTCGGTATTAGATCCGACATTAGAAGAAATTTCTGATTTTAAAACGGCTGTTTCAGAGGCAGTCACTAATGCGATTATCCATGCCTATCCAAAAACAGGAGGCGATATTGAGGCGTATTTTAAAAGAGAAGATAAAAAGATAACAGTACTTATAACAGACTATGGTATAGGTATAAAAGATGTCGTAAAATCGATGCAGCCATTGTATTCAACCCTACATACACAGGAACGTTCCGGGATGGGCTTTACCTTTATGGAAGCATTCGCAGATGAGGTAGAAGTGAAAAGTGTACCCGGAAAAGGAACGACAGTAAAACTTATAAAGATTATAGGGAAGGGGGAGGAGTGTGGAGAGAACCTGTGAATTAATTAAGCAGGCAAAAGAAGGAAATAAAGAAGCACAGTCAATATTAGTAGAAGAAAACTCCGGTTTGATCTGGAGCGTGGTAAAACGTTTTCAGGGACGGGGATATGATAAAGAAGATTTATTTCAAATCGGCAGTATCGGACTGTTAAAATGCATTGAAAATTTTGATTTAGAAAGAAATGTAAAGTTCTCCACCTATGCAGTACCATTAATTATGGGAGAAATCAAGAGATTTTTAAGAGATGACGGTATTGTCAAAGTAAGCCGAAGCCTAAAAGAGGCTTCTTATAAAATCAAAAGAGAAAAAGAACACTATCAAAAATTATACAATAGAGAACCAACATTAAAAGAAATTGCGGTCACCTTAGATATGGACGAGTCCGATATCCTTATGGCAATGGAATCTGGTCAGGAGGTGTGTTCTCTACACCAGGTCATTTATCAGAGTGAGGGAGATGAAATTCATTTAGAAGATAAACTCGAACAGCAGGCTGACTTGATAGAACAGACCGTAGATAACATATATGTACAGGAATTATTAAAAAAACTAAATGAGCAGGAACGCCAGATTATCCATATGCGGTACTTCCAAAATCAGACCCAGGCGGCGATTGCAAAAAAGATTGGAATTTCTCAGGTACAGGTATCTAGGATGGAGAAAAAAATACTGAATAAATTGAGGAAGAATGCCAATACTAAGGAAAACTGAAATCTTTGAGGAATTTGTTATGGAGAAAAAAATTATTTATCTGAAGGCAGAGCAGAGTTCCTATGTAAATCATGGAAAAATTCATATTGGGGACATTGCTTCTGTTTTTTGTGAAGATAAGGAGATAGAGAAGAAAATCAAAAATATTGTTTTATATGAGTTTGATGAGAAAAACGAAAAAGAAGGGAGGGTTTTTCTATCAATCTTATTATTGATTGAGAAAATTTCGGAACAGATTCCGTATGGTGAAGTTCGAAATACCGGTGAGACTGATATGGTTATCTATTATAAAGCAGAAGAGCTAAAAAGCAAAAAATGGGTACAGGTGATAAAGATTTTATTTATTTGTGCGACTTGTTTTTTTGGAGCAGGCATTACAGTTATGGGATACAATAATGATGTAGACATGGTGAAAGTATTTGGCCAGCTTTATAAAGTATTTCTTGGAACAAAGCCAGACGATCCTACATTTGTGGAACTCTTTTATTCTGTGGGACTGGCATTGGGAATTTTTCTGTTTTTTAATCATGTTCCGGGAAAAAAGGTTACAAATGAACCAACACCAATTCAGGTGCAGATGCGCCTTTACGAGCAGGATGTAAATAGGACTTTTTTATTGGGAGCCTCACGGAAAGGAGAAGAACTGGATGTGTCTGGGAATAATGACAGTGCCAATAATAAATAAAGTTATTTTAGGCTGGGTTGCTTTTGGTGCAGGATTTGCTGTGGCAGGTGGGTTTATTGCATTTATCAGTTTGATTGGAATTGTAACAAGGCTGGCAGGACTCACGAAAACGGCAGACGCAATCCCGACCTACGAAAATAGCATGGCATTAGGATTGATTTTTTTTAATCTCGTATCATTATATCAACCAGACTTACAGTGGATTTCTTATACGGCAGCTCTTAGTATAATCAATATTGTCGGTCTTTTTACAGGAATATTTGCTGGATGTCTTGCCGGTGCACTTGCGGAGGTAGTAAATATCATTCCTATATTTTCCAGAAGAATCAAACTGAGAAAAGGATTTCCTTACATGGTAAAAGCCGCCGCAGTAGGAAAGTGCATAGGCTGTTTAATACAATTTTATGTATTCTGATTTGTTGAATTGGCAAAACTGACGAAACATCGAAATCCCATCGTCCATATTTGTGATTTTAGTCGCTGCGCGTTGAATGTTCGCTTATGCGCTCGCATTCAACACGCAGCGACTAAAGTCACAAATATAGGTTATTTCATTCTCTGAGAGCGTCTCTTTGCCTGCAGCAATCAGAATTTATCAAAACCAGTTGACGTATGAAGTGGATACAGGTATTATACAATTCAGAAGGCTCCTCTCTTTTTTGGAGGGAGCTGTTTTTGTTTTAAAATTAAAATGACCGTGAAAGGGGTATATACTTGGAAGAAAGAACAAAAGCACTGCTCGTCGGTGTGAATTTAAATAATGATCCAGAATTTGAGACAGCATTAAAAGAATTAGAAAGTCTGGCAGAGGCCTGTAACATGGAAGTTGTCGGAGTGGAGACACAGAATGTAAGCCAGATTAATACCGGTGTTTATGTAGGAACAGGACGTGTGGAGGAGATTAAAGCTGTTGCCCATATGATGGGGGCGGAGGTGATTATTTTTGATAATACGTTATCTCCAATGCAGCTTCGCAATCTAAAGGATATTATCGAGAGACCGGTATTTGACCGTACACATCTGATTTTACAAATTTTCTCATCAAGAGCGAGAACAAGAGAAGCACAGATTCAGGTAGAGACAGCGAGACTTCAGTATGAACTGCCAAGACTTACCGGTATGGGAGAAATATTGAGCCGTCAGGGAGGCGGAAGCGGCGGATTATCTAATAAGGGAGCTGGTGAGAAAAAACTTGAATTAGATAAGCGAAAAATCCGTCACAGAATCAGCGAGTTAAAGAAAGAACTTCGTGAGGTAGAGAAGAACAGAGAGACGCAGAGAAAGCGGCGTTTAGTGCAGGGAATTCCACAGGTTGCCTTAGTAGGCTATACTAATGCAGGAAAGTCAACACTGTTAAATGCATTTATTGATAAATACGAGGAGAACGAAGAAAAGAAAGAAGACAGAAAAGTAATGGCAAAAAATATGCTTTTTGCGACACTTGATACTACAGTCCGTAAAATTCATTTGCCAGATAAAAGAGAATTTCTTCTTTCTGATACCGTAGGATTTATCAGCAAACTTCCACATAATCTCGTAGAAGCATTTCATTCAACATTAGAAGAAGTAAAGTTTGCCAATCTTCTGTTAGAAGTTGTAGACTATTCCGATGAACATTATATGGACCATATGGAAGTTACCCGCCAGACATTAAAAGAACTTGGCGCAGATGAGATTCCATGTATTCATGTCTTTAATAAATGTGATATTGCAAAGGCAAATGGGAGAGAAGATGTTCCAGCAGAGCTTCCCCATATCGGAAAAGACTGTATCTATATGGCAGCCGGACAGAATATTGGTTTAGAAGAACTCGTACAGCTTATTTCTAACCATATTTATCAGGATTATGTAGAATGTACGATGCTGATTCCGTATACGGAAGGGGCATTGGTGTCTTATTTCAATGAAAATGCAACTGTAAAAGAAACGGAATATGAGGCAGAGGGAACGAAAATAATGATGAGCTGTCTGCTTAAAGACCTCAAAAAATATAAGGAATATGTGATTCTATAGATCAATTTCTGATTGCCGCAGGCAAAAGAGACGCACCCAAAGAGAGAGCATACCCTATATTTGTGGCTTTAGTCGCGGCGGTTTGAATACTCGCTTATACACGCTCGTATCCAAATCTTGCTCCGAGGCCACAAATATAGGGTATGCTCTCTCTTTGGGAGCTGTCTTTGGCTGCCTATGCAAACTCAGAAATTGTTTTGAGAAAGATTTGAGGCTTCTACATCTCCTGTCTTCTTCCCCAAATCCCTCCAACTGATTTTCTGCTCCGCAGCCTCACAACTCAGAATTTCTCTATTGAAGATTCAGTCTCTTTGTCATGATGTATTTACTTCCCATCCAGCATACGGCTATCAGAATAATATTAAAGATGAGCCCAGTAATCAGAATTGGATTAAGGAAAGTTTCAAAGGAGTAGTTATTGCTGTAAATATTCACCCGCATAATTGTAGTGCTGCCGAAGTATCCCCAGACTACAAGCTGGATTAATCCAAATATCTGCTGAACAACATAAATTCCAACATATGCCCCAATGGAAGCAAGTACTTTGTGGCTGGAGGCAAGGTTTCCAAGTGTGATACTGAAAAACAGTATACCAATTGCCAGGAATGGTGATAGAACAAGGGCAATAATAATTAATGTTGTAAAGAGCGGTGTCTGGCTTGCATAACGTATCAGAGTGCTCCAGAAAATACTAAAGTTAGAGAAAAGCTCTGTACTTCCTACCAAAATAAAGATAGATATGCTGATAACTACAACGTCAATAAGAAGCCATAGTAAAGCAGCAAGTTCTTTTGAAAGCAAAAGCTGTGATGGTGTTACAGGCAGGGTATTTGTAAGGTAGCCCTGGTCGGTAAATACATTTTTATAAAAATGATAGCCGTTATATATATAAGTAAATATAGCAATACTTGAAATGACAATGACAAGAGCAAAAATAAGAAGCATTGTCAATGTGCCTATGATAGTAGAATCGGTGTTTAATAAAGCGTCTGTTCCTCCGCTTATTGTAAAATAAAAGCGAGATAAGAGGGCAAATAATAACACGAATCCATGAATTGGCAGTAGAAGCTTTGAAATAGAACGCCATTCATATTTAAATAATTTTCCTAACATTTGAATACCTCCCGGAATAATACATCTACTGATTTTCCCTGATTAAAACGAATATCTTCCACATCATTTTTCAGGACGATATGTCCGTTTTTGATAAAAACAACTTCATCCAAAATATTTTCCACGTCAGAAATAAGATGTGTGGAGATGAGGATGGTGGAATCGGGTTCGTAATTGTTGATAATCGTACTTAAAATGTAATCTCTTGCAGCGGGATCCACTCCGGCGATCGGCTCATCGAGACAGTAAAGTTTAGCGCGGCGGCTCATGACAAGGATTAGCTGTACTTTTTCTTTTGTTCCTTTCGAAAGGGTTTTGATTCGGGCATTTGAATCAATGTTTAACTTTTCTAACATGGAAATTGCCCGGCTTCTGTCGAAGTCTTCATAAAAGTCCTCAAATAATGTAATTGCTTCTGAAACTTTCTGGGTTTCATCTAAGTAGGTACGCTCTGGGAGATAGGAGACGATTTTTTTCGATTCGACTCCAGGGGTATTTCCATTGATAAAAAGTTTTCCGCCTGTTGGAGCAAGTAATCCGTTGATTAACTTGATTAAAGTAGTCTTTCCACTGCCATTTGGCCCGAGAAGACCGATAATTCTGCCGGATTCGAAGGAAAGAGTAATATTGTCGAGTGCCTGTTTGCGGCCATATTTTTTGGATAGATTTTTACATTCCAGAATTGTACTCATTTCTGATTCTCCTTTCCGAGTTTTTCAAGTAAAGTGATCGTCTTTTCGTAATCAAATCCCATCTGTGACATTTTATTAAGAAATTCTTTGATTTGTGTGGATGCCAGTTCCTCTCTCATTTTTTCAATCATAGCTTTGTCCTCTGTAATAAATCGCCCGCTTGTTCTTGCGGAATGAACCAGGTTCTCTCTTTCTAATTCAGAAAGAGCTTTCTGCATTGTGTTGGGATTTACTCCCGCCTGAGTAGCTAAATCTCTGACCGAAGGAAGTTTGTCGCCCGGCTGATATTTGCCTGATATAATATCCAGCGATACTTTCTCGATAATCTGAGTGTAAATTGGACGGCTGGAGTCAAGATTCCAAGACATTTATAACATCTCCTTAATATGATGGGTAGTGTCAAAAACTACCTGTTTTTTATTGTTCTAAATCTTTTAAAACCTTGATTTATTGGAGGTTTGCAAATAAAAAGAGCATTGACCTCCCTTTTTGTGTATAATGAGTTCACCACAAATCCATTACCTCGAAAGGAGCCAATGCTCATGGACATTATACACTACTTACTTTCTATAATTCAATATCTTTACCAGCAAAACTGCTGGCTTTTAAATTTTATCTGCAGATACATTTCTCTCAAGCAGTGGGCTTTTGATGATTCCCATTCCCCGAAGTGTCAGAAATTCAAGGTTGATGAACTTCCCTGGATTACTGACTTCCGTCAGGACTGGACTTACAAAATCAAGCACAGAAATAATTCGAAAGTACATAATGTGCTGGTAAATATCAATTAAGTTATCAACACTTACACTCAAGAATGCCCCGCATTCTTGCTGCAAGCAGCGCGTCATCTCACATCTGGTACAATTCTATTTTGCAGGAAAATGTAATAAATTCCTTGCAATAAAATCCTGCATTATTGTACTAAGTGATTAATACAATAATACATGTGAGACGAGAAAATGTCAACACAAAATTAAAAAAATTTTTCGCCCATGACTTTTTTGCAAGTTTGAGATACAATGGTGAGAGTGTATTTAAAATGAGAGAAGATTATAAAAACTAAAGAGGAGAAAACTATGGAAAATAAAAAAGCATTTGGTCATGTTCTTGCTATTTTTACGATTTTTATCTGGGGAACAACGTTTATTTCTACAAAAATTTTGCTCCGGGCATTTCAGCCAGTAGAGATTTTATTTTTCCGTTTTGTCATGGGCTTTATTTTACTGTGGATTATGAATCCGCGCCGCCTGCCATTTAAAAGCTGGAAGCAGGAGCTGACTTTTGCGGGGGCAGGGCTTACTGGAATGACCTTGTACTATTTAATGGAAAATATCGCACTGACCTATTCACAGGCATCAAATGTTGGCGTTATCGTTTCAATTGCGCCAGTGTTTACGGCAATAACAGCACGCATTTTCTTAAAAGAAGAGGGAAAGCTTCAACCGGCATTTTTTATAGGATGCGTTATTGCATTGATTGGCATTTCCATCATTAGCTTTAGCGGAACAACGATGCATTTGAATCCAATTGGAGATATTTTGTCCATCGGTGCGGCGATGGTATGGTCATTTTATGCAGTTCTTTCAAAGAAAATGGGAGCCTTTGGCTATTCAGTTATCCAGACAACGAGAAGAACCTTTTTCTACGGAATCTTATTTATGATTCCTGCATTATATTTCTTTGATTTCAAATGGGACTTGTACCGATTCTCCACACCAGCATACATATTTAACATTTTCTATCTGGGACTTGGCGCATCTGCCATCTGTTTTGTGACGTGGAATCTGGCAGTAAGAATCCTTGGAGCAATCAAGACAAGTGTGTATATTTACCTTGCGCCGGTGGTCACAGCGGTAGCATCCGTCATCGTTTTACATGAGAAAATAACTTTTCTTTCTGGATTAGGAATCGTTCTGGTACTCGGTGGCTTACTTTTATCCGAACAAAAGAAAAAACTTTTTCCTATTAGGGGTAGAAAGCACACGGAAAATGTTGTAGAATAAAAGATAAATCATAAAAGACAGGAGGAACATCTTTGAAAAGAGAAACCGTTATAGTAATAGACTTCGGTGGACAGTATAATCAGCTTGTTGCACGCCGTGTCCGAGAGTGTAATGTATACTGCGAAATCTATTCTTATAGAACAGATATCGAAAAAATCAAAGCCATGAATCCAAAGGGAATCATCTTAACTGGCGGACCAAATAGCTGTTATGAGCCAGATTCCCCAACTTACACAAAGGAACTCTTTGAACTGGGAATCCCTGTTCTTGGTTTATGCTACGGCGCACAGCTTATGATGCATATCCTTGGTGGTAAGGTAGAGGCAGCTCCAGTACGTGAGTACGGAAAAACAGAAGTATTAGTAGATAAAAAAGATTCTAAAATCTTTACAGACGTATCCGAGAAAACTATTTGCTGGATGAGTCACTTTGACTACATTTCCAAAGTAGCACCGGAATTTGAAATCAGCGCACACACAGCAGACTGTCCGGTAGCAGCCGCAGAGAATGCAAAAAAAGATTTATATGCTATCCAGTATCATCCAGAAGTTCTTCATACAGTAGAAGGAACAAAGATGTTATCCAACTTCGTATTAGGCGTATGTGGATGTGCAGGCGACTGGAAGATGGATGCCTTTGTAGAGAACACCGTAAAAGAAATTCGTGAAAAAGTTGGCGCTGGACGAGTATTACTTGCCTTATCTGGTGGAGTAGATTCCTCCGTAGCAGCCGGCTTACTATCAAGAGCCATTGGAAAGCAGTTAACCTGTGTATTTGTAGATCACGGCCTTCTTCGTAAAGACGAAGGTGACGAAGTAGAAAGTGTATTCGGTCCAGAAGGCCAGTTTGACTTGAACTTCATCCGTGTCAACGCACAGCAGAGATACTACGATAAGTTAGCAGGCGTTACAGAGCCAGAAGCAAAACGTAAGATTATCGGAGAAGAATTCATCCGTATTTTCGAAGAAGAAGCCAAGAAAATCGGTGCAGTCGACTTCCTCGCACAGGGAACCATTTATCCAGACGTTGTAGAGAGCGGTCTTGGCGGAGAATCCGCAGTCATCAAGTCCCACCACAACGTAGGAGGACTCCCAGACTACGTTGACTTCAAAGAAATCATCGAGCCACTTCGTGACCTCTTCAAAGACGAAGTAAGAAAGGCCGGCCTCGAACTCGGAATCCCTGAAAAGTTAGTATTCCGCCAGCCTTTCCCAGGCCCAGGACTCGGAATCCGAATCATCGGCGAAGTAACCGCTGAAAAAGTACGCATCGTCCAGGATGCCGATGCCATCTACCGCGAAGAAATCGCAAACGCCGGCCTCGACCAGGAAATCAACCAGTACTTCGCAGCCCTCACAAACATGCGCTCTGTTGGCGTAATGGGCGATGAAAGAACCTACGACTACGCAGTAGCACTCCGCGCCGTAAAGACCATCGACTTCATGACTGCAGAATCCGCTGAGTTACCATACGAAGTCCTTAATAAAGTTATGAACCGAATTATCAATGAGGTTAAGGGAGTCAATCGAGTATTCTATGATTTGACGAGCAAGCCACCGGGAACGATAGAGTTTGAGTAGCTTGAAAAATTACGGAAAAGCCCATAAATAAAGGCTTTGCGGGATGTCGAAAAGATCAAATGGAGTGCAAATGGAGTTTAAAAAATATTTTTTTCTCTTGTTTATATTCCAGATTTACCTGCAAATTTCGTAAAATTAGCTATTCTCATAAAATATAATTAGAGTAAATAAGAAGAACAGTTTGTTTTGAATGAAGTGATTTTCGTCAAGGCAGACTGTTTTTTTGTTGCCTGCATTTAAAAAAAAGATACCAAAGAAAAGTCTGGCAGGTTTTGTTTTCGATGAGTTAAACTCCATAACACAGTAACCACACTGATGGGAAATAAAAAAACAAGAAAATTTGATAAATTTCGGAAAAGGATGTCCGATTTTGTATCTGCCAGTACAGAGTATAGGAAGAGATAAATATTCAAAACACAGGAGGTACTGATTATGCAGAACAAATTATTT
>OLRU01000888.1_pt1 | contig 29416 bp, 24 predicted proteins | sample 1672961 | NCBI WGS metagenome assembly OLRU01 (sample SAMEA3136741, study PRJEB25190) | human gut metagenome | biome: human gut; feature: human-associated habitat; material: faeces | place: Austria | collected 2013
GCGGGTTGTTTGGGCCCTTAGTCTTGCGTGGGTGCGTTTATCCTGCTGTGCGCAGTTGTTCAGGTCCTTAGTCTCGCGTGGGTGCGGTTGTTTCAGCCGTGCTTTGCTGCGGCGGCTATGCCGCCGGTGCGCTTTTGGGTGGCTGCGCCGCTTGGGCTTGGGTTGGTGCTTAGCCTTCGTCTTACGTTGGCTCGCTTATCCGGCCGGATGCAGCTGCGGCGGCTTTGCCGCCGGTGCGCGTTTGGGTTGGCTGTGCCGCTTTGACTTGGGCTGGTGCTCGGCCTTCGTCTTACGTTGGTGCGTATATCCTGCCTGGTGTTGCTGCGGCGGCTCTGCCGCCGGGGCGCTTTTGGGTGGCTGTGCCTCGCGTTGTTTCTGCGGCGCTGCGGGTTGGGCACTGCGTCTCGTTGGATGGGCTTGCCCTGCCAATGCGACTGCGTCGGCCCTTTATCTTGCGCGGGCGCGTATATCCAACCACCAGCCGCGGCCGTCAAGTCGCCGGAGCCGCCTGCCCGTAATCTCGCGCAGACGCGCTTGTCCAACTGCGTGCTGCTGCGGCGCTGGTTGTCCGGGCTATGGGTCTCGTCGGACGGGAGTGTCCTGCTGGCGTGATGGCTTGGGCCCTGTATCTTTTACCGATGTGCCCTGCCCGGTCACTGAGCCTCGCGTGGGCCTGTTCTTAAATTGGATGTTTGCTTTACGTTACGCATTGTGGCTGAATACGCTTGCCGCTTGCCGCGCGGCTTTAACTCCCCTGTCCTCTCGGAGAGGGAGGCGGCGACGGGAAATGCGCCGTTTGTCCCGTGCTAATAACGCTGCTTGACATAGTTTGGGCGCAATATTGTAATGCGCAGCGCAAAACAGGCATCCAGGGCCAGTCCATGAATCCCGGAAACCATAAACATGCCTGCGCGGCCCGAAATGATTCGTGCCGGGCAGGACAAGCCCTGCAAACCAGGGCCTGATCGGCCGGCCCTGCCGCAGGACCGATACGAGGTGCCGCCAACGCAAAGCGGAGGGCCAAAACGGTGTATATCCCGGCCGAAATCCAGGCGGCACAGCCGACTGCAGCGTGCCCCGGCGGCACCCAGTGGGTCAAACGGCCAACGCGAGGCAACGCCCCATGCGCCCAGCCGAAGCCTGAAGGGCACAGCCAACCTCAAAGCGCCCGGCGGCGAAGCCGCCGCAGCGGCATCCGGTTGGGCGAACGCGCCCACGCAAGCCGAAGGCCAAGCGCCAAGCCGAAAACCAAAGGGCGCAGCCACCCAAACGCGCACCGGCAGCGAAGCCGCAGCAGCACCCGGCAGGACAAAAGCGCCCACGCGAGAAGACGGGCCTAAACGACTGCATCTGGCATGATAATTCCGCCCACGCAAAGACCCAGGACCCAAACAACCCGCACCCGGCAGCGGCGAGCCGCGCTGGCGGCTCAAACTGCGGTCGGCGATGCTCAAGAACGTATACTGTTTAGGGATGACCACCCAGCCAATACCGCCAACATAAGGTTCCAACGCACCCACCAAAAGCGGTTTTTCTTTGGAGTCTGAGGGATTTCTTTTGGCCAAGAACCAAAAGAAACCCCTCAGGAGGAAAAGTCCCCCGCCTGTCAAGGCGAAAAAAGGAGCCACTATGGACGACAAGAGCTACAGGCTCAGCTCGGAGCTGTGCTCGATGAGCGCGCAGGATGCGGACAAGCTCATCGGGTGCGGCGACGCGAACTGCGCGCTTATATACATATACTTCCTGCGCCGGGGCAGCGCGAGCTCGGGCGAGCTCTGCCGCGCCCTGGGCCTCTCCAGGCAGGCCGTCGGCGCCGCGGCGCAGAAGCTCAAGGATCTCGGCCTGCTCTCCGGCGGCAGCTTTGAGCCGGGGGCGGACGAGCTGCCCGACTACACTGCGGACGAGATTGTGCGGCGCACAAAGGCGGACAGCGGCTTCCGCGACGTGCTCGCGGAGTGCGAGCGCGTCCTGGGGCACACGCTCTCGGGCGCGGATACGCGCACGCTCTTCGGCATCTATGACTACCTGGGCCTGCCCACGGACGTCATCATGGTGCTGCTGCACCACTGCGCCGAGGAGTGCCGCCGCCGCTACGGCCCCGGCCGGGTGCCGACCATGCGCCAGATAGAAAAGGAGGCCTATATCTGGGTCAACCGCGAGATCATGACGCTGGAGCAGGCCGAGGAGTATATCCGCTCGCGTGAGGAGATGCGCGAGGGCACGGAGCAGCTGCGGCGATCCTTCGGCATCCTCGACCGGCAGCTCTCGCCCACGGAGCGGAAGTATATAGAGGGCTGGTTTGCGCTGGGCTTCGGCGTGGAGGCCATAGAGCTGGCCTACGACCGCACGGTCACCAATACCGGCTCGCTGAAGTGGAGCTATATGGACAAGATCATCCGTTCCTGGCACGAAAAGGGCCTGTTCACCCCGGAGGAGATCGAGCAGGGCGACGCGCCCAGGCGCAGGCAGAGCGCACCGCCGCGCCGGGACGGCACGCCGGGGGCGACGGATATAGAGCGCATGAAGCGGCTCTATGACAAACTGAGAAACAGCTGAAAGGCAGGTGAGGGTATATGGCATATAACGGCGTGGTGCTGGCCAGGGCGCGGGAGCACCTGGCGGAGCTGAGGGAGAATAACGCCGCCGAGGCCGCCCGTCGCACGGAGCGCGTCTATGAACTGATCCCCCGCGTCAGGGCCATAGACTCCGCCCTGCGCCGCCAGATGGCGGAGCTGTGCACGCTGGCCTTCAGCCGTGAGGACGGCGCGGCGGAGAAAATAGCCGCCCTGAAGGAGGCAAACCTCCGCCTCCAGGCCGAGCGGGCCGGGCTGCTTGCCCGGGCGGGCCTGCCGGAAAACTACACCGACGAGATATATGCCTGCCCCAGGTGCCACGATACGGGATACACGCCCGAGGGCATGTGCGAGTGCCTCCGGCGAGAGTACAACGCCGAACTCACCCGCGAGCTGAGCGGGCTGCTCAGGGATGACGGGGAGCGCTTCGACGCCTTCCGTCTCGACTACTACGGCACGGAGACCGACCCGGCCCTGGGCGTCTCGCCGCGGGAGGCAATGCGCCTGGTCTACGATACCTGCCGCACCTATGCCGCGGGCTTCTCCCGCTCCTCGCCGAGCCTCATTTTCCGTGGCGGGCCCGGCCTGGGCAAGACGTTCCTCTCGGCCTGCGTGGCGCGGGAGGTGGCCGCGCGCGGCTTTTCCGTGGCCTACGAGAGCGCGCCCCGGGCCCTGGGCGAGTTCGAGACGCAGCGCTTCTCCCGCGATGCGGCCGAGGCGGACGCCTCCGCGGCGAAGGTGCGCGAATACCTCAGCTGCGACCTCATGATACTCGACGACCTGGGCACGGAGATGACGACGAGCTTTACCGTCTCCGCGCTCTACCAGCTGGTGAACACGCGGCTGACCGAGTCGCGCCAGACGATAATCTCCACGAATATGGGCGAGGGCGAGATCGAGCGGCGCTACGGCGGGCAGATCGCCTCACGCCTGGCGGGTGAATTTGAAACCCTGATATTTGCGGGCAGCGATATACGCCGGCTCAAAAAGGAGGGCTTGGTTTGATACAGCACGAGATCAGGCGCGCCCGGCCCCTGCTGGACGCGAACGGGAACATAGCCGAGCCCGGCTTTGCGCGGCGGCTCCTGCCCGTGTACTCGCGCAAGGCCATCAAGGCCGGCCCTCTGCGCATAAAGGAGTGGGACTACTACCTGGTGAGCAACGGCCGCTTCGCCGTTGCGCTCACGGTGGCCGACAACGGCTATATGGGCATGGACTCCGTCAGCTTCCTGGACCTTGAGAACCTCTGGCAGCAGACGGTCTCGCCCATGAGCGTCATGCCGCTGGGCCGGCGCGCCATGCCGGAGAGCTCGGCGGCGGGCGACGTGTCCGTCTCCGGGCGCGGCTACGAGATCTCCTTCCGGCACATAGTCGGCGGGCGCAAGCTCAGCTTCAGCGTGGACAACTTCTACGGCAGCCTGCCCATACGCGGCGACATCGTGCTGACGGACGAGCCGGAAGAGAGCATAGTCATGTGCACGCCCTTCCGCAAGAAGGCGCACTTCTACTACAACCAGAAAATCAACTGCATGCGTGCCTCGGGCAGTGTCACGGTGCGCGGGCGCCAGTACAGCTTCGAGCCGGACACGGCCTTCGCCGTGCTCGACTGGGGCCGCGGCGTCTGGACGTACAGCAACACCTGGTACTGGGGCAGCGCCTCGGGCGAGGCGGAGGGGGTTCCCTTCGGCTTCAATATAGGCTACGGCTTCGGCGACACCTCGGCCGCGACCGAAAACGCGCTCTTCTGCGGCGGGAAGCTGCACAAGCTCTCCCGCGTGAGCTTCAATATACCGCGGCGGGCCGGGCAGTACGACTATATGAGCCCCTGGACCTTCACCAGCGACGACAACCGCTTTGAGATGGACTTCAGGCCCGTGCTCGACCGCAGCGCGGACATCGACGCCAAGCTGCTCAAGAGCGAGCAGCACCAGGTCTTCGGCCTGTTCACCGGCGCGGCCGTGCTGGACAACGGCAGGAAGATACGCGTGCGCGACTTCCCCGGCTTTGCCGAGCGCGTCGTGAACAAGTGGTGAGGCGGGTATATTTTTGGCGGGAGGTGTACGGCCATGCCGGTGAACAAGTATGAGGCGTTCATGCGCACCGTGGAGCTCAGGAGCATCACCCGCGCGGCGGAGAGCCTGGGCGTGACGCAGAGCGCGGTGTCGCACATGATAAGCTCGCTGGAGGGCGAGCTGGGCTTCGCCCTGCTCCGGCGCTCGCGCTCCGGCGCGTATCCCACCGCGGACGGGGAGCGGGTGATCCCGGCCATACGCGGCATCCTCTCCTCCCAGGAGCAGCTGGAGCAGACCGCGAGCGCCATCCGCGGCCTCGACCGCGGCACCGTGCGCATCGGCACGTTCACGAGCGTGGGTGTGCACTGGCTGCCGGGGATCATCGCGTCATTCCAGGCCGAGTACCCCAACGTGGAGCTGAAGCTGATGAGCGGCGACTACCACGACGTGGAGCAGTGGCTCACCGACGGGAGCGCGGACCTCGGTTTCGTGCCCCTGCCCACGCAGATAAAGGGCGTGATAACGCCCCTGCTCGAGGACCGGCTCCTGGCTGTGGTGCCGGCGGACCACCCCCTGGCCGGCGCCGGCGCCTTCCCCGTGGCCGAGCTGGGGCGCGAGACCTTTATCGGCCTTCTGGAGACGAGCGACCGCGACGCGCGCAGCGCCCTGGAGTGCGCGGGTGTCACGCCGCAGATAAAATACACCACCAAGGACGACTACGCCGTCATAGCCATGGTGGAGTGCGGCCTGGGCGTGAGTATCATGCCGGAACTGCTGCTGCGCAGCCGCAGCGAGGGCGTGCGCTGCCTGCCTCTGGACCCGCCGGCGAGCCGTATGATCGGGCTGTGTCTCCCGGACGCGGACAGGGCCGGACCGGCCACACGGCGCTTCGCGGAGAGCGCCTGCGAGTGGGTGAAGGCCAATTTTGAATCATGAAAAGCAGGATTTTGCAGAGCTAACCCACTTTTATTTTATATAGCCTATTGAAATCCGGGCGGAAACGGGTTATACTGGTACAGCAATGAATTTTGTGAGTTGAAAAACTGCAAAAGCAATGATTCATAGGGAGGAAACAAAATGAAGAAGAGATTTCTTGCGCTCGCACTGACGCTCGTAATGGTCTTCGTGCTTGCCGCCTGCGGCGAGGGCGAAACCACCGCCACCCCCACCCCGGAAGCCACCGAGGCTGTCAGCACGGGCCCGGCCGACGTCCCCGACGTCGAGGCCTCTGCCAACCTTGACTTCGGCACCGGCAGCACTACCGGAACCTATTACGGCTTCGGCAGCACCTTCGGCACCTACATATCCAACAACACCGGCGTGACCATCACCGCCGTGTCCACCGCCGGCTCCCAGGCCAACATTGAGATGGTCGATGCCGGTGAGTACGACCTCGGCTTCGTCCAGTCCGACGTCATGAGCTACGCCTACGGCGGCACCAACCTCTTCACCGAGGCTGTCACCGGCTTCACCACCCTCGCCGCGCTCTACATGGAGCAGGTGCAGATAGTCACCCTCGACCCCAGCATTGAAACCGTCGCCGACCTGGAGGGCAAGACCGTCTCCATCGGCGCCCGCGGCTCCGGCGTGTACTTCAACGCCATCGACGTCCTCGGCGCTTACGGCCTGGCCGAGAGCGACATCGACCCCATCTTCCAGAACTTCGACGACAGCGTCGAGAGCCTGCAGGACGGCCGCATTGACGCCGCCTTCATCGTGGCCGGCGCCCCCACCACCTCCATCACCCAGCTGGCCACCACCCAGGACGTCTACCTCGTCAGCCTTGACCAGGAGCACATTGACGCCCTCATCGAGACCAGCCCCTACTACAGCGCCTACACCATCAGCGCCGACACCTACGGCACCGCCAACGACTGCACCACCGTCGCCATCAGCGCCGTGCTGATCGGCCGTGCCGACCTCGACCCCGACGTGGCCTACACCATCGTCTACACGCTCTTCCAGAACGCGGACAAGATCAGCCACATCAAGGCTGCGGAGCTCGACCTCGAGTTCGGCGCCTCCATCACCGACGTGCCCTATAACGAGGGCGCGGCCCGCTACTTTGAGGAGCAGGGCTTCACTGTTCCCACTGCCTGAGACAAGTAATTAAATAATGCGTTCGTCCGCGGCGCCCAGCCAGGGCGCCGCGGCTTTCGCTGAGGAGGAATGACATTGTCAGAAGAGAAAAAGAGAATGCTCGGTGACAACGTGACGGACACGGGGAACCCCGTCCAGCCGCACTACGAGGAGCCGCACGTCAAGGGCTTCGACGGCGCGTCATACGAGCCGGAGGGCGACCCTGACGTCGGCACCATGGAGGACGTCGAGGCCATCATGCGCAAGTACGACCGCGAGTCGAACACGCGCATCTGGGAGGGCTGGCAGAAGATAGTCGTTGACATCATTATGGCCGCGTTCTCCCTCTACTGTATTTATTCCACGCTGACCACCAGGGCCGCCATAGAGGTAAGGCTGACGGCGTTTATGGGCTGCATAATCGTGCTCGGCTTCCTCACCTATCCGGCCAGCAAGAAGCACGTCAAGGTAAACTCCCTGCCCTGGTACGACATTGTGCTCATGGTCCTGGGCGCGGCTGCGTTCTTCTACTACTGCTTCACCTATGATACGCTCAGCGTGGAGCTCACCAGCCCCATACGCATGACCATGACGTACAACATCATCGGAATTATCGGCCTGCTGGTGCTGGCGGAGCTCTGCCGCCGCTGCGTGGGCCTGCCCATACTCTGCGTGGCGGGCGCGCTGCTGATTTACACCTTTGCCAGCGGCCAGAGTCTTAACGCGGTAATCCACAGCCTGTTCTACTCCACCCAGGGCGTGCTCTCCACGCCGGTGAACGTCTGCGCCAAGTTCATAGTTGTGTTTATCATCTTCGGCGCCTTCCTGGAGCGGACGGGCATAGCAAACTTCTTCATAGACCTGGCCAACTCCGTGGCCGGTTCCGCCTCCGGCGGCCCCGCCAAGGTCGCGGTCGTGGCCAGCGCGCTTGAGGGCATGGTATCCGGCAGCTCCGTGGCCAACACGGTCGGCTCCGGCTCCATCACCATCCCCATGATGAAAAAGACCGGTTACCGTCCGGAATTCGCCGGCGCCGTCGAGGCTGCGGCCTCCACCGGCGGCCAGATAATGCCCCCCATCATGGGCGCAGCGGCCTTCCTGATGACCGAATATGTAAACGAGCCCTACGGCGAGATCGCCGTGCGCGCTATTCTGCCCGCCGTGCTCTACTTCCTCGGCATCTTCATCGCCGTCCACCTGGAGGCCAAGAAGAGCGGACTCAAGGGCATCCCCCGCAGCGAGCTGCCCAGGTTCTCCCAGCTCATAAAGAAGGTCTACCTGCTGGCCCCGCTGGTCATCCTGGTCTACCTCGTCACCTCCAACACCAACACCATCCAGGTCAGCGCTTCCATCGCCATCATCGTGGCGATAGTCGCCAGCCTCTTTGACAAGGACAACCGCATCACGCCCAAGCGCTTCTTCGAGGCCATGGCTGCCGGCGCGCGCGGCACCATAACCGTCGCCGTCGCCTGCGGCATCGCGGGCATAATCGCCGGCTGCATCACCGTCACCGGTCTGGGCAGCAGGCTCATCAGCGCCGTCATCAATCTCAGCGGCGGCAATGTCATGATCGGCCTCGTGCTCACCATGATCTGCTGCATCATCCTCGGCATGGGCGTGCCCACCACCGCCAACTACTGCATCATGGCCACCACCTGCGCCCCCATCCTGGTGGAGCTGGGCGTGGACCTGGTCGCAGCGCACTTCTTCGTGTTCTATTTCGGCATAGTCGCCGACATCACTCCGCCGGTCGCCCTCGCGGCCTACGCCGGCAGCGCCATCGCCAAGAGCAACCCGATGAAGACGGGTGTACAGGCGACAAAACTTGCAATAGGCGCGTTTATCGTGCCATACGTGTTCGCGATGAGTCCGCAGATGCTCTTTATCGGTGCCAGCGTGGGGGATATCATCCTTATCTGCATAACCGCTGTCCTCGGCATGTTCGGCGTGGCGGTCGCCATGAACGGCTTCCTCTATGTCAAGCTCAACGTCCTGTTCCGCGTCGCCTTCATGGCCGGCGGCCTGCTGCTGCTCGTCCCCGGCATTGAGACGGATATCGCCGGCTTCGTCATCCTCGCCGCTCTGACGGTCGGCATGAGGGCCATTAAAAAGCGCAAGGAGGCCAATCTGGCCTAGCCTGACGGCAGACAAATAAAAAAGACTCATCCCTGCGGATGAGTCTTTTTTTATGTATTTGTCATTCCGTCACGGCCAGGAAGGACTCGCGGCAGGCATCCCGGGCGGCCTTCTGCGCGCGCAGGGCGCTGTCCCGGTCGGGGAAGAGGCCGAACACCGCGCTGCCGGAGCCGGTCATGGCCGCGCCGAGGGCGCCGTTTTCCAGCAGCAGCAGTTTGAGCGTGCCGACCGCGCTGGCTGCGCGCCTGTCCAGCACGTCCTCGAATACGTTGTACATGCGGCGGGCCACGCCCAGGATGTCACCCTCGCCGAGCGCGGACAGCAGTCCGTTGGTGTCGGGGTGGCAGCGGCTCCTGCGTGCATCTATGCGGGCAAAGAGCTCGGGCGTGGAGCAGGAGAAGTGCGGCATACAGATGACCACGTCCGTGGGCGGCAGCGGCGGCAGCGGGGTGAGCACTTCGCCGCGGCCCTCGGCCAGGGCCGTGCCGCCAGCCAGGCAGAAGGGCACGTCGCTCCCGGCCCGGAGCGCGGCGGACATCAGCTGCTCCGTGCCCAGGGCCCCGCCGTGCAGCTCGTTCAGGGCCGTGAGCACCGCCGCGGCGTCCGCAGACCCGCCGCCGAGCCCGGCGCAGACGGGTATGCGTTTGGTGATGCGTATATGCGCCCCGCCGGGAGCGCCCAGCTCTTCATAAAAGGCCCGCGCGGCCTTGACGGCGACGTTTTTGTCGCCCGTTGGTATGTAGCTGCGGTTGGTCTGGGCCAGGAAGTCGCCCTCGCCGGCCGTCTCCACATATACCTCGTCGGCAAGCGAGCAGGACTGCATCACCATGCGCAGATCGTGGAAGCCGTCGCCCCTGGTCCCCAGCACGTCGAGCGAGAGGTTCAGCTTGGCCCTCGCGGGGAGCGTGACGCCGCTCATTTGGAGAAGAGCATCGGCATCAGGTATGTGCCGGAGGTGAGGAAGGGACCCTGCTCGCCGTTGGCCTCGCTGTAGCTGAGGCCGGAGCCGGGGGCCGGCTCGCGGCTGTCGTAGATCATGAAGGGCACCGGCGTCGCGCCGTGGGCGCCGTTGCGCATAAATGTGCGGTGGTCGGAGAGTATTAGCACGCGGAAGTCCTCGCCGCGGGCCCTGAGCTCCTCGCACAGGGGCTTGAGCACGCGCTCGGAGAGGCACTCGACGCTGTATATCTTGTGCTCCAGGTCGTGGTTGTGCGTGGCCTCGTCGGGGCCCTCGAGATGGACGGCGGCAAAATCGTGGCTGCGGAGCACGTCCAGGGCGGCCCGGGTCTTGGCCTCGTAGTCGGTGTCCCACTCGCCGGTGGCGGTGGGGACGGAGATGGGCTCCAGCCCGACGAGCACGGCTATGCCGTGGCAGAGCGGCACGGCGGAGATCACGCCTCCGTCGGCGCCGTAGTGCTGCGTGAAGTTGGGCAGCCTGGCGCCCTTGCCCTCGGCCCAGAACCAGATGCCGTTGGCGGGGAGGCGGCCCTCGGCGCGGCGCTTCTCGTTTATGGGATGGTGCTCAAGGAGTTCGTTGGCCTTTTCCATCAGGGCCAGCAGAGTCTTGGCGTTGTTGTTCCCGGCCGGGAGGATGGGGCCGATCTTCTCGTTCAGGTGGTCGTGCGGCGGGGCCAGCACGATGCCGGTGAGGTCTGCGTTTTCCTGCACGGCGAGGTGGCGGAAGCTGGAGCCCGGGCGGACGCTCATGCCCGCGGCCCCGGCCATGGACCTGAACTCCTCGTGGCTGAACAGCCACTCTATCAGCTCGTCGCTCTCCTCGCCCTCAATGGAGCCCGCGCTGTGCGACACCATCGTCTTCTCCCCGAAGGGCAGACTCTCGTCCCCGCCGAGGGTGACCATGTTGCAGCGGTAGCAGGCGCCGCCCTCCGGCATGGTGCCGCCGCTGGCCGCCAGCTCCAGGGGCGCGCGGCCGGAGAAGTACCTGGCCGGGTCGCAGCCGAAGATGCTCATGATGGCGGTGTCGCTTCCCGGAGGGAAGCCCTCGGGGATGGTCTGGACCAGGCCCAGCACACCGCGCTCGCACAGCGAGTCAAAGTATGGCTTTTGGCAGACCTCCAGCGGAGTTTTGCCGCCGAGTTCCTCCAGGGGGTCGTCGGCCATGCCGTCGCCGATTATAAGTATATATTTCATGTGGTTTCCTCCGTATGTGTTCTCGGAAGACCGGAACAGGCCGGCCCTGCAAACATTATAACTCAGATTTTGACACAATTAAAGGGGTAATGGTATAATATTGTCCGTTTACAGCAGCCGCCGGGCATTTCGGCGGCCGCGCATCAACTGACGGAGACAGGGCGCACGGAGATGTGCAATGTGCGCGGCTGCTTTTCGGAAAAACGACACTTTTTTAAAAAATGCCGCAAAATGTTTTTTCGGACTGCAGCGTTGGACAATAAACGCCGTGCGTGGAGAAGAAGATTTGTGAAAGATATTGTTAAAATAATGTTGAACTCCTATCCGCCTTGTGTTATGATGCGCTGTAGAACAACATCTCGGGAGGTGGGCCGCTTTGGCCAAGAACCCCAAAAAGACAAAGGAAGCCGAAGTCCTTGACGAAAAGGCCGTGCGCGAGCTGGAAGAACTCAAGCAGAGGCTGAGGGCGGAGACCTCCGCCGACATGGTCGTGCTGCGCGCGCTGATGGACGCCGAGAGGCAGGCCAGAGGCATAGAGCAGGCGGCCAGCGATTACGCCGTGGGCGCCGAGTGGCGCGTCGCCGAGGCCGCGCGGGAGATAGACGCGCGCGAGCGCGCCAATGCCCGTGCCGCCGCCGAGAAAGCCGCGGCGGAGGCTGCCGAAAAGGCCGACGCGCAGATCGCCGGGATACATGCCGACGCCGAGCGCCGCCGCGCCGAGATAAGGGAACGCTTCGAGGCCAGGCGCGCCGGCTATGCGGACAGGGTCTTCGGCCTCGTGACCGGTGCCGAAAATGAATAACAGCACCCGCCGAGCCATGGACATAGCCCTCGCCACGGAGGCGAGGGGCATGTACTCCAAGCTTCTCACCGGTGAGGACAGGGAGCGCATATCGCAGATGCGCAGCACGCAGGAGCTGGTCAGGTTTCTCATGCGCAGCGAGGCCTGGCACGACGCCGCGCTTATGCTCCAGTCCGGGGACCTGACGGACGCGCGCTTTTCCGAGGCCGTGGGCCGCTGCGTCTACGCCGATTTCGAGAAGCTGTACCGCTTTGCCAACGACACGTCGAGGCAGTTTCTCAACTTCATCACCCTGGACACGGAGCTGCAGGCCATCATGCGCACGCTGCGCAGGCTCATATATCCGGCCTCCGATGATGCTGAGAGCCAGGATGCCCTGCCGCCGCTCTTCCGCAACCTGCCGGGGCACAGCCTGGAAAAGCTGCGCCGGGCGCGCAGCTTCGAGGAGGTGTCCGCGGCGGTCTCGGGCGGCATTTACGCCAGGGCCCTCGCCTCGCTGGAGCTGGATGAGAAAACCGGCCTGCCCTCGCTCTCGGGGGCGGTGACCGCGCTGGAGCTGCGCTTTTTTGACGCGCTTGCCGAGTACATGCACACCGGATACACCGGCCCGGCCAAAGAAGAGCTGGAGCAGGCGGTGAACTTCCGTGCGGACATGCTGAATATCGCTTATCTCATGCGGCTGAGGCGTTTCGGCGCCCCGCCCGAGCAGGCGGGAAAGCAGCTGCTGCCGCTGCACGGCTCCGTGACGGCGGCGGTCTGCCGGCGCGCGCTGGAGGCATCGGACGACTGGGAGGCCTTCTCCGTGCTGCGCTCCACCAAGTCGGGAAAGTGGCTGCCGGAGGATCTCTCCGGTTCGCCGGAGGCCGCCATACGCACGGCGCAGGCCGCCTATTTCCGCAAGCTGCTGCACGGCAAGCTCAATCTGGCCGTGGTGTACGCTTTCATAACGCTCAAGGAGTACGAAGCGGAAATGCTCCGCCGCGCCTTTATGGCCCTGCAGTACGGGCTGTCACCGGCGGAATTCATGGACTGAACTGCAAATCCAACCTTTTTATATTTTACAGGCAAACAACGCTCCGGCCGCGGACCGGCAAGGTGCGCGGGCGGAGAGAAGGCGGGGGAAGCAGCCCCTGCCGGCAAAGGAGGGCAGATACTTGGCAACGGAAAAACTGTTTAGGGCCGTGGTTTCCGGCCCTGTCACGGCCATGGACGAGGCTATACGCTCGCTGATGCTTGACCGCGAGTTCCAGCCGCTGCAGGCCAGCACCACGCTGGGCGGGCGCGGCGAGCTGCAGGTGCCTGACTGTGACGACATCTACCGCCCGGCGCTGGAGAGCGCCGTAGCCCTGTTGGGCAAGCTGGGTATACAGCCCGCGTTCCGGGACTTCAGGAATGCGGGGTACACTCTGGAGAACTGCCAGAGCTGGCTGAGCGAGAGCACGGGCGAGGTGGCGCGGCTGACCACAAAGCGCAACAGCGCCGTCAGCCTGGCGCATGACGACGCCGAGCTCATAGGCAGGCTCGAGCCGTTCTCGCTGCTCGAGGTTGACCTAGAAGAGCTGCTGGACATGAAGAGCATGCGCATACACTTCGGCAGCACCCAGATAGAGTTCTGGGACGCACTGCGCGCCGAGGCCGAGACGGAATACGGCGCGTTCCTCTTCCGCAGCGGCTTTGACACGGAGAAAATCTACTGCATACTGCTGACCCTTCCCGGTACCAGCGTTATGGCCGAGGAGCGGCTGTGCTCCGCGGGACTTCAGCTGGAGGAAATACCGAACGCGGCCGGTCTGACCGGCATCCCGGCAGAGCGCATAGCCGCTCTGCGTACCGAGGCCGAGGAGGCCAGGCGGCAGGGCGAGGAGCTTACAGAGCAGCTGCAGGAGCTCGCAGCCAAAATGGGCGGGGAGGCCCTGGCCCGCTACTCCTTCCTGAAGTACATGAGCGAGGGCGCCGCCCTCCGGCGCATGGCCGGAACCGACGGGGACGCCTTCTTCATCTGTGGCTGGCTGCCGGCCGGGGAGCGCGACGGCTTCAAGGCCGCGGCTGAGGCGCTCGGCTGCACCTGCCGTGTGGAAAAGCCGGGCGTGCTCGACCGGGCAAACGTACCCGTAAAGCTCAAAAAAGGGAGGCTGGCGCAGGTTTTCGCCCCTTTCGTTGATATGTACGGCGTTCCGGCCTATGGGGAGGCCGACCCGAGGTTGTTCCTCGCGCTTACGTACTGCCTGTTCTTTGGCATGATGTTCGGAGACATCGGCCAGGGGGTGGTACTCATACTCGTGGGGCTGTACATGTATAAAAAGCGCGGCATGTGGCTGGGCGGCATATTGGCGTGCGTAGGTGTTCCCGCCATTCTTTTCGGCTGCATATACGGCAGCGTCTTCGGCAACGAGCATATACTGCCTGGCTTTAAGGTGCTCGAGGGAGACGGCGTCGTCACCATACTGCTGGTGAGCGCAGCCATAGGCATACTGTTGATACTGCTTACCGGCATTATCAACATCATTACCTGCTTCCGCCAGAGGGAATACCGCAAAGCGGTGTTCTCCGCCAACGGCATAACGGGCGTGCTTTTCCTCGCGCTGCTTATCGCCGGGGTGGTCCTGACCATGGCGCTCAGCGTGCCTGTGTTCTCCAGTGCGGTGTACTGGATAGTGCTCGCGGTGCTGCTGCTGACCATCTGGTTTTCCGAGCCCCTGGCCCTGCTGCTCCATCTCGAGCGCAAACATGATGAACAGCACAGCCTCGGCATGATGATACTCGAGGGCTTCTTTGAGCTCTTCGAGGCCGTGCTCTCCTGGCTGTCCAACTGCCTCAGCTTCCTGCGAGTCGGCACCTATGCCGTCATCCACGCCATCATGATGATGATAGTCTACCAGCTCTCGGCCCAGGCCGACGGCGGCTACAGCATCTTCGGCCTGGTCATCGGCAACGCCATCGTCATGGTTATCGAGGCGGCGCTGGTCTGCATCCAGTCCCTGAGGCTTGAGTTCTACGAGCTCTTCAGCCGCTTTTACACCGGGCGCGGCACTTCCTTTGAGCCCGCCGTAGTGGATTACAGCTCCGGCCGCGTCTGAGCGGCATAAACAAAAACCAAACAAATAACTGTGGAGGTTAGCAAAATGAAAGTGTTCATCGTCATTCTCGTGGCCCTCGTCGCCGCCGCAGCAATAGTTGTCCCCCTGTACATCATTGCCCGCCGCGCCAAGGCCGGCAAAAGCGTTAAGAAACCGCTTTACGCCCATATCGCAAGCTTCTTCGGGATCTTTGCCCTGTGCGGTATAGCCTTCCTCGGCCAGGGCGCCTTCGCCGCCAACGAGGCCGCCGAGGCCGCCACCGCCGCCGCGGGCACCGACTGGACCCAGGCCTTCGGCTATCTGGGCGCCGCCCTCGCCGTCGGACTGAGCGGCATCGCCTCCGGCATAGCCGTCTCCAACAGCGCCAGCGCCGCTATCGGGGCCCTGGCTGAGAATGACAGCACGTTTGGTAAGAGCATAGTCTTTGTCGGCCTGGCCGAAGGCATGGCCATATACGGCCTGCTCGTCGCCATCATTATCCTCCTCTTCTGATGCGCTGCTTCTGCATTTCCGACGATCCCGACGTTCTCACCGGGATGCGTCTGGCCGGCATTGAAGGAGCCCTGGCCTCGACAAAGCGCGAGGTGGACATGGCTGTCAGCCGCGCCGTCGCTGACAGCGGGGTGGCCATACTCATAGTTACCGAGGGCTGCTATGCCCTCAGCCGGGAGCGGCTTGACGAGCTCAAGCTCTCGGCGGCCAGGCCGCTGGTGAACATCGTTGCCGACAGCCACGGCGTCGGGAGCGGGACGGATTCCATTATGCGCCTCATAAACGAGGCCATAGGCATCAAGTTTTAGGAGGCGGGCACATGGAAGAAGTGAAGAGCAAGGGCAAGCTCAAGGGCTTTGTGACGGCCATAACCGGCGCGGCCCAGGTCAGGGCGGACGCCGTGCGCGCCGAAGCCGACGAGCAGGAGCGCGCCGCGATTGCCAGCTACAGAACGCGCGCCGAGGCCGAGGGCAGGCAGAAGCTGGCCCAGGCCCTGGCCGAGGCCCAGGCGGGCGAGGAAAAGCGCGTCATGACCGAGATCCTGGCCGCGCGCCGCTCCATACTGAGCCTGCGCGAAGACTGCCAGAAGGAGGTCATTGCGGACGTGCGCGAGCGCCTGAAGCGCTATCCGGACACCCCGGAGTACGCCGCGGCGCTGGAGAAGCTTCTGCTCCAGGGCCTGGAGGCCATACCGGGGGCAAAGCGTGCGCGCGTGCTGCTGCGCAGCGAGGACATCTCGCACAAGCTGCATCTAAAGGCCGCTGCGCCGGATGTGGAGCTCAGTTTCGCCGAGGGCTTTTTTGAGCTGGGCGGGCTTATAGTCGAGTTCCCGGATGAACACCGGCGCGCAGACCTGACCTTTGACACGGCGCTGGATGACCTGGCCGGCCGGTTTGCCGAGATAACTGGTTTTGGCATGGAGGGTGCAGATGGAAAATAAGACGCCTTATTATATTTACGGCATAAACGGCCCCGTCATACATGTGCGCGGCGGCCGCAGCCTGCCGCGCATGAGCCTCGTCTATGTCGGCGAGCAGCGCCTCTTCGGCGAGGTCGTGTCCTCCGCCGGGGACGAGAGCGTCGTGCAGATATACGAGGACTCCGGCGGGCTCAGCGCCGGCGAGCCCGTCTACCCCACGATGGAGCCGATGAGCATCCGCCTCGGCCCCGGCCTGGTGGGCGGGATTTTTGACGGCATCGGCCGCCCGCTGGCCCAGATAGAGGCCATGGCCGGCGACTTTATCGCCAAGGGCATCAATATCGGCGCCCTGGACGAGAACAGGAAGTGGCCGGTAAAAATGCTGGTCAGGAACGGCGACGAGGTGAAGGGCGGGCAGGTGTTTGCCCTCACCAGTGAGAGCGGCATGATAGAGCACCGCTCCATGGTGCCGCCCGCGCTGAGCGGCGTCATAACGGACGTGGTCCCGGACGGGGAGTACACGGTGACGGAGCCGCTGGCCTATGTGGACATGGGCAGGGCCGGGAAACAGCCCCTGGCGCTCAGCCAGCTCTGGCCCGTGCGCACGCCCAGGCCCTTTGCCGAGCGCCTGCCTGTTGACCGTCCGCTGGTCACCGGCCAGCGCGTCATAGATACGCTCTTCCCCGTGGGCAAGGGCGGCTGCGCGGCCATACCCGGCCCCTTCGGCGCGGGCAAGACTGTCGTGCAGCACCAGCTGGCCAAGTGGTCGGACGCCGACATGATAGTCTACCTCGGCTGCGGCGAGCGCGGCAACGAGATGACCCAGGTGCTCGACGAGTTCCGTGAGCTCAAGGACCCGCGTTCGGGCCTGCCGCTCATGGAGCGCACCATACTCATAGCCAACACGTCCAATATGCCCGTCGCGGCCCGCGAGGCCAGCATATACACGGGTATGACCATTGCCGAGTATTACCGCGACATGGGCTACCATGTAGCGCTGATGGCCGACTCCACCTCCCGCTGGGCCGAGGCCCTGCGCGAGATATCCGGCCGCCTGGAGGAGATGCCCGCCGAGGAGAGCTTCCCGGCCTATCTGCCCAGCCGTCTGGCCGGCTTCTACGAGCGCGCCGGGTTTGTGGACACGCTCTGCGACAAGGAGGGCTCCGTCACCGTCATCGGAGCGGTCTCACCCCAGGGCGGCGACTTCTCCGAGCCGGTCACGCAGAATACCCAGCGCTTTGTGCGCTGCTTCTGGGCCCTGGACCGCTCCCTGGCCTACGCGCGCCACTTCCCCAGCATAAACTGGACCACCAGCTATACGGAGTACTATAACGACCTGCTGCCCTGGTACAGGAAAAACTTCGGCGAGGATTTCCCCGAGCTGCGCGAGCGCATAATAGCGCTGCTCAACGAGGAGTCCTCCCTCATGGAGATAGTCAAGCTCATCGGCTCCGACATCCTGCCCGACGACCAGAAGCTCGTCATCGAGACGGCCAAGGTCATCCGCGAGGGCTTCCTGCAGCAGAACGCCTTCCACGAGCACGACACGTACATGGTCCCCGCCAACCAGATGGCCATGCTGCGCGTGATACTGCACCTCTACGACGGGGCCAGGACCCTGGTGGGCAGCGGCATCCCGCTGCGGCTGCTGAGCGAGACGGGCATCTTCTCCGTGCTCGAGCGCATGAAGTTCGGCCTCGGCGAGGGGAAGAAGCCGGAAGAGTTTGAAAAACAGGTTGACGACGCGCTGGACAAGGTGCGCCGCGCCAACGCATAGGAGGTGGGCGAATGCGCATAGAATACACCGGCCTGGCCGAGATAAACGGCTCGCTCATCGCTCTTGACGGCGTGGAGGGCGTCTCCTATGACGAGCTGGCCGAGATAACCCTGCGGGACGGCAGCCGCCGTCACGGACGCGTAATACTCATAGACGGCAAGCGTGTGGTGCTCGAGGTATTCGAGGGCACCTCCGGCATCGACCTGAAGAATACGGGCACCCGCTTCCTGGGCAAGCCCATGACCCTCGGCCTGAGCGAGGAGCTGCTGGGCCGCGTGTTTGACGGCACGGGCAGGCCCATAGACGGCCTGGGCGAGATCTACGCCGAGGAGCGCCGGGACATAAACGGCCCGGCCATCAACCCCGTCTCCCGCGAGTACCCCAAGAGCTGCATACTCACCGGCATCAGCTCCATAGACGCCACCTGCTCGCTCATACGCGGGCAGAAGCTGCCCATCTTCTCCGGCGCGGGACTTGCCCACAACGAGCTGGCCGCGCAGATAGTGCGTCAGGCGCACGTGATCGGCTCCGGCGACGAGGCGAAGTTCGTCATCGTCTTCTGCGCCATGGGCATCAAGAACGACACCGCCGATTTCTTCCGCCGCGACTTTGCCGAGTCCGGCGCCCTGGGCCGCACGGTCATGTTCCTGAACATGGCCTCCGACCCCATCATAGAGCGTATTCTCGCGCCGAGGTGCGCGCTGACCGCGGCCGAGTACCTGGCCTTCGACCGGGGCTACCACGTCCTGGTCGTCATGACGGACATGACCTTCTACTGCGAGGCACTGCGAGAGTTCTCCAGCTCCAAGGGTGAGATACCCTCCCGCAAGGGCTATCCGAGCTACATGTACTCCGACCTGGCCAGCCTCTACGAGCGCGCGGGCCTCATCCACGGCAAACCCGGCTCCGTCACGCTCATGCCCATACTGACCATGCCCGGCGACGACATATCGCACCCCATCCCGGACCTGACGGGCTATATAACCGAGGGGCAGATAGTCCTCTCCCGCGAGCTGGCACAGAAGGGCGTGTATCCGCCCGTCGGCATCCTGCCCAGCCTCAGCCGCCTGATGAAGGACGGTACGGGCAAGGGCTTCACGCGCGATGACCACCCGGACCTCTCCAACCAGCTCTTCGCCTCGTACAGCGAGGTCTCCAGCGCGCGCAGCCTTGCCACCGTCATCGGTGAGGACGAGCTCAGCGAGCGCGACAAGCTCTACCTCAAGTTCGGCAACGCGCTCGAGCACGAGTTCATCAACCAGGGCATGTACGAGCCGCGCAGCCTGGACCAGACGCTGGACATGGGCTGGCGCCTGCTGAGCATCCTGCCCAGGGAGGAGCTCTCCCGCGTGAGCGACAAGGTGCTCGACGCGCACTATCTGGGAACATCCGGCAATCAGTAAACAATAATGGCGCGGCGCGCCGGAGGGAGGCGATACCTTGCCGCAGACAGCGCCTACAAAGGGCAACTTGACAGCCGCCAAGCGCTCCCGCTCGCTGGCCTCGACGGGTTACGAGCTGATGGACCGCAAGCGGAACATACTCATACGCGAGCTGATGGCGCTGATAGACGACGCCAGGAAGCTTCAGGAGCGCATTGACGTCACCTTCGCCGAGGCCTACGCCTCCATGCGCACGGCCGAGATATCCATGGGCGGCAGCGCCCGCCTGGCTGCGGACAGCGTGCCGGTGGACGACGGCTTTTCCCTGCGCACCAGGAGCGTCATGGGCGTGGAGCTGCCTTACGTCTCGGTCAAGAGCGAGGAGGTCAGAAGGCCGCCTTACGGGCTCTCATTCACCAGCTCGGAGCTGGACGAGGCCTACTTCAAATTCAGGGAGGTCAAGGACCTCATCCGCGACCTGGCCGAGACGGAGAACAGCATCTACCGCCTCGCCTACGCCATCAAAAAGGCGCAAAAACGCGCCAACGCCCTCAAAAACATAGTCATCCCCGGCCTTGACAGCGAGATATTCCGCATCTCGGACGCCCTGGAGGAGAAGGAGCGCGAGGAGTTCGTGCGCCTCAAGGTCGTCAAGGGCCGCAATGAGAGACTGAAAGGAGAGCAGAATGCGCAGAACGACTAGGTTCGCGGCCCTCGTCCTGGCTCTTGTCCTCGCCCTCACCCTGGCCGGGTGCGGCAGCGACAGCTTTGAGAGCGCCATGGTCCGCGCCCTGCGCGAGATGCAGGACGTGGAGAGCGTGCACGCCGACATGGCCCTGGACATGGCCTTCGGCTTTGATGCGCTGGGAGAGAGCAGCAGCATGGATATCAGCATGGACATGGACATGGATACCGCCGGGGACTTGACAAGCGGCGAGCTTACCATGACCTTGTTCGGTTTTCCCATAACTGCTGCCTATATAGCGGCCAAGGACGGAGACACCTATGACCTCTATATTTCCATGGACGGCGGAGAGACCTGGCAGAGCCAGCTGGATCTGAGCGAGGAACAGCTCATGAACGGGGCGAACCGCTACAACCTGGGCACCGGTGTGGGCGACATGGTCAGCTTTTACCTCGAGTTCGCCTCCAACTTCGGCGAGGCGGTGGACGAGACTGTAGACGGCGTGGAGTGCAGCCGCTACGACGGCGTGTTCCCCGGCGCACAGCTCACCGAGGCGCTCGCCCTCTCGGGCGGCAGCAGCCTGGCCGAGATCCCGGAAGGCACCACGCTGCCCGACGCGCCCATCTCGTTCTGGCTTGCGAAGGATGATGGCTTGCCGCGCCGCATCACGCTGGACATGACCGAGGCGATGGGACAGTACATGACCGGCGTGCTCTCGGAATCCGGCGTGTCGGAGGATCTGGTGAGCGTGACCAGGATCGGTATTACCGTTGACCTGAGCGAGTACAACACGGCGGAGCCGATGCAGGTTCCGGCTGTATAAGGGTTTGCCTGGGGGAAACCTGAGACGGCTTCCCCCAGGTTCCTTTCCTCCCCGCCGGGGATGTTTTGCGGCGGGAACACTGCCGCCGGCAGTGGGGAAAATTGGCGAAAACTTGGACTAAGGGCGCCGGACGCGCCCTTTTTGCATTTCAGGAGGTGTTTCATGGCGGCAAGAAAGAGGCGGCGCTCAAAGGCGCCCAGAAGCGCTTTCGGCACGCTGGTCGTCATACTGCTGGCCGCGCTGGCCTTCGCGGGCACGCAGCTGGGCTGGTTTGACAACGTGCGTCTAACCCCGGCGGCGACCCCGCTGCCCGGCGAGGGCGTGTACGTCACATTCATAGACGTGGGGCAGGGTGACAGCACGCTCGCGTACTGCGAGGGCGAGACGCTGCTCATAGATGCCGGCGTTCCGGGCCAGGGCGAGGTGGTGGCCGCGTATCTGGACAGCATCGGTGTCACCGAGCTCAACTACGTGGTTTGCACCCACGCGCACGAGGACCACTGCGGCGGGCTGGACTACATACTGGAAAACTACCCCGTCGGCACGCTCTTTGCGACCTACACGGAGTTTGACGCCTCGGGCACATTTACGCACTTCGAGGACACGGCCGCGGAGCTGGGTCTCAGCATAACGGTGCCCGAGCCGGGCATGGAATTCACGCTCGGCAGCGCAGTGTTCGAGTTCATCGGCCCCGTCTCCGACTGGGACGGCGACGTGAACGACTCCAGCCTGGTCATCCGGCTTGATTACGGCGACGACAGCTTCCTGTTCACGGGCGATATGGGCTCCGGCGCGCTGCTCGACTGCGCGTATCTGGGCGGCTACTCGCTGGACTGCGACGTGCTCAAGCTCGGCCACCACGGCAGCCGGACCTCCACCGACGAGGAGGTGCTGCGCCTCACCAGCCCGGAGGTGGCCATAGCCTCCTGCGGCGAGGGCAACAGCTACGGGCACCCGCACGAGGAGGTAGTCGAGCTGTGCGATTCAGAGGGCATACTCCTGCTGCGCACCGACCGCGACGGCAATATAACCCTGCACTCGGACGGCGCGGAGGTCACCCGCGCCGCATAGGCGAAGCCCCGGCACATCAATTGTGCCGGGGCTTCTTGCTTAAGTTCACAAATAATTCGCAAATAAATTTATATAAATCTCTTGACAATTTTGCGCCCACGTCCTATAATTTAAATTGCCGCGGAGGGAGCGTCTGCCGCGGCCAAACTGAGATTATAAGAGGCGATTGACATATGAAAAGGACCCTGTACAGCCTCATGCTGAGCGACGACGTGGTGCGCGCGGTTGACGAGCTGGCGCACTCGCTGGGCACAAACCGCTCCAGCCTGATAAACCAGATCCTCGCCGACTACGTCTCCATAACCACGCCGGAGCGGCGCATAAACGACATCTTCCAGGCGATTGAACAGATGCTGGCCCCCTCGCGGGAACTGGTGCCGTTCTTCTCGCCGCGGGCGCTGACCATGTCGCTGAAGTCCAGCCTGGAGTACAAGTACCGGCCCACGGTGAAGTACGAGGTGCAGCTCTTCCGCTCCATGGACGGGCCGCTGGGCGAGCTCTCCGTCGTGTTCCGCACCCAGAGCGCCGCGCTCATAGAGGCCATGACCCAGTTTTTCCGGCTCTGGAAGCGCACTGAGGACCGCCTGCTGGCACCGCTGATGAGTGCCGAGCTCGATTACGCGCTCTATGACGGCAAGTTTGTGCGCACCATCGCCGTGCCCACCGGGCGCGACGTGACCGCGGACGACGTTGCCGGGGCGCTGAGCGATTATATCAAACTTTTTGACAGGCTGATGAAGGGCTGGCTCTCCGGCCGCTATGACGCCAACGACGTGCAGAGCGAGTACTATGCCGACCTGAGCCGCAGGAAACTGTATATTTGAGGGAAATCGTCCTCATGAATGAGGTGGATTTGAGATGAACGCTGAAAAATACACGAAGAAAACCATTGAAACCATAAACACCGCGCAGGCCATGGCGCAGGAAAACGGCAACCAGTACCTGACCAGCGAACACCTGCTGTACGCTCTGGTGGACCAGGACGGCGGGCTCATCGGTTCGCTGCTGGGCAAGATGGGCGTGGACTGTGATACCCTGCTGGCCGAGCTGGACACCGAAATACGCAAGCTGCCCCGCATATCCGGCGGCAGCGGCGAGGTGTACGCCTCGCCGGAGCTGAACAAGATCCTGCGCTTTGCCGAGAAGGCCGCGGAGAAGATGGGCGACGGGTACGTCTCCGTCGAGCACCTGATGCTGGGCGTGTTCAGCGAGGGCAGCGCCGCCGTGCGGCGCATACTCTCCGACCACGGCGTCACCCGCGACGCTTTCAACCGTGAGCTGGCCAAGGTCAAGAGCGGCCCGGTGAACTCCGACGACCCGGAGAGCACCTACGACGCGCTCAATAAGTACGGCACCGACCTGGTACAGCGGGCGCGCGACAACGAGCTCGACCCGGTTATCGGCCGTGACGCGGAGATAAGGAACGTCATACGCATCCTCTCCCGCAAGACGAAGAACAACCCCGTCCTGATCGGCGAACCCGGCGTCGGCAAGACCGCCATCGCGGAGGGCCTGGCGCAGCGCATAGTGCGCGGCGACGTGCCGGACGGGCTGCGCGACAAGACCATATTCTCCCTCGACATGGGCGCGCTCATCGCCGGCGCCAAATACCGCGGCGAGTTCGAGGAGCGGCTCAAGGCCGTGCTGGAGGAGATAAAGCGCAGCGAGGGCAGGATCATCCTCTTCATCGACGAGCTGCACACCATCGTCGGCGCGGGCAAGACCGAGGGCAGCATGGACGCCGGCAACCTGCTCAAGCCCATGCTGGCGCGCGGCGAGCTGCATGCCATCGGCGCCACCACGCTGGACGAGTACCGCAAGTACATCGAGAAGGACGCCGCGCTCGAGCGCCGCTTCCAGCCCGTCATGGTCGCCGAGCCGACCGTCGAGGATACGATAAGCATCCTGCGCGGACTCAAGGAGCGCTATGAGATCTTCCACGGCGTACGCATCCACGACAACGCCCTGGTCGCCGCCGCCACGCTCTCCGACCGCTATATCACCGACCGCTTCCTGCCCGACAAGGCCATAGACCTGGTGGACGAGGCCTGCGCCATGATCCGCACGGAGATAGACTCCATGCCCAGTGAGCTGGACGATATACGCCGCAAGATAATGCAGCAGGAGATCGAGGAGATGGCCCTCAAGAAGGAGGACGACCAGCTCAGCCGCGACCGCCTGGCCAAGCTCACCGAAGAGCTGGCCGAGAACAAGGATAAATTCAACGCCATGAAGGCGCGCTGGGAGGCCGAGCGCGAGGGCGTGGACGCCGTCAAGCGCATCAAGGGCGAGATCGAGCAGCTGGGCGCCGACATCGAAAACGCCCAGATGAACCTGGAGTACGAAAAGGCCGCCAAGCTGAAGTACTCCGACCTGCCCGAGCTGCAGAAGAAGCTCGCCGAGGCCGAGGCCGCCGCCGAGAAGCGCGGCACGGACGACTCCCTGGTGCACGACACCGTCACCGAGGAGGAGATAGCGAACATCGTCGCCAAGTGGACCGGCATCCCCGTCGCCAAGCTCATGGAGGGCGAGCGCGAGAAGCTGCTGCACCTGGAGGACGTCATCCACAAGCGCGTGGTCGGCCAGGACGAGGCCGTCAGGCTCGTCACCGAGGCCATACAGCGCTCGCGGGCCGGCATCTCCGACCCCAACAGGCCCATCGGCAGCTTCCTCTTCCTCGGCCCCACCGGCGTGGGCAAGACGGAGCTGGCCAAGAGCCTGGCCGAGTGCCTCTTCGACGACGAGCGCAACATGGTGCGTATCGACATGACCGAGTACATGGAGAAGTACTCCGTCTCCCGCCTCATCGGCGCGCCTCCCGGATACGTCGGCTACGACGAGGGCGGCCAGCTCACCGAGGCCGTCAGGCGCGCGCCGTACAGCGTCGTACTCTTTGACGAGGTGGAAAAGGCGCACCCGGACGTGTTCAACATCCTGCTGCAGATCCTGGACGACGGCCGTATAACCGACAGCCAGGGCCGCACGGTGGACTTCAAGAACACGATAATCATCCTCACCAGCAACCTGGGCAGCCAGTACCTGCTCGAGGGCATCCAGCCCGACGGCAGCATCAGCGCCGGGGCGCAGGAGGCCGTAAAGGCCGAGCTGCGGCAGTCCTTCAGGCCGGAGTTCCTCAACCGGCTCGACGAGATCATCATGTTCCGGCCGCTTACGCGGGAGAACCTGACCGGCATCATCGACATAATGGTGGACGGCCTCAGGAAGCGCCTGGCCGACAAGAGCGTGGGCCTCGAGCTCACCGACGCGGCCAAGCAGCTCATCATCGACCGCGGCTACGACCCGCTCTACGGCGCGCGCCCGCTGCGGCGTTACCTGCAGAGCAGCGCCGAGACGCTCATCGCCCGCGAGATACTGCGCGGCGATATCTCCGCCGGCAGCACGATAACCCTCGACGCCGAGAACGGCGAACTGGTGTGCCGCCACAGCTGAAGCGGGGCGCCGGAAAATACGGCCCGGCCGCGAAATATAAATAAAATATACGCGCCCGGCTGACCGCCGGGCGCGTTTTTTCGCCCTCAAACCGGCGAAGGCGCGGAATTGGCCAATTTTTTGCCTGTATATTTAATAATTTTAGTTGCAGTTTTTCCGCATCGGGGATATAATGAAACGACGGGTGCCTTGAAACGGCGGACAAGCCGCCGTACGGGCACTCCGGAAAGGAGAAACAGATGAACATAGCCCTGCTGGCCGACGATGGAAAAAAGGAACTGATGGTGCAGTTTTGCATAGCTTACTGCGGCATCCTGTCAGACCACTCGCTCTGCGCGACCAATACGACGGGCAAACTGGTCAGTGAGGCTACCGGCCTGCCCATAACGCTCTACCTGCACGACAAGCAGGGGGCGCAGCAGATAGGCGCGAGGATAGCTTATAACGAGATAGACCTGGTGCTCTACTTCTGTGATCCCACCCACCCCGAGGGATTTGAGAGCGTTAACAAGCTCGCCCGCCTCTGCGACCAGTATCAGATACCCATGGCGACGAACGTCGCCACGGCCGAAGTGCTCATACAGGGCCTGCGCCGGGGCGATTTGGACTGGCGGGACATCGTAAATCCCAAGAAGAAATAAATTTTAGTCGCACACGGGCGGCGGGGTCTCCCGCCGCCTTTAGCAGCCACCGGATATACATCGCCCGGCCGGCGCGTTTACCGGTGCCTACTTTAAACCGGGGGCGGAGTGCGCCCCCGGATGCGCATTGGAGGTATACTGACCCATGGACAAAGTCACCCCGCGTACGCTCTCAGGCTTCATGGAGCTGCTGCCCGCGCCGCAGCAGCAGATGGAGGCCATGTTTGAGGTCCTGCGCAGGACATACTCGCTCTACGGCTTCACGCCGCTGGACACCCCGGCCATAGAGAGCGCCGAAGTGCTGCTCGCCAAGGGCGGCGGTGAGACGGAAAAGCAGATCTACCGCTTTATGCGCGGCGAGAGCGACATCGCGCTGCGCTTCGACCTCACCGTGCCGCTGGCCAAGTACGTCGCGGCCAATTACGGCAGCCTTGCCTTCCCCTTCCGGCGCTACCAGATCGGCAAGGTCTGGCGCGGGGAGAGAGCCCAGCGCGGCCGCTTCCGCGAGTTCTACCAGGCCGATATAGACGTCATCGGCGACGGCAGGCTCGATATCATGAACGACGCCGAGGTGCCCGCCGTCATCGCCCGCGCCTTTACCGAGCTCGGCCTGACGGACTTCACGATACGTATAAATAACCGCAAGGTCCTCGGCGGCTATTTTGAGCTGGTCGGCATCACGGACAAGCTCACCGAGGCCCTGCGCACGGTTGACAAGCTGGAGAAAATAGGCGCTGAGAAGGTGCATGAGCTCCTCAAGAGCGAGTGCGGCCTCGACGACGCGGCGGCGGACAGGGTGCTCGAGTTCGTCACACTCTCCGGTACCGACGAGGAGAAGCTCGCCTTCCTGGACGAGCACGCTGCCGAAAATGCGCGCCTGGCCGAGGGCGCGGCCGAGCTGCGCACGGTCATAGAGGCCCTGCCCAGCCTGGGCGTGGCGAAGGAGAACTTCGCCATTGACCTCACCATCGCCCGCGGCCTGGACTACTACACCGGCACGGTGTACGAGACAGTCGTGAACTCCCACCCGGAGATAGGCTCCGTCTGCTCCGGCGGCCGGTACGACAACCTGGCCGAATACTACACGGACAAGCAGCTGCCCGGCGTGGGCATGAGCATAGGCGTGACCCGCCTCTTCTACGTGCTCAGCGAGCAGGGGCTCATCAACCCCGCCGTCAACACCGCGCCCTGCGACGCCATCGTCCTGCCCATGACGGAGGACACCGCCTTCGCCGCCCATGTGGCCACCGTGCTGCGCGGCTACGGCGTGCGCACCCAGCTCTATACCGAGCAGCGCAAATTCAAGCAGAAACTCTCCTACGCGAGCAAGCTCGCCATACCCTACGCCGTCATCATCGGCGAGGACGAGCTTGTGAACGGTGAAGTGTCCCTCAAGGACATGAACGCCGGAACGCAGGCGCGCTACACCCCCGAGGACGCGGCGTACGCCGTGCTCGCAGGGCTGAAGGCGCGGACGGAAGAGAAGCTTATCAAGGTTAACAACTGACAAAGGGGAAAGAGCGAAATGCAGTCAAGAACACACACCTGCGGCGAGCTGCGCGTCAACGACGCCGGCAAGCGCGTCAAGATATGCGGCTGGATGGAGAACGTGCGCGAGGTCTCCGCGGCCCTGGCCTTCGTCGTCGTGCGCGACTTCTACGGCACGACCCAGGTCGTGGCCGAGACGGAGGAGATGGTGCACGTCTTCAAGGGCATCACCCGCGAGAGCACCATCAGCGTAGAGGGCGTGGTGCGCGAGCGCGCCAGCAAGAACCCGAACATGCCCACCGGCGACATCGAGGTCGTGCCGGACAAGGTCGAAGTCCTCGGCAAGTGCCAGTATAACGAGCTGCCCTTCCAGATCAACCGCAGCCGTGAGGCCGACGAGAGCACCCGCCTCAAGTACCGCTACCTCGACCTCAGGAACCCCGAGGTGAAGAACAACATCATCCTGCGCTCCAACGTCATCGCCGCTTTGCGCCGCAGCATGACCGAGCACGGCTTCATGGAGATAACCACTCCGATACTCACCGTGTCCAGCCCCGAGGGCGCGCGCGACTACCTGGTGCCTGCGCGCAACCACCCCGGCAAGTTCTACGCCTTGCCCCAGGCCCCGCAGCAGTTCAAGCAGCTGCTGATGGCCAGCGGCTTTGACCGCTACTTCCAGATAGCCCCCTGCTTCCGCGACGAGGACGCGCGCGCCGACCGCTCCCCCGGCGAGTTCTACCAGCTCGACATGGAGATGGCCTTCGCCTCCCAGGAGGACGTGTTCGAGGTCCTGGAGGACGTGCTGCCGCCCATCTTCGCCGAGTTCGGCAAATATAACCGCGCCTCCGGCGCGCCCTTTGCCCGCATCCCCTACGCCGAGGCGCTGGAGAAGTACGGCACCGACAAGCCTGACCTGCGCATCGACCTCACCGCCACGGACGTGACGGAGCTGGTGGACGGCTGCGGCTTCGGCCCCTTTGAGGGCGCGGTGGTCAAGGCCGTGCCCGTGAGCAACTTCAAGGGCACCCGCAAGCAGATAGACAAGCTCTGCGCCGACGCCGAGGTCACCAGCGGCAACAAGGCCTACTGGGTGCGCGTGGACGACAAGGGCGAGCTCACCGGCGGCATAGCCAAGTTCCTCACCGAGCGCAAGGAGCGGTTCGTCTCCGCGCTGAACCTCGCGCCCGATACGCTGGTCGTGTTCTCTGCGGGCAAGAAGGCCGCCGCGCAGAAGACCGCCGGCGCGCTCATCAAGCTGCTCGGCGCGCTCTGCCCCGAGCACATGGACGCGGAAAAGTACGAGTTCTGCTGGATTGTGGACTTCCCCATGTACGAGATAGGCGAGGAGAGCGGCGAGATGGAGTTCTGCCACAACCCGTTCTCCATGCCCAAGGGCGGCCTCGCCACCCTGCTGGCGGCCGAGCGCGGCGAGATAGACCCGCTCACCATCACCGCCGACCAGTACGACCTGGTCTGCAACGGCGTGGAGCTCTCTTCCGGCGCGGTGCGCAACCACGACCCGGAGATCATGATAAAGGCCTTCGAGATGGTCAACCTCGGCGAGGAGGACGTCAAGGCCAAGTTCCCCGCCATGTACAACGCCTTCTGCTACGGCGCGCCCCCGCACGCGGGCATCGCCCCGGGCGTGGACCGCATGGTCATGCTGCTCGCCGGCGAGGACTCCATCCGCGAGATCATCCCCTTCCCGATGAACAAGAACGCCCAGGACCTCATGATGGGCGCTCCGGGCGAGGTGACGCAGAAGCAGCTCGACGAGCTGCACATAGCGATAGTCACCGACGCAGAATAAAGGAAAAAGACGAGGGCGCCGCTCAGCGCCCTCGTCTTTTGCGTTATT
>OLRU01000890.1_pt1 | contig 29389 bp, 27 predicted proteins | sample 1672961 | NCBI WGS metagenome assembly OLRU01 (sample SAMEA3136741, study PRJEB25190) | human gut metagenome | biome: human gut; feature: human-associated habitat; material: faeces | place: Austria | collected 2013
TTTTCTTTGGGGGTATCCCCGTTTCTTTTGGCAAGACAAAAGAAATGGGGTACAAGCCGTCACTACTGCGCTAACCTCACCATCTCGCTGTGCAGGCGGGAGATAATGCGCTTCTCCAGGCGGGAGATGTAGCTCTGGGAGATGCCCAGCAGGCCGGCGACCTCCTTTTGCGTGTACTCGGTGCCGCCCACGAAGCCATAGCGCAGGAGGATGATGCTCTTCTCCCGCTCGGAGAGGGTGTCTATGGCGCGCATTAGCATCTCGCGGTCGGCGTCGTCCTCCAGCGGGCGGATGACCTCGTCGGCGTCGGTTCCGAGGATGTCGCTGAGCAGCAGCTCGTTGCCGTCGTAGTCGGTGTTCAGCGGCTCGTCTATGCTGATGTCGCCGCGGGAGGCGCTGTTCTTGCGCAGGTACATCAGTATCTCGTTCTCAATGCAGCGCGAGGCGTAGGTGGCCAGCTTGATGGACTTGGAGCTGTTGAAGGTGTTTATGGCCTTGATGAGGCCGATGGTGCCTATAGAGATCAGGTCTTCGATGTTCACGCCGGTATTTTCAAACCGGCGGGCTATGTAGACAACCAGGCGCAGGTTGTGCTCGATGAGCGACTGCCGCGCGGCCTCGTCGCCGGAATCCAGCGCGGATATGGCCGCGGCCTCCTCGTCCCTGGGCAGGGGCGGGGGCAGGGTGTCGCTGCCGCCTATGTAGTGTACGGGCTCGGTGAAGAACAGCCTTTTAAGCAGCTCACGCAGGGCCGTGAGGGAAAGTTTCATTATTCAGCCTCCTTTTAGAATTCTGCCGGGACTATGGCCTCGTAATCCGCGCCGAAGCCCTCCGGCGAGAGCGCGACCAGCAGGGAGCAGTCCCGTCCGTCAACCGTGACGGCGTCCGGGCGTATGGCCGCCAGCAGCCCGCGGGCGCCCACGGAGCTGTAGGGCAGGAGCACCACCCTCCCGGCGAGGCCGGGCAGGGCGCTGAGCGCCTCCAGCGCGCCCACGGCGTCCGATGCGTCCACAGGCCCGGTCAGCGGCGAGAGGGCCCGGGCCTCGCACACTGCCGCCGCGCGCCCGGATACGGGGTCGGCCAGGGCGTTGCCGGTGTCGGCCAGCGCGCGCAGCGTGACCGTCTTTCCAAGCAGGGTGACGGCCAGCTGTACATAGCCGCGCCGCGCTTTGGGCCCCGCCCGGCGCAGGAAGAGCGTCACCGCCGCGTAGCACACGGCAAAGGACAGCACCAGCACCCGCCAGGACACCGGAACATACGCCGGGCCGGATGCGTCATAGCCTGCGAGCATGCTCGCCCCCCAAACCGCGCCGCCGAAGAGCGCGGACACGGCGAAGAACATCCCGCAGCAGCGCCAGAAGCGCCGCTCCGAGCCGTAGGCAATGAGGCACATCCCTACTCCCAGGGCAATTTTGAGCACCGGATGGGTGAGGAATCCCCACTTCGGCACCACAGCGGCCAGTGCATAGGCCGCTCCCACCACCGCGGCCAGGGCGATACGCCACCGCCGCAGTACGGCCCCGGCTGTCCTGCCCGCGGCTATGAGCAGGGCGTAGTCGGCTATGAGGTTCAGCGCAAACAGGCTGTCAGCATATATCGTGTCCACGCAAACAAGCATACACCCGTCCGCGCGCGGATGTTGTCATTTACAAGGCGCGGGAAGTTTGCTATAATTAAGCGGAGAATGGCGCCCGGGAGAAAAGTTTACAATATGCGGCTTTTATTTGCGTCCCGGGTATATTAAAATACGCGGCAGAGACTTAAGCTTCGAGGGGGAAGAGTATGGACGAAAAGAAACCTGTCTATAAGCGCGTGCTCATCAAGATAAGCGGGGAGGCCCTGGCGGGCGAGCACAAGTCCGGCCTGGACTTCGGCGTTATCTCCAGCGTGTGCGAGGCCGTCAAGAAGTGCCTGGCGCTGGGCGTGGAGGTCGGCATCGTCATCGGCGGCGGCAACTTCTGGCGCGGGGTCAAGGACGGCTCCGGCAAGATTGAGCGCACCCGCGCCGACCACATGGGTATGCTGGCGACGGTAATGAACTGCCTCGCCGTGGCCGACGTAATGGAGCAGCACGGCATAGACGTGCGCGTCCAGACCGCTATCGAGATGCGCGCCATAGCGGAGCCGTATATCAGGCTCCGGGCCATGCGCCACCTGTCCAAGGGCCGCGTGGTGCTCTTCGGCGCCGGTACCGGCAACCCCTATTTCTCCACGGACACCGCGGCGGTGCTGCGCGCGGCGGAGATAGAGGCGGACGCCATCCTGCTGGCGAAGAATATAGACGGCGTGTACAGCGCCGACCCGCGGGTTGACCACGATGCGGTCAAGTATGACGCCATCACCTATGACGAGGTGCTCGCGCAGCATCTGGCGGTCATGGACACCACGGCCACCAGCCTCTCGATGGACAACTCCATCCCGGTAATCGTTTTTGAGCTCAAGGACCCCGAAAATATTGTCCGCGCCGTGCTGGGGGAGAAGATAGGCACGGTAGTTACGAAATAGGAGGAATCAAAATGGCCACAGGATACGAAGATTTTGAAAACAGGATGCGCAAGACCTCTGAGAACCTCATCACCAATCTCTCCAGCGTGCGCGCAGGGCGCGCCAACGCCGCCGTGCTCGACCAGATAAGCGTGGACTACTACGGCGTGCCGACGCCTATCCAGCAGCTGGCGAATATCTCCACGCCCGACCCGCGCAGCCTGCTCATCCAGCCCTGGGACAAGAGCACGCTCAAGTCCATCGAGAAGGCCATCCTGGCCAGCGAACTGGGCATCAACCCGCAGAACGACGGCATTTCCATCCGCCTGGTCTTCCCGCAGCTCACTGAGGAGAGGCGTAAGGAGCTGGCCAAGCAGGTGAAGAAGTACGCCGAGGAGGCCAAGGTGGCCATCCGCAACATCCGCCGCGACGCCATGGACAGCTTCAAGGTCCAGAAGAAGAACGGCGAGATGACCGAGGATGACGTCAAGATAGCCGAGAAGGACCTGCAGAAGATCACCGACGACTGGATCAAGGAGATCGACAAGATAGCCGACAAGAAGGAAAAGGAGCTCTTCGAGATCTGATGGCTCTCTTTAAGTCTGACACTGCGGCGGGGGAGGGGGCAGTATACCTCCCCCGCCACATTGCGATAATACTCGACGGCAACGGGCGCTGGGCCAAAAAGCGCGGCCTGCCGCGCACGGCCGGTCACGCCGCGGGGGCGGAGACCTTCCGCCGCATCGCCACCTACTGCAAGAACATAGGCATAGATTACCTCACGGTCTACGCCTTCTCCACCGAGAACTGGAAGCGCCCGCGCGAGGAGATAGACGCCATCATGGGCCTGCTGGGCAAGTACCTGCGCGAGGCGGTGGAGACCATGGAGCGCGACCACATCCGCCTCAAGATACTCGGAGACCCGGAGATACTGCCGAAGAACCTGCGCGACCTCATAGACGAGACGGCGGACATCTCCACGCACTACGAGGGCTTCCAGGCCAACGTCTGCCTCAATTACGGCGGGCGCGACGAGATAGTGCGCGCCGCGCTGCGCTTCGCCGAGGACTACAAGGCAGGAAAGGTCTCCACGCTCACCGAGGAGAGCTTCTCCGCCTACATGTTCTCTGCCGGCATACCCGACCCGGACCTGATAATCCGTCCCGGCGGGGAGATGCGCCTTTCCAACTTCCTCATGTGGGAGAGCGCGTACTCGGAGCTCATATTCACGGACGTGCTCTGGCCGGACTTCACCAGCGGGGACATAGACGCGGCCATAGCCGAGTATCAGCGCCGGGACAGGCGCTTTGGGGGAATCAAGAAATGAAAACGAGGCTTCTCTTCGCCGCAGTGGGCATTCCCGTGCTGCTGCTGATACTGTTCGCCGCGCCCAGCTGGGCTACCCTGGCCATGTGCGCGGCCCTGGCCGCCGTGGCGAGCTATGAGCTCATGCACGCCGTGGGCGACGAGCAGTGGGAGCTGCTGCCCGCCATGCCCGTCCTGGCCGCCGCCATGACCGGCGCGCTTGGCGCGGGGCAGCTGGGCATAGCACCTGTGTGGATGCTCGCGGGCATTTTCGCCGTGGTGCTCTACGGCTTCTTGACCGCCATCTTCACGCATGGCCGCGAGAAGCAGCTCGGCTTTGCCACTCTGGCCGCGGGCATAATCTCGGCCACGCTGCTCCCGGCCGGTTTTGCCAGCCTGGCCCTGCTGCGCGACGCCTCCGCCGCCCTCGCCATAGCCCCGCTGGTGGGCGCCTTCATGAGCGATACGGGCGCTTATTTCATGGGCCGCGCCTGCGGCCGGCACAAGCTCTGCCCGCTGGTCAGCCCCAACAAGACCGTCGAGGGCAGCGTGGGCGGCTTCATCGGCAGCGTGGTGGGCATGATAGTCTACCACCTCATCGTCAAGGCCACCATCCAGCTCGACCTGGGCTGGGCCATGATAATAGTCCTGGGCCTTGTGGGCAGCCTGCTGGGTCAGATAGGCGACCTCAGCTTCTCCGTCATCAAGCGCGAGTACGGCATCAAGGACTACGGAGCAATATTTCCCGGGCACGGCGGCGTGCTGGACAGGTTTGACAGCGTGCTGTTCGTATCCCCGGCCTATTACCTGATTATTACCGCCATCCTGGCGTAAAAGCGAGGCCTGGTTTATGGTCAACTCTACCGCTATACTCGGCTCTACCGGCAGCATAGGCCGGCAGAGCGTTGCCGTCTGCGAACGGCTCGGCATCCGGGCGACGGCGCTTACGACAAACCGGAACGTGGACCTGCTGCTGGAGCAGGCGGCAAAGCTCAGGCCCGAGTACGTCGCAGCCTCCGACATGGAGGCGTCTGCGAAGCTCCGCTACGAGCTCTCGGGCAGCGATATAACCGTGGGCCCTCCCGGTGAGGAGGGGCTGCGCATCGCCGCGTCCTGGCAGGATACCGACTGCGTCGTCACCGCCGTATCCGGCGCCGTGGGCCTGCGCCCCACGCTGGATGCCATCGGCCTGAAGCGCCGCATAGCCCTGGCCAACAAGGAGACCCTGGTCTGTGCGGGCAGCATCGTCATGGCCCGCGCGGCCGAGACAGGGGCGGAGATAGTGCCCGTGGACAGTGAGCACAGCGCCATCTTCCAGTGCCTCTGCGGCAGGGAGGGCGAGCTGCGCAAAATACTGCTCACCGGTTCCGGCGGGCCATTCCGCGGCTGGACACGCGAGCAGACCGCGTCCGTCACGCCGGCGCAGGCCGTTAAGCACCCCAACTGGTCGATGGGCGCCAAGATAAGCGTGGACTCGGCCACCATGATGAACAAGGGCCTTGAATTCATCGAGGCGATGCACCTCTTCGGAGTGTCCCCGGACGATATCGAGGTCCTGATACACCCCGAGAGCGTGGTGCACTCGGCAGTTGAGCTCCTGGACGGCACGGTCATAGCGCAGCTGGGCGTGCCGGATATGTCGCTGCCCATACAGTATGCGCTAACCTGGCCGGAGCGGTGCCCGAGCGCGAGCGGGAGGCTGGACCTGACGGCCATGTCGGGACTTCACTTCATGCGTCCCGACCTCGAACTGATGCCGTGCCTGGCGCTGGCCATGGACTGCGCCCGCCGCGGCGGGAACGCGCCTGCGGTCATGTCCGCCGCCAACGAGGCGGCCGTGGGGATGTTTTTGGCGGGGAAACTGGGGTATAATGAAATCTACGAGAGTGTTGCCTGGGTGCTGGGCCGCATAGACTTCATAGCGGAGCCATCGCTGGAGGACATAATCGCCTCGGACGGCGAGGCGCGCACTCTCTTTAAGGAGCGTTATTCCTGATGTTCATAGTCATCGCAATCATCGCCTTCGGCGTTCTCATAGGCATACACGAGTTCGGCCACTTCATTGCCGCCAAATCCCTCGGCGTCAAGGTGAACGAGTTCTCCATCGGCATGGGCCCGGCGATCTTCAAGCGCCAGAAGGGCGAGACGCTGTACGCCCTGCGCATCCTGCCCATCGGCGGCTACTGCGCCATGGAGGGCGAGGACGAGGAGACCGACGACCCCAGGTGCTTCTCCCGCCAGAGAGGCTGGAAGAAGATCATCATCCTGGCCGCTGGCAGCTTTATGAACTTCCTGCTCGGCCTGGTGCTGGTGCTGGTCATCTTCTCGCAGGCGGCGGGCTTCAATGCGCCCGTCATCTCCGGCTTCACGGAGAACAACCCCTACGAGGGCGAAAATGCCCTGCAGGTGGGCGATGAGATATACTCCGTGGACGGCCACCGCATCTATTTCACCGGCAACTTCAGCCTCTACCTCTCGCGCAACTCCAGCCAGGTGTACGACATAGTCGTAATCCGCGACGGCGAGCGCGTGGAGCTCAACGACTTCGCCATGAAGCCCTACGAGCAGGCCGACGGTTCGACGGCCTACGGGCTCTCGTTCTCGGTCGTGGAGGCCAATCTTGGCAACACGCTCAAGTACTCCTGGTACACGACCATTGACTTCGTGCGCCAGGTCTGGCTCGCGCTCAGCGACCTGGTCGGGGGCCTGATGGGCCTGGACGACATGGCCGGTGTCGTGGGCATTGTGGACATGATAAACGACGTGGGCAGCGAGACCGCGCAGAACGAGGGCGTGGGCATAGCGCTGATGGATATCGGCTACCTGGTGGCCTTTATCGCCGTGAACCTGGCCGTCATGAACATGCTGCCCATCCCGGCGCTGGACGGCGGCCGCGTGCTCTTCGTGCTGCTCAACGGCCTCATCCACCTCATCACGCGCAAGCGCATCCCCGCCCGCTATGAGGGCTACGTACACACGGCCGGCTTCGTGCTGCTGCTCGGGCTGATGGTAGTGGTAATGTATAACGATATCTCGAGGATAATAAGTTGACATAATTATTTGAGGCGAACTGGATGAATACGAGAGAGAATACCAGAAGGATAATTGCAGGCGGCGTCCCCATCGGTGGGGGCGCTGCCGTTTCGGTTCAGTCGATGTGCAACGTGCGCACCTCGGACGTGGACGCGGCTGTGGCGCAGATCAGGCAGCTGCGGGCGGCCGGGTGCGATATTGTGCGCCTTGCGGTGCCGGATATGGCCGCTGCAAGGGCGATTTCCGCCATAAAAGAGCAGGTTGACGTGCCGCTGGTGGCGGACATACACTTCGATTACCGCCTGGCCCTGGAGGCCGCCGCGCGGGGCATAGACAAGATCCGCATAAACCCGGGCAACATAGGCGGCCGGGAGCGTGTGGCCGCCGTGGCGAGGGAGTGCAGTTTACGTAATATCCCCATACGTATCGGCGTCAACGGCGGGAGCCTGGAAAAGCCGCTGCTGGAGAAGTACGGCCATCCGACGGCTGAGGCCATAGTGGAGAGCGCCAAGGGGCACATACGCCTGCTCAACGACTGCGGCTTTGACGACATCTGCGTCTCGCTCAAGAGCAGCAGCGTCCCGCTCACGGTCGCTGCCTACCGCCTGGCCGCGGAGGAGCTGCCGTACCCGCTGCACCTGGGCGTGACGGAGACCGGGACGGCCTATCAGGGCACGGTCAGCTCCGCCGTGGGTATCGGCACCCTGCTCATGGAGGGGATAGGGGACACCATCCGCGTCTCGCTGACCGCCGACCCGGTGGAGGAGGTCAAGGCGGGCATAGCCATACTGAAGGCGGCCGGGCTGAGGAAGGGCGGCGTACGCTTTGTGAGCTGCCCCACCTGCGGGCGCACGGAGATAGACCTGATCGGGCTCGCCCATGAGGTGGAAGAGCGCCTGCAGGGCCTGCAGGCGGACATAACCGTAGCGGTGATGGGCTGCGTCGTCAACGGCCCCGGCGAGGCGCGCGAGGCCGATTACGGCATTGCCGGCGGCAAGGGCTGCGGGCTGCTGTTCAAAAAGGGCGAGATTGTGCGCCGCGTGCCGGAGGACGAGCTCCTGGGCGCGCTGATGGAGCTTATCGAGAGCGAGGTGGGAGCTTGAGCGTACCCTTTCTGACCATATTCCCGGGCTGCGAGCCCCTGCGCGACAGTGCCGGAGGGCTGGACAAGGCCGAGGTGGAAAACGTTGTAGTCAGTACGGACGAGCAGTACATGACTATCGACGCGCGCTTTGCCTCCGTCGTGGCCCCGGGGGATATAGGAGCCCTGGAGAGCAGCCTGCGCAGCCAGTACGGGCTGCTGCGTGTAACTCTCAACGCCGAGTGCCCGAAGATAGTGCCGCAGCAGGCCAAGGCAGAGCCGAAGGACGGCAAGCTCCTCTACGGCAAGCCCCTGCGCAAGGCAGATACCCCGGCGGACATGTCCACCGTCACCCTCGAGAGCGGGTACGTAACGGTGAAGGGCGAGATCTTTGCCGTCAACAACCGCGAGATCCAAAAGCGCGGGGCCAACATACTCAGCTTCGACATGACCGACTACACGGGCAGCGTGCGTGTGAGCAAGTTCATCGGCCGCGGCGAGGACGCCTCCATCACCGGCAAGGTGAAAAACGGCATGTGCGTCACAGTGCGCGGCAAGGTGGACTTTGACAAGTTCTACAACGACATGGTTATCGACCCGGTGACCATCGCCGTCTCCAATATGGATGTGCGCCCAGACAGCCATGAGGGGGACAAGCGCGTTGAGCTTCACCTGCACACGCGCTACTCCACCCTCGACGCCCTGCCCGACCCGGCCAGGGTGGTGGAGCGCGCCGCCGCCTGGGGCCACAGGGCCGTCGCCGTCACCGACCACGGTACGGCGCAGTCCTTCCCCGAGATGAGCAAGGCGGGGAAGAAGTACGGCGTGAAGATTATTTATGGCCTGGAGGGGTACTACGTCAACGATGTTGACACCGGCTCCGCCGTGCGCGGGGAGAGCGACGCCCCGCTGGAGAGCGAGTTCATAGCCTTTGACGTGGAGACGACAGGCCTGTCCGCCGCGACGGACCGCCTGACCGAGATCGGCGCCGTGCGCTTCTCCGGCGGGCGGGTGCTGGACACTTTCAGCACCTTCGTGGACCCGGGCATGCACATCCCGGCCAATATCACGGAGCTGACCGGCATAAAGGACAGCGACGTGGCCGGCGCGCCCAGCGAGGCCGAGGCCATGCGCGCGTTTCTCGACTTCGCCGGAGGCCGGCCTATTATCGCCCACAACGCTACCTTCGACACGGGCTTCATGGCCGCGGCCTGCGCCCGCAGCGGCATAGAGTTCCACCCGGTAGTGGTGGATACGCTCATACTCGCCCAGCGCCTGCTGCCCGAGCTGCGGCGCCACAAGCTGGACATAGTCAGCAAGCACCTGGGCCTGCCTGAGTTCAACCATCACCGCGCGTTCGACGACGCGGAGGTCGTGGCCCGCATGATGGAGAAGTTCATCCCCATGCTGCACAACCAGGGCGCGGAAAAGCTCAGCGACGTCAACGAGGTCATGAGCCGGCTCTCCGGTTCCGGCAGCCGCCGCGTGAGGCACATAACGCTGCTGGTGCGCAACAAGGTGGGCCTGAAGAACCTCTACAAGCTCATATCCGCCAGCTACCTGAAGCACTACTCGCGCAACCCCATCATCCCCAAAAGCCTGCTCATGGAGCACCGCGAGGGCCTGCTCATAGGCTCCGCCTGCGAGGCTGGCGAGGTGTTTGACGCCGTGCTGCGCGGCACGAACGCCCAGGAGCTCAAGCGGCTGGCCAGCTTCTATGACTACTTTGAGATCATGCCGCTCGCCAACAACCGCTTCCTGGTGGAGAACGGCACCGTGCGGGACGACGAGGGCCTGCGTGACCTCAACCGGCGCGTTGCGCGCCTGGCCCATGAGCTGGAGAAGCCCGTGGTGGCCACGGGAGACGTGCACTTCCTCGACCCGCGCGACGAGATTTACCGCCGCATCCTGCTCGCGGCCAAGAAATTCGGCGACGCCGACCGGCCCAACCCGCTCTATTTCCGCACCACGGACGAGATGCTCGAGGAGTTCGCCTACCTGGGCAAGCGTGACTGCTATGAGGCGGTCATCACGAACCCGAACAGAATTGCCGACATGTGCGAGGAGATAAAGCTCCTGCCCGACGGGCTCTTCCCGCCCAAGATAGAGAACTCCGACGGCCAGCTAAAGGACCTGGTCTACGGCCGCATGCACGAGCTCTACGGCGAGAACCCGCCCGAGATAGTCGCCGAGCGCGTGGAGACGGAGCTGCACGACATACTCTCGCGCCACTACGACGTCATATACATGTCCGCGCAGAAGCTGGTCGCGGACTCGAACGCGCACGGTTATCTGGTCGGCAGCCGGGGCAGCGTCGGTTCCAGCATCGTCGCATACATGTCCGGCATAACTGAGGTCAACTCGCTCCCGCCGCACTACGTGTGCCCGGAGTGCCACTACACGGACTTTGAGTCCGGCAAGGATTACGGCTGCGGCGCGGACATGCCCGACGCCGTCTGTCCGAAGTGCGGCGCCGAAATGCGCAAAGAGGGTTTTGACATCCCCTTTGAGACCTTCCTGGGCTTCGGCGGCGACAAGGTGCCCGATATCGACCTGAACTTCTCCGGCGAATACCAGGCCAAGGCCCACAAGTACACGGAAGAACTCTTCGGCAGCGACCACGTGTTCCGCGCCGGCACCATAGGCACCCTGGCCGAAAAGACGGCCTACGGCTACGTGCTCAAGTACCTGGAAGAGCGGGGGCTGAAGGTCTCCAAGGCCGAGGAAGGGCGTCTCGCCGCCGGTCTTGTCGGCGTGAAGCGCACCACGGGCCAGCATCCGGGCGGCCTGGTCGTCATACCGCAGGACATGGAGGTGGAGGACTTCTGCCCCGTACAGCACCCGGCCGACGACCCGGGCAGCGGCATCATAACTACCCACTTTGAATACCACAGCATGGAGGCCAACCTGCTCAAGCTCGACGAGCTGGGCCACGATGACCCGACCATGCTGAAGATGCTCGAGGACATGACCGGCGTGGACGTGCGCAAGATACCTCTTGACGACCCGGAGACGATGCGTATCTTCAAGACGCCGGAGCCGCTGGGCCTGCCGGACGACGACCCGATAATCGGCAAGACCGGCACCATCGGCATCCCCGAGTTCGGCACGGGCTTCACCCGCCAGATGCTGGTGGACACCAAGCCCGAGCAGTTCGACATACTCGTGCGCCTGTCCGGCTTCAGCCACGGCACCGACGTGTGGCTGGGCAACGCCAAGGACCTCATCCTCTCCGGCACGGCGAGCGTCAAGGAGACCATCGGCTGCCGCGACGATATCATGCTCTACCTGATCTCCAGAGGTATGGACCCCAAGCGCAGTTTCAAGATCATGGAGGCCGTCCGCAAGGGCCGCGGCCTGCCGGAAGGCGCGGAGGACGAGATGCGCGACCACGGCGTGCCGGACTGGTACATAGGCTCCTGCCAGAAGATAAAATACCTCTTCCCCAAGGCCCATGCCGTGGCCTATGTCATGATGGCCTTCCGCATAGCGTACTTCAAGGTGCACTATCCGCTGCAGTACTACAGCGCCTATTTCTACCGCCGCAGCCAGAAGGACTCCTTTGACGCCGCTATCATGATTCAGGGCGTGGACTTCGTCCGCCGCAAGATAAACGAGATAGAGAACAAGGCCGACGCCACGGCCAAGGAAAACGACCTGCTTACCACACTGGAGGCCGTTTACGAGTTCTACATGCGAGGCTTTGACTTCGCCCCCATAGACCTGTACGAGAGCGACGAGAGCAAGTTCCTCGTCGTCGGCGACAGGCAGCTGCGGCCGCCCTTCGTCAGCCTATCCGGCCTGGGCGAGGCCGCGGCACGCGACCTGGTGGCCGCGCGTGAGGGCGGACGGGAGTTCATCTCCATCGAGGAGCTGTCCATGGCCTGCCCCAAGCTCAGCCAGGCGCACATAGAGCAGCTCAAGAGCGTCGGCGCGCTGAGCTCGCTGCCGGACGAGAGCCAGATGAGTTTGTTCTGATGAAGACGTACAAGTATTATGTTAACAGCAACGGGCGCAGGATAAAGCTTCTTGTCCTGCGTCCGGACATGCACGCCCGCGCGTCCGATTTGACGGCGGGCGTGCTTTGGATACACGGCGGCGGCTTCGCCACGGGCATGGCAGAAATGGTTTACATAACAAGAGCAAGGGCCCTGGTTGAGAAATTCTGCGTCACCGTGGCCGCACCGGCCTATACACTGTCGTGGCGAGAGCCATACCCGGCGGCGGTTGAGGACTGCTACAGCGCACTGCTGTGGTTCAAGGCCAATGCATGGATGCTGGGATTCAATGCGGACAAAATCATAGTCGGCGGCGAGAGCGCAGGCGGAGGACTGTGCGCGGCGCTGTGCATACTTGCCAGGGAGAGGGGAGAGGTTGACATAAAGTATCAGTTCCCGCTCTATCCCATGCTCGACGACCGCGATACGCCCTCCAGCCGTAACAACCACGCGCACGTCTGGAATACACGCCGCAATCACGCCGCCTGGAAGCTTTATCTGCGCGGGCTGTACGGTACGGACAGTGTACCGGCCTGTGCGGCTCCGGCAAGAGAAACTAATTATGTAAACTTGCCGCCCTGCTATACCTTTGTCGGTGACATTGAGCCGTTCTACTGTGAGACATTGAATTATGTCAACCAACTTAAAAATGCGGGCGTACATGCAGAGTGCGACGTCTATCCCGGCTGCTGGCACGCTTTTGACATGCTCGCGCCGTGGAAGGGTGTCAGCCGCCGCGCGGCGGCCAGATTTGAGCAGAAGTTCGGAGAAGCGCTTGAATTTATCGCCCGAATGTCCTGATTCTCACATTCCGAGAGCGATTCCAGAGCTCTCAGGTGGACATTTTGTTCCCGCGACGTTAGAATGAACGCAGAGAGGTGGTCAGCCCATGGACAGGAAGAGTATAGGCTCCTTCATCGCTGCACTGCGGAAAGCGAAGGGGATGACGCAGAAGGACCTCGCCATGCTGCTGCACGTGTCGGACAAGACGGTGAGCCGTTGGGAAACCGGCGACGGGACGCCCGACCTGGCGCTCATCCCGGTGCTGGCGGAGATATTCGGCGTTACATGTGACGAGCTGTTACGAGGCGAGCGCAGGCCGGAGAGCGACGCCGCCGAGACCACGCCGCTGGGTGAGAAGCGCAAACAGTGGCTGATGAACAGGGCTTTGACAAGGCTCAACGTGAGTATTATAATCACCGTCGGAATAACTCTGGTCGGACTTATACTCGGAGAGCTCCTTTCGCTGCTGGCACATAAACCGCATGTCAGTGGACTGACATGCATCTGCGTATCTGTAATTGCGCTGATATATCAGATAGCTGCTCTGGTGAAAGCAGTGTCCGTCACCTTCGAAACCGAGCTGGATAAGGCCATAGCAGGCTTCAGAAAGAGCGCAGTTATACGTGCAGAGCTGGCGATGGCCTTACCGGCTGCGCTGATACCCGTTTCTGCATTTGACGGGCTGCAGTTCAGCTATGTAGGCGCGGTAGAATTAGTGATTTCTTTTTCGTTTGCCGCCTTTTTGCTCGGATGCGCATATGCTGTACTCTACTCAAGGGATTTCTTTGGATAAAAACACCCCCGCGTGAGCTCACGCGGGGGTCATTTCATATGTACCTGTCCTTTGGCATCATGGGCAGGATCCTGGCCGCTATGCCGCCGCTGTCGGAGATATCAATGACGGCGAAGCTGGGCTCGCTGCCCAGGCCGGATGAGCCCGGGTTCACCACCGTCATACCGGCCGGGTACTCGATGCGGGCGATGTGCGTGTGGCCGTAGAGCACGAGCTGCGCGCCGGAGAAGTGCGCGGCGTTCAGGAGCGAGTCCATGGTTGACTTGACGTAGTAGCGGTGGCCGTGTGTGGCGAAGACCTTTACCGGCCCGGCGTAGAACTCCAGCGTGTCCTGTTCGCGGCTGGCGAAGTCACAGTTGCCGGGCACGGCGTAGAGCGGGATGGAGGGGAACCCGCTGGCCAGCAGGCGGCTGTCACGTATGTGGTCGCCCAGATGGACCAGTATGTCCGGCTGCATCCGGCGGACGGCCTGAGGCATAAGATTGGTATTACCGTGGGTATCAGAGAAAACTGCCAGGCGCATGGACGCGCACCTCCTGAACTCCCGGGCATATACTGCCTTCGGAGGGGATAGTATGGATTTTGAGAAGTTCGCCAACAGCCTGGACCCTTCGAGCCGGGCAAAGCTGGAGGCGCTGGGCAACACCGACGCGGCCAAAGCTCTGGACGGAATGTTCTCCGAGGCGGAGCTAATCAAGGCCGCCGGCAGCGGCGACGAGCGGGCGCTGAAAGACATCCTCCGCCGTGTGCTGTCCACGAACGAGGGGAAAAAGCTGGCCGAAATGCTCGGCGAGGCCATGAAATAATGTCCTGAAGGGAGGCGCGGCGCGTGGATGGCCTGGAAGATAAATTGAACGCCATACTCTCCGACCCGGACGCCATGGGCCGCATCGCGGACATGGCCAAATCAATCATGGGCGGAGAGGGAGAAGGCTCCGGGGATACCGGGCGCGGTGAGGCCGACGAGTCCATGATCCGCCGGGCGATGAAACTAATGCGCGGCAAGGCGCTCAGCACGGATGAGGCGTCCCTGCTCTCGGCGCTGCGGCCGTTCCTCTCGGCAGAGCGGCAACAGAGGCTGGACCGCGCGATAAAGCTGGCCAGACTGGCCTCCCTGGCCAGCCTCGCGGGCGAGCTGGGCGTTCTGGGAGGTGACGACGGTGTATAACCGCTACAATGCCAGCACGGGCACCTACATGAGCATACCGGAGCCGGGGGACGGGCAGCGCCGGGAGCGCCCTTTGCGCAGACCGGAGCCGGAGCGTGAGCCGCCGCGCGAAGAGCCGGAGCACAACAGCCCGCCTCAGGGGCGGCCGCCACAGGAGCACGTACATAGGCCGCCGCCGCGGGAACGCCCAAAAGCCCCGGCGAGGCCGCCGGGACACGGCAGTGGCGGCCAGTTGCCGGGGCTTGAGCGCCTTTTGTCCGGGTTCAGCGGCAGCCTTAACAGCCGCCTTAGCGGGCTGGAGACCGAAGACCTGCTTCTGCTGGCCGTGGTCTATCTCATGTACCGCCAGAGCGGGGACAGGCAGCTGCTCATCGTGCTGGCGGCGTTGCTGCTGTTTTAATTGTCCGGAGGGGAGAAGAGGTTTTCCTCCGGCGTGTTCAGATCGGGGATGGTCGAGTACATGCGGTAAATGAGCGTATCGCCGTCATATGTCTCCGAGCCCATGAGCAGGCCGGTGTTGACGGAGACGTATATGCGGTGAGTATAGCCGAACACCCCGCCGTCGGTGTATTCAACGCTGATGCAGTCTTCACCGGCGTGCTGAGTATAGCCCGCGGAGAGGATGTCCTCCACCGGGAGCAGGAGCACGTCCTCATAGGTGATGCAGCGCATCCAGCGGTCGGAGCTGTCCTCATAGGGTTCGGAATAGACGCCGGAGACGGAGTCGTACCATATGTACAGCATACCGTTGTCTAAGAGTATGTTCTTGGTGCCGCCGCCGGAGGCCAGCCTTATGCGCGTGCGCCCGGCGTTGACCCAGACTTGGAGCTGGCTGGTGCTGCTCCCGTCCGACCAGTAATCGTCCACGGTGACGGTGCAGGAATAGCTCTCGGCCCGGTTCAGCTCGGCAAGCACGGCCTGGACGTTTTCCTCCGTCAGGGTAATGCGCTCAGCGGAGGGAAAACCGGTTTCCACGGCGCTGGACTGGCCGGGAGACGGCAGCGCGACGCTGCTGGTCTCGCCGCCGCGGCCCATGAAAAAGAGCGCGAAAACTATGACCGCCGCCGTCAGTACCAGCAGCAGTATGATTATGAGCTTGGAGCGGCGGCTCATGGCTGGAACTCCCCGGGAGGGTCTTCCCGCAACCCGAAGGTGTACTCGACGGCGTCCGCTATGCGCTCGGAGGCGCGGCCGTCACCGTAGGGGTTCACGGCCTGGGCCATGCGGTTATATTCCGCCGCATTGTGCAGCAGCTCCTGCGCCAGGCGCAGTATATCCGCGGTCTCCGTGCCGGCTATCTTGACCGTCCCGGCCTCCACGGCCTCGGGACGCTCCGTCTCGCGGCGGAGCACCAGCACGGGCTTGCCCAGGGCCGGCGCCTCCTCCTGTATACCGCCGGAGTCGGTCATGACCATATAGCTCCTGGCCATCAGCCGGTGCATATCCACGGCGGACAGGGGATCGATAAGCGCTATATTCGCCACACCGGCCAGGTATTTCTGCGCAGCCTCGCGCACCACGGGGCTGAGGTGGACGGGGTAGACAATGAGCACGTCCGGATTATCCAGAGCCAGCGAACGCACGGCGGAAAAAATGTGCGCCATGGGCTCCCCGTAGTTCTCGCGCCGGTGGCAGGTGAGGGTTATTATGCGGCGGCTGTCCAGGTCGAGCGCGCGCAGCTGCTCAGAGTCAAAGCCTTCGCCGTGCGCGGTGTAGCCGAGCGCGTCAATAACGGTGTTGCCGGTGACAAAAACGCCGCCCTCCACGCCTTCGCGGCGCAGGTTTTCGGCGTTGCGCGCGGTGGGGGCGAAGTGCAGCGTGCACAGCTGCCCGGCGAGACGGCGGTTCATCTCCTCGGGCCAGGGCGACCAGCGGTCGTACGTGCGCAGACCGGCCTCGACATGGCCGCAGTTGATCTGCGCGTAAAACGCGGCCAGCGCGGCGGCAAAGGTCGTGGTGGTGTCGCCGTGGACGAGCACCAGATCCGGCTTTGCCTCGCTGAACACTCCGCCCAGACCGGACAGGACACGGCTGGTTATGTCCGCCAGGGTCTGGCCGCTCTGCATGACGTTGAGATCGTAGTCCGGCCGGATGCCGAAAACGTCCAGCACGCCGTCGAGCATCTCACGGTGCTGCGCCGTGACGCAGACCGTGCTCTCTATGCCCTGACGGCGGCCAAGCTCAAGCACCAGGGGGGCCATCTTGATGGCCTCGGGCCTGGTGCCGAATATGCTCATGACTTTAAGCCTTTTCGTCATTGTGTTTCTCCTTGCGGTGGAGGCCGTGCTCCTCAACCAGATCGTCGCAGTTGGGGTCGACGGGCGGGTGGTACTTGTGGCCCTTGAGCGTGCGCGTGATGTAGAGCCCGATCACTATGGCGGCCACAACAGCCACGACTATGAGCCATGTGCGCAGTGCTCCGTCCGTTGCCAGGACAACGGCGCACAGCCCGAGTATAGCGGAGAGGGAGTACAGTATGGCGACGGCCTGCTTCTGGCTCAGGCCCATGTCTATGAGCCGGTGGTGCAGGTGGCCGCGGTCGGGGTGCATGGGGCTCTGCCCGCGCAGCAGGCGGCGGAAGAAGGCGCAGACCGTGTCAAAGAGGGGCAGGGCCAGGGCCAGGATGGGCACCACAAAGGTGACCAGCGCGTACGTCTTGAACATCCCCACGACGGAGACCGTACTGAGCACGTAGCCCAGCAGCAGCGCGCCCGTATCTCCCATGAATATCTTGGCCGGGTTGAGGTTGTAGGGCATAAAGCCCAGGCAGGCGCCCATGAGGGCGGCCAGCAGCAGGGCGACATTGCCCTCGCTTACCAGCAGCGCGACGACGAACATGGTGGTGGAAGCGATGGTGCTCACACCGACGGCGAGGCCGTCCAGCCCGTCTATCAGGTTGACGCTGTTGGTGATGCCGACAATCCACAGTATGGTCACCGGCACGGCCAGCCAGCCTAGAATCAGCAACTCGTTGTCAGAAAAGATATTGGGGTTGCTGAAGAACTCAATGACCACGCCGTGGGCGACGGCGATTATAGCGGCGGCAATCTGGACGAGCAGTTTTATCCACGCGCGCAGGTTGACAACGTCATCAATCGCGCCGCAGGCGACTATTAGTACCGCGCCCAGCAGGATGCCGCGCACCTGGCGCGTTATATCCACAAAGAGCACGACGCTCAAAAGAAAGCCCAGGAATATGGCGAGGCCGCCCATGCGCGGGATCGGGTGGTCATGGACGCGGCGCTTGCCGTCGGGCACGTCGATGGCGCCCATTTTCTGCGCGAAGGCCTTGACCACCGGCGTGGCGGCAAAGCTGATTGCAAAAGCTATGGCTATGGTGAGCAGTATCCGGACCCACAGCTCGGTGTTGTGCAGCATATCTTAACTTACACTCCTAAGCGCCTCCCGCGGGCGGCGCATTGTGATCTGAAACTCGGGGACGCCGTACGGCCGTCAGAGGGGCCGTACGGCGCTCTTTTTGATTATTTCGCCACGAAGCCGAGCTTCTTGTACACCTTGCGCAGGGTACGGTTGGCGACGTAGGAGGCCTTTTCGGCGCCCATACGGTAGACGCTCTCCAGATAGGCCTTGTCCTTGAGTATGCGTTCAGTCTCCTCGCGGATGGGGCGCAGCTTTTCAACGACGGCCTCGCCGACGGCGGTCTTGAACGCGCCGTAGCCCTGGCCGGTGAAGTCGGCCTCTATCTGGTCGAAGCTCTCGCCGGTGCAGGAGGAGTAGATCTGCATGAGGTTGGCCACGCCGGGCTTGTTGGCGGGGTCAAAGCGCACGCAGTGCTCGCTGGTGTCGGAGTCGGTCACGGCGCGCTTGAACTTGCGCATGATGTCCTCCGGCTTCTCGAGCAGGTGCACGCAGCCGTTGGGGTCCTTGTCGGACTTGCTCATCTTGCTGGTGGGGTCCTGCAGGCTCATGATGCGCGCGCCCACGCGGGGGATATAGGCCTGGGGCACCTTGAACACGTCGCCGTAAAGGTTGTTGAAGCGTATGGCCACGTCGCGGGTGAGCTCCACGTGCTGCTTCTGGTCGTCGCCCACGGGGACGAAGTCGGCCTGGTACAGGAGGATGTCCGCCGCCATCAGCGTGGGATAGGTGAAGAGGCCGCCGTTGATGTTGTCGGCGTGCTTGGCGCTCTTGTCCTTGAACTGGGTCATGCGCGAGAGCTCGCCGAACATGGTGTAGCAGTTGAGCACCCAGCCCAGCTCCGCGTGAGCGGGGACGTGGCTCTGGATGAACAGCGTCACCTTGTGCGGGTCGAGGCCGCAGGCGATGTACTGCGCGAGCTGCTCCATTGTGCGGCGGCGCAGGTCGGCGGGCACCTGGCGTACGGTGATGGCATGCATGTCCACGATGCAGTAGTAGGCCTCGTAGTCGTCTATCATGTCAACCCAGTTCTTGATGGCGCCCATGTAGGAGCCCAGCGTCAGGTCGCCGGAGGGCTGTATGCCCGAGAACATTACTTTTCTTTCATCAACTTTTTTTTCTTCCATGGCGAATAATCCTCTTCCAAATATCGATTCAGCGGGGCGGGCGCGCAGGCCCGCCGCTGCGTCATTTAAAACTGATGCTTATTTCTTCAGGCCGCACTCTTCAGCCAGCTTGGCGAAGGCGCCCAGGCTGCGCTCTATCATGTCGCCGCTCACGCAGTAGGCGAGGCGGACGTAGCCGGGCGTGCCGAAGTTGCTGCCGGGGACGAGCAGTATGTTGTGGCTCTTGGCCTTGGCCACGAACTCGCTCTCGTCGATGGGCGTCTTGACCCACATGTAGAAGGCGCCGGCGGGGTAGGCGCACTCGAAGCCCAGCTCGTGCAGGCCGTTATAGAGCAGCTTGCGGTTGGCGTCGTACTTGTCGATGGCGGTGCTCTCGTTCAGGCAGCGGGCCACGACCAGCTGCATCAGGCTGGGAGCGTTGACAAAGCCGAGCATGCGGTTGGCAACCACGGAGGCGTCAAATATGAGCTGGCCTTCAGCAATGTCGCCGGGGATGACGAGGTAGCCGATACGCTCGCCGGGGAGGCTCAGGCTCTTGGACCAGGAGTAGCCGACGATGCAGTTTTCCATGCAGTTGGGCATCCAGGGCACCTCAACGCCGTCATAGGCCAGCTCGCGGTAGGGCTCGTCCGAGACCACGTAGATAACGGTGCCGTACTCCTTACCCTTTTCAACCAGCACGTCGCTGAGCTTCTTCAGCAGCTCGGCGGGGTAGATGACGCCGGTGGGGTTGTTGGGGTTATTGAGTATGAGGGCCTTGGTCTTGGGGGTGATGGCCCTGGCGATGGCGTCCACGTCGGGGACAAAGCCATCGGCCTCACTGGCGGGGACGACTACGACCTTGCCGCCGGGGGTGGTGATGTAGTTGTTGTACTCAAAGAAGTAGGGGCTGATGCAGATGACCTCGTCGCCGGGGTTGAGCAGGGTGGTCATGGTGACGCACAGCCCGCCCGCCGCGCCGACGGTCATAATGATGTTGTTTTCGGTATAATCCGTGCCGAAACGGCTGTTGAGCGAGTCGGCCACGGCCTTGCGGACCTCGGGATAGCCGGCGTTGGCCGGGTAGCCGTGTACGTACATGGGGTCTTCGTTGGTGATGATGTCAACAATCGCGTTCTTGACGGCGTCGGGAGGAGCGAAGTAGGGGTTGCCTATAGAGAAGTCGTACACGTTCTCCTTGCCGTACTGCGCGGCGAGACGTTTACCCTCCTCGAACATGGCGCGGATGGCGCTGCCGCCCGCGGCCATCTTGGCCATTCTTTCAGAAATCATTTGCTTTTCCTCCTAAACTTCAGTTTAAGATAGTCCGTCTCCTGGACACAGGGCATATCCTGAAGTATTCTAACACATGTCCCGGATAAATGCAATGCAACTTGACAAATGGGGGACTAAATAATAATATAGTTGGAGCCAAAAGGCAATACTGTGTCGAGAGGGATAACATTGAAGGACATAAAATGGTTTGAAGATATGGAGAGCCGCATACCCCGCGGCGAGGTTCGCACCCGCTTCGCGCCCAGCCCCACGGGCTACATGCACGTCGGCAACCTGCGCACCGCGCTCTATACCTACCTGATCGCCCGCGCGAACAAGGGCAAGTTCATACTGCGCATCGAGGACACCGACCAGGGCCGCCTGGTCGAGGGCGCGGTGGACGTCATTTACCGCACGCTGGCCGAGTGCGGCCTCGGCCACGATGAGGGACCCGACGTGGGCGGCCCGGTGGGCCCCTACGTGCAGACAGAGCGCCGCGGGCTCTACATGGAGTACGCCGAGCTGCTGATGGAGCGCGGCCACGCCTACCGCTGCTTCTGCGCGCACACCGAGCACGAGGACGGCGAGGGCAGCTTTGAAAAGACCGCCGACCCCTGCCGCAGCCTGAGCCGCGAGGAGAGCGACGCGCGCGCCGCCGCGGGCGAGAGCTTTGTCATCCGCCAGCGCATACCCGAGGAGGGCTCCACCACCTTCCACGATGAGATCTTCGGCGATATCACCGCGCCCAACGCCGACCTGGACGACCAGGTGCTGATGAAGAGCGACGGCCTGCCGACCTACAACTTTGCCAACGTCATTGACGACCACCTGATGGGCATCACTCATGTCGTGCGCGGCACGGAGTACCTGTCCAGCGCGCCGAAGTACAACCTGCTCTACGAGGGCTTCGGCTGGGACGTGCCGACCTACATCCACTGCTCGCCCGTCATGCGCGACGCGCACAACAAGATGAGCAAGCGCCACGGCGACCCCAGCTACGAGGATTTGAAAGAGCAGGGCTACCTCACCAGCGCCATCGTCAACTATGTTGCGCTGCTCGGCTGGTCGCCGCGCGGCGAGCGCGAGGTCTACTCCCTCCATGAGCTGGAGGAGATCTTTGACACCAAGGGCCTCAGCAAGAGCCCGGCCATCTTCGATATCGAGAAGCTGCGCTGGTTCAACGCCGAGTACATCCGCGCCATGAGCCCGGAAGAGTTTGCCGCTGTGGCCGAGCCCTATATCCGCCAGGCGGTGAAGAACCCGGCCATAAACCCCGCCGACATAGCCGCGCTGCTGCAGCAGCGCACCGAGGTGCTCACGGACATCCCCGGCAAGCTCGGCTTCTTCGACGAGCTGCCTGAGTACTCCACCGAGCTCTTCGTCAACAAGAAGAGCAAGAGCACGCTGGAGAGCAGCGCCCATTTCCTCCGCCTCTGCCGCAGTGCGCTTGAGGGCTGCGAGTGGAACGACGAGGCCATACTCGAGGCCATGAAGGCCATCGCCGAGGCCGAGGGCGTGAAGAACGCCGCCGTCATGTGGCCGGAGCGCATCGCCGTCTCCGGCACCCAGGTCACCCCCGGCGGTGCCGTAGAGATAACCCGCATCCTCGGCCGCGAGGAGGCCCTGCGCCGCATAGACACGGCGATAGCCAAGCTGGGCTGAGCGAGCCCGCCCGCCGTGTGAAGAAAATCAAAAATATAATTACCAGAAAAATTTCGCCTCCGGTGGTCAAACTATCACCGGAGGTGTTTTTTAGATGAAAAAATCGGTTGCTTTTACTATATTCGGCGTAATGGCGGCGGTCATCATCGGCGTGGGCGTTTACGCCTGGACGCTGGACTCGCGGCTGGAAAACGCCGCCAGAGCCGGGGCGGCCTACGGCGGGGGCGCCGTGGGCGAGTTCGCCGGCGCGCTCGCGGAGCTGGACGAGTCCATGCGCGAGAGCTGTTACGCCACAGACAGCGCGCTGCAGAGCACGCTGTGCGCCAAGGCGGCGGCCAACGCGGCCTCGGCAGTGACCGCCCTTGCCAGTATGCCGGGGGCCACGCAGGAGCTGGAGACGCTCTCGCAGTATATAAACGGCGCCGGGGACTATACGCTCTACCTCTCGAAGGAGACAGCCCAGGGGCGCACGCTCACGGAGGACGAGCGTGAGACGCTCTCGCAGCTGAGTGCGGCGGTCTCGGACATATCGTTTGAGACCGGCGGTATATTTTCCGCCATGGATGCTGGGGACGTCCTGCTCGACGAGTACGGCTCGACGCTGTCGGAGGCCGAGGGCACCGTAGGCGCGGCCCTGGCCAAGCTGGACGCCGCACTGGACGACTTCCCGCAGCTGGAGTACGACGGGCTCTATTCTTACACCGACGGCACGGCGGAGCTGGTAGACGGGCTGGCCACAGTAAACGAGGAGACCGCGCGCCAGAAGGCGGCCGACTTTCTGGGCGTGGAGCGCAGCGCGCTCAACCCCACCGGGCTCAGCGGCGGCGACGTGCCGTGTTACGGGTTTGAGCTCACGGAGGGCGACAGCACGCGCTGGGTGTCGGTGACCGAACAGGGCGGGATCGTGGCCTCCGTAACGGGCAGCTGCTCAAACGGCGAGGCGGCCGTGACGGCGGAGGAGGCGGAGGACACGGCCGCGCAGTTCCTGGCCGGTCGTTTTGACGGCGAGTTTGCCGTCCTGTCCGTCAGCGAGCAGCCGGGGGCCTTTGCCTTTACCTTCGCGCCGGTCGAAAACGATATACTGCTCCTGCCGGACACCATATCGGTCACGGTGGACGCAGCCACGGGGGAGGTCTGCGCCTGCAGCGCGGCCAACTATATCCTCTACCACGGCGAGCGGGAGGCGCTTGCCCCTGCAGTGGACGAGGAGAGCGCAGCAGCCGTTGTCAGCAGCTCGCTGACCATTGAGGACTCGCGGCTGGTGCTCACACGCTCGGATGGGGGAGACGAGGCGCTGTGTTGGGAATTTGCCTGCACGGATGGGGACGGAAACCCGGTTTATGTCTTCGTAGACGCCGAAATGGGGCGGGAAGTCAAAATAGAGCTAGCTCGCACTTGACGAACTGAACGAAAAAGAGTAATATTATGTTAGCTTTTTATGCACACGCGAATGTGCAGGCTTGAATTTACTCTTTCCTTTGAATGGAGGGGCTCAAATGAGTTTCATTCCTCGTGTTACCTGCCGCCGGTGCGGACGGCAGTACTCCGGGCTCAGGGGCCGCTGCCCCTACTGCGGCACCCGCCGCGTAAAGCAGAGCGACCGCGTCCCGGCTACCAGCGCCAGCACCGATCCGGGTTCAGCCGCAGGCGAACGCGCCGCGAGCAATTCCCGCTGGCAGCTGATCTTCGGCGGCATACTGCTGCTGGCCGTTATCCTGGCTGTGGTGGTGCTGGTCAGCATCAGCCTTAACAGCTCTGCGCAGCCAAATACCACGCCGACAGCGCCTATCGCCACCAACACGGCTCCCGTCAGCACCCCGACCCCGACGCCCGTCCCCACCCCCACCCCGACGGTGGAGAGCGTGACGATATACTACAATAACGCACCTGCTTCAGACGAGGGATATACCATGAATCCTCAGTGGAATCTGGAAGGCAATACGCTGACTATAAGCGTCAGTGTCTTTCCGAACACGCTGACGGATTTGGCTAATAATATTATCTGGTCCAGCAGCGACGAGAGCGTTATAACCTGTGCGTCCGACCCCTCTAATCCGACGGTTTGCACACTGACACAGGTTGGCAACGGCAACTGCACAATTACCTGCACCGTGTTTGGAGTGAGCGATACGCTCCCCATGATTGGTAGCGGCATGTGATTAGCTGCAATGCCAAGCAGCGTCAGACTCAAATAGCTTTGAAACATTGCCCGCCCGGCCATAGAGCCGGGCGGGCTTTTTGCACTGCTTAAGGCTGGTCTTTTATTGCAACTGTATTACAAAGCATAAAACAGCTTGCTATATCTGACCGTACGTGTTACAATCGGAGAAAGAGAGATGTAACGCACGCCCCGTAATTGTACAATATGACAAGAAAATTGGCCGAAAATCCGCGAATTCACCGGCGGAGGTGGTGACAAATGCGCAAAACCGGCGAAAGCCGCTGGAACAAAAACGCTTATTGCTCGTCCCACATGCGGGACAATAATTAAAGGAGGTATTTTGAAATGAAAAAACTATTGGCAGTTCTTCTGTCCCTCTGCCTCGTGGTGGGCCTGGTCCCCATGATGGCCCTGGCGGATGACGCCGCCGCTGCCGAGGACACCACCGCCGCGTCCTCAAACTGGGTTGACCGCTACTGGGAGCAGATAGCGGCCTGGGAGGAGTACCATAATCGTCCTCACTGGGGCGACTGGTGGGATGATTACGCCTGGGCGTCCATAGGTGATGAATGGTATCCCAGCTTCAGTGAAGCTCTCTACAACGCCACCGCAGGTGACACCATTGTGATTTACGGCACCACTGATGTCGGCAACGTCACGCTGGAAGGAATCAGCCTGGCTGGTTATGGCACCCAGAGGGTCTATGGCAACATCACCACCGAAGGCGATGTCGAACTGCGCAATCTCAGCATTTACGGCGATATAACCGTTGACAGCGGCTATACCAGCGTTGCGAATGTCAGCGTAAATTCCAACGGCTATGACGTTATGGTCGAGAACAGTGCTACTTTCGAGATGGGCTATGACAGCGGCATTGATTACATCTGGGCCGCAAAAACCGCCACTGTGACTGCACCTGGTCTTGACCGCATAGAGCGCGACAATGGCTATGTCTACACCGACGACGTCAGCGATTACTATGTCGCCTATGCCGGTGGTCAGTACTATGACAATCTTGAAGACGCGCTCAGCGCCGGCGGCACTGTGACGCTGCTGAAAGACTATAAAGTTAATGGCAGCCTTAACGTGCAGACAAAAAACGATTTGTACATCAATTCCGGTGTGACGCTTACTGTGACCGGCACGCTGTACCTCACCGGTGAGATTCACAATTACGGCACAGTCAATGCCGGAAGCGTTAACAACAAGGGCTTCGGCACGCTCTACAACTACGTGGACATCGACACCGTGCCCAGCAGCGCCGACGTCACTGTCTGGCAGCGCTATGACGGCAATTACGGCTGGCACGACTGGGATCGCTATAACTGGGTTGAGATGGACGAGTGGAAGCAGACCGACGGCGAGTACTGGCTCACCCCGGGCTGGTACTACTATGAGGTCTCCGAGCGCGGCTATGTGGGCGACTCCGGCTGGTTCGAGGTCGATAACTCCGCCGTGGGCTTCACCGTGCGTCTGGAGGACGACGCCGAGTACCGCGTCTACGTCGATACCATGGCCAACGGCAGCGTGACGGTTGACCCGACCTACGCCAAGGAGGGCGAGAGGGTTTACATAACTGTCAAGCCCAACTCCGGCTACACGCTCAGCTCGCTGACGGTCACCCGCCCCAACGGCAGCACCGTCAAGCTCACCGAGGTGCGCGACAACTACTTCCGCTTCGAGATGCCGGGTTCCCGCGTGACGGTCGATGCGGAATTTGAGCGCACGACGATGCCGTTCAACGACGTGTCCCGCAGCGACTGGTTCTATGACGCTGTGAACTACGTCTACTTCAACAACCTGATGGACGGCGTCAGTTCCACCCAGTTCGCGCCCAACTCTTCCACCACGCGCGCGATGGTCGTTGAGATCATCTACCGCATGGCCGGCAGCCCGAGCGTGAGCACCACGGCCGGCTTCACCGACGTGGCCTCCAGCGCCTGGTACGCCGACGCTGTCAACTGGGCGGCCCGCCGCGGCATAGTTGAGGGCCGCACGGCCACGACGTTCGACCCGAACGCCCCTGTGACCCGTGAGGAGCTGGCCACGCTGCTGTACCGTTACGCCGTCAACAGCGGCTACGACACCAGCGTCGGCGCCAACACCAACATCCTCAGCTACACCGACGCCGGCAGCATCAGCGATTATGCCTTCGATTCCCTGCAGTGGGCCTGCGGGGCGGGCATAGTCAACGGCACCGGCAACGGAGTGCTCAGCCCGCAGGGCCAGGCCACCCGCGCCCAGCTCGCCGCCATGCTGATGCGCTTCTGCAGTGAATACGTTGATTAAAGACCGATTGACCCCAAGGGCCGCCTCCGGGCGGCCCTTTTCATTTTTTCAATTTGAGTGAAACTAACCGCCGCGGAAAACGTCTATAATAAACACAGAGAACAAGGGAGGTATACGCATGAAAAAACTGCTCTCCGCATTGATGGGATTTATACTTGTCTTCGCCCTCGCCTCCGCGGCGTATGCGGACGATACTGTGGTATCGGACATGGACGGGCTCACGTCCGCCATAGCCGCGGCGGAACCCGGCGACACCATAACCCTCGCGCCGGGCACATATTCGTCCAATCGCGGCGTCCTGACGGTCAACAAGGCCGTAAACCTGGCCGCTGATGGGGAAGTGGTGTTCAACGGGAGCATCGTATTTGACCTGGAGGGCACCTCACAAGGCAGCCGGGTGTCTGTACGCGGCATAAACTTTAACGCGGTGAGCGGCCAGGACTGCGCCGTTATACTCTCCTCAGGCCGCGGCTGGACGCTCAGCTCCATCGACTGCGACTACAACGGCTGGCGCTGCGGTGTGGCCGTCTACCCCGACTGCCGCAGCTGCACGGTGTACGTGAGCGGGGGAGACTTTGACACCTTCTGCGACGTCAGCGTGGCGGCCGTGCACGGGAACAGCGTACAGGGCCTGTACCCGGACAAAAGCGGGCTTTTCGGCTACCACAAGTACGACACCGGGGACGAAAACGCATATTTTTACGAATATGACGCCGCCGGTACTGCTTATTCCGACGCGGACTACACGCCCGCCGGTGAGATAACCGCCGAGGCGCCGTATGCCGCCCGCGTGGGAGACCACTTCTACTCCAGCCTTTCTGCGGCGGCGCAGCGCGCCGTCAGCGGAGACACGATCTATGCCCTGCGCGGCGGGGACAACCGGGACACCGTGACTGTCCGCTCCGGCGTGACGCTGTATATACGTGAGGGCGAGAGCTTCGGGGAGACGATTGAGAATCACGGCGTGGTCGTCAACCGCGGCTCCGTGGCCGGAGTGACCGGCGAGGGCGAGGCCCGCTCGCTGGTGAGAGTGGCGTACATGCCGGACGGACTCTCGCTCACCGTCACCGACACGGCCGGGCGCGAGTACAGCCCCGAGCAGGGCACGCATGACTATCTGCTCCCGGCGGGCAGCTATATCTTCACCTTCGCCGGGGAGAGCTGGTATACCTCATCCCAGAACGTCACCGTGACAAGCGAGCGCGGCCACACGGTAACGCCCAACGCCAACCCGCGCATGAGCTTTTCCGACGTCAGCAGCGCGGACTGGTTCTATGACGATGTGTTCCACGTCTGCTCCAACGGCCTCATGGACGGCGTCAGCGAGACCGCATTTAACCCCAACGGCACCGTCACCCGTGCCATGGCCGTTACCATCATCTACCGTCTGGCCGGGGAGCCGGATATGCCCGGGGCGGACTGGGGCTATCCCTATGCCGACGTGGACGCCGACAGCTGGTACGCGGTGCCCGTATACTGGGCGAGGATGAACGACATCGTCAACGGCACTGGCGAGAATACGTTCTCCCCCGATGACCCCGTCACGCGCGAGCAGCTGGCCGCAATGCTCTACCGCTACGCCGAATTCTCCGGCGCGGAGCTGGGCAATGAGGGCGGCAAGGGCATGTTCGACGATGAGGGCAGCGTGAGCGCCTGGGCCAAGGACGCCATCGGCTGGGCCGTGGAGCGCGGTATACTTACCGGTACCGCCGAGCGCACGCTCAGCCCGCAGGGGCAGGCTACCCGCGCCCAGCTGGCCGCCATGCTGGTAAGGGCTGAAGAAGTGCTGTAAGCTTTGGATTTGATGCAAAAAAGCGCCCGTAAGGGCGCTTTTTTGCTGCGCTTGGCGGTCAGGCCGCCTTCAGCCGCTGCGGCGGACGGGCCGGATTCAGGGCCAGCAGGATGATACCTGCCGCCAGCAAGAAGCACTGGGCCGCGACGGCGGCCGCGGGTACGGTGAAGGCCGGGTCCAGCGTGCCAAGGGTGAGGGGGTAGTCCGTGAAGAAGCTGCCATTCCAGATGCTGAGCGCCTGCGGGAGGGGGAGGGCCGCCAGCAGGAAGGGGAAGAGCATCCAGACGTATATAAGCCATGTACGCAGCCTGCCAAGCATCCAGCCGCTGCCCAGCGCGAAGATCAGTGCAGGCAGCAGGGTGAGGACTGCGGGCAGCAGCAGCTCGCCCCAGCCGCACCAGCCAAAATACCGCCAGTAAAACACCGCCGCCTGCGCAAGGCAGATAAGCGCCAGCAGCGCGCTCCCGGTCAGCGCCGCTGCGCAGCGGGCCAGCGCGTAACGGTGGGGAGGCATCGGGGCGGCGTCGGTCAGCGATGCTACGCGGCGCGCCTTTGGGGAGGTGAAGAAGGTGAGAAAAAACAGCACCCCAACCCACAGCAGCGGCGTTATCCGGCTCAGATAATCCCCAAAGCTCCAGGGGGAAAAGGGCGCCGTGTGCGCCACCCCCAGGATGGTGGTGCCGCCTCAGTCCCTGCCAGCCGTAAAACAGCAGCACCAACACCAGGCCCACAAAAAATCGATTCCACAAAAGCCGCTTACATTCGTATCGCATCACTTTACGCAAGGTTCAAGTCCTCCTCCTTTAAACCGCAGGCCTCCAGAAAATCCTGGTAGCTCAGATAGGGGTACATCGGGTCCAGCTCCCGATTGAACAGGCTGTTGAGGATGGTGTCCATCGCCTGCTCGCCGCCCACCAGCTGCTCGGCCTTCAAAATTTTCAGCGGCATCTCGCAGTACTGCCGCACATAGCGCAGGCTGTTGGAAATCTGCAGCCGCTCCTCCTCCGGCAGCATCTGCAGATAGGCCGGGTTGCGGACATAGAAGTTGAGATAATAGTCGTCCACCGCCTGCTGCCACTGG
>OLRU01000898.1_pt1 | contig 29262 bp, 35 predicted proteins | sample 1672961 | NCBI WGS metagenome assembly OLRU01 (sample SAMEA3136741, study PRJEB25190) | human gut metagenome | biome: human gut; feature: human-associated habitat; material: faeces | place: Austria | collected 2013
CTCAAACCGATACCCGACACCATATACGGTATCAAGATACCGGGGGTGCCGTGGTTCCTTCTCCAGCTTCTTCCGCAGGCTACTGATCAGACAGTAGGCACTGCTGTACATTTCTTCACCTACATCCGTTTCTCCATAGATCATGCGACAGATCTGAGCATAGGTATACACACGTCCCGGATGCCGGGCCATGGCTGCGAGGACATCAAATTCCCTGGCAGTCAGCAATACCTCCTTTTCCTCCACCATGACCTTACGCTGGAGCGTATCCAGGAAAAATCCCGGATATCGGATCTGCTGCGGCTCCATGTAGATCTTCACACCCTCCAGAGTCTGGAGCTTTCTCTTGATACAGCTGATCTCCGGCAGCCGTTCCTCTGGAAATTCAATCACCATTTGTCTCTTCAGAGTATTCTCGCTCCTTCCGTTTCTTCAGTTTCTGGAAGCTCTGCTCACTGATGTCATGCTCAATCCTGCAGGCTTCCCTTGAAGCAGTAGTATTTTTCTTATTGTTCTCTCATTCAAAAATGCAGGTTAGAATTACGGCTGTGGTCAGCCATGTCAAACTGTTCTTCGACGTACAGCAAATCTCCCTGCGAGAAACTGGGACCTGCATTTGTACTGAGATTTGCAATCTTCCTTCATCACCTGTCACTGAGAACCTCAAACTCAAGATTCTGCCTTGCCACCTGCGAAGTTGCTTCAAACAGACAAAAATTCCTCCTACTGCGATCAATACAATCAGCATTATATCCGGTGATGGCAGATGCTCATTCATCCATTCATTTGTATATTGAACGCCAATATAGTATTGCAGAACAATATACTTATTTTCACGGGTAACAAGCAGGTATCTTTTTTGCAGGTGTTGGTCGCTGGCACCTGTTGTCGCATATTGCATAGCCTATTCCAGTTTGTTTTCAACCAAGGTGTTTTTAATAAACTGGTAGTTTTTATCCAGCAGCGCATATTTAATCCCCATATATAACCGGAATCCCTCGGAGGAGGAACTATACTTTTTTAACTGTTACGGGGCATGGAAACTGCGAAAGAGTAAAATAGACATGACGGCATCCTCCAGTTGCCGCCATGTTGAAATTCAAAGCTATAAACAAAACGACGTTCTTGATTTTTCTAAACCACCGCAAGGATATGCAAAAATAAGTGCACGAAACCAACCTGCCTAGTAGTGTTTTTATCTTTTACGCCACCGGGCAGATTTGAGAGATGAATATTATATATCCGATGTGTTCATTGCCTCAACTGCTACACTTCCTCCGCGAACAACTTCTATTCGGTTGGGGAAAATATCTTGTAGCTTTCCAATAAAATCATTGTTTCGATTTTCTGTCTGCACACATTCAAACAATATTGACGTAGTATCATAATCAATCATTTTGACGTCAAAGATTTCATGCATACGGGTTAGTTTAGATAAATCTTCCTCAGAGCAGTTATTGACTTTAATGAACATAAGCTCTTTCATATGAATTGCTATATCAGTAAAATCAATAACTTTGATAACTTCGACACTCCGATTTAGTTGCTTTTTAATTTGCTCAAAAGTTTGATCATCACTTGTCAAGCTGATTGTCATACGTGAAATTGTTATATCTTCTGTCGTACCAACAGTTAAGCTATTTAGATTATATGATTTTCCAGAAAACAACCCTGATATGCGGGCAAGCACACCAATTTCATTTTCTACCAATAAACTGATCCATCTCTTTTTAGTCATTTCCCGTACCTCCCATAATCATATCGCTCAATGGATTTCCCGGTGGAACAATAGGAAGTACATTTTCTTCCGGGTCAATAATAAATTCAATCACCGTAGGAACTTTTTTCGTACCTTTAGCTTCTTCCAATGTCGTTTTTATGTCCTCTGGTCTTTGAACTCGGAAGGCTTTTGCTCCATAACTTTCGGTTAATTGAACAAAATCGGGAATGTAGTCAGGGCAACAGGCAGACGGTGTATTACAGAAAGCGGCACAACTCTTTCGATACCTTAAGCAAGTACAGGAGTATCGTTTTTTGTAAAACATTTCTTGCCATTGACGTACATTCCCTAAATATCCATTATTTAAGATACATATGATAATCGGCAATTCATAAACAACAGCCGTAGCCATCTCTTGAATGTTCATCTGAATACCGCCATCACCACAAATGGCTATCACATCTTTATTCGGGTTCCCTATTTTTGCGCCAATGGCTGCTGGCAAACCGTATCCCATTGTGCCAAGGCCGCCAGAAGTTAGCATCTGTTTTTTATCTGTTAATTCAAGGAATTGCGTTGTCCAAAGCTGATTTTGACCTACATCCGTGGTAATAACTGCATCTTCAAATACACGGTTAATTTCCTGAATGATGGAATATGGTGTTACTTTTGATTTGGCTCCATCAATACTGTAAATCGGATGTTCTGCTTTCCAACTATCAATTTGCTTTTTCCAATCCGCAAAATCATACTTCGGGGCTTTTTCCAATAATGCAGCAATCGCATTTTTAGCGTCCGCAACAATCGGTATATCTACAACAATATTTCTCGAAATAGAAGCCGGATCAATATCAACGTGGATAATGGTAGCCTTTTTTGCAAATTCACTAACCTTACCAGTAATGCGGTCATTAAATCGTACACCTATTGAGAAAAGCACATCACACTCACTGATTGCCGTATTCGCTGCGTAACTTCCGTGTATTCCCAAATTGCCAACATATAAAGGATGATTAGTTGGTAGGGCACCTTTCCCCATAATGGTAGTAATCACCGGAATACAGGTTTTTTCTGCAAGCTGTGTCATTTCTTGCTGGGCGTGGGCAATATTTACGCCACCGCCAATAAGAAACACGGGGCGTTTTGCAGTTTTCAAGAGAGCGAGAGCCTTTTTTATCTGCCCTATATGCACATTGGTATTGGGCTTGTATCCTCGAACTTCAATTTGCTCTGGATAACAGTCACTTCCTAATGCCTGCTGAATATCCTTTGGCAGATCAACGACGACAACTCCCGGCTTACCTGAACGGGCAATAAAAAAAGCCTTTTTAATAATTGACGCCAAATCTTCTCTTTTACGAACTGTAATTGCATATTTACAGATACTCCTTGTAATCCCCACTATGTCAACTTCTTGGAAAGCATCGTTTCCAATCAAATGTGTGGGAACCTGCCCGGTAAAACACACAAGGGGTACGCTGTCATAATTTGCGGTTGCAATTCCTGTTACAAGATTGGTTGCACCGGGGCCGCTTGTAACAAGGCAAACTCCCACTTTACCAGTAGAACGTGCATAACCGTCGGCAGCATGGACAAGTCCCTGTTCGTGACGTGGGAGAACAACTTTAATTTCTTCTACGCCATAGAGGGCATTAAACAAATCGATTGCTTGACCGCCAGGATAGGCAAATATAGTGTCAACCTGTTCAGCCAGCAATGCTTTTACAAATAATTCTGCTCCTGTAATTTGCATTAGTTGGGCCTCCTTGATGATTGCGTGTGCTTGCTTGCATATATTTGTTTTTTATACGGCACCAGTAAAATGGTGCCGTATTATTTATGTTTGATGCATGATCCCGTCAATGAATGTTCTAACTGTCTGATTGATAAACTGCTCCCGTGAGATAGGTAATAGTTCGTTTTCAAAAGAAGCAGTTAAAAACGTATAACCAAATGTACTTGAAAAGAATGACATAGCTAAACACTCAAAATCCAGATGCGGAATTTTCCCTCTTTGTTCCATTCCAGTAAAATACTTTACCAATGCAGACAAAAAAACTTTCGGAACTTTCATAATGAGTGGTGCTGAATCTTCGTAAAGCTGTGGCGCTCTAAGTCCAATAGACAATTTTACAAAATCAGGTGTAATTCTGTTCATGTACTCTGTCATAAACATTTTTAAATCGGGAGCAAGCTCCCATTTAAGATTTTTGAAAGCATCAGTTGTTAAATTTCCGCGCCATTTTTCCTGTTCAATCCCACTTAACACAATATCTTTTTTTGACTGAAACTTACGGAAAAGAGTACATTCATTCACTCCGGCTAATTTGGCAATGTCTTTGGTTGTCGTTGCTACATACCCTTTATCTCTTACAAGGGACATGGCAGCATCAATTATTTTTTGGCTGGTATCATCCATTTTCTATCTCTCCATATATGCAAGTAGTCACTTTCATTTTAGCTGCTTGAAAATAACTTGTCAAGATATTGCTTTTAGGAGCAGACATAATAATAGGGCGATCCGCGCCTGCCTACGCATTTAGAGGGCAAAAGTTCATTGAAATCAAAACTTTTCGGTAATGGTCGATATGATGGTAGAATGATTTATCTCTATATATTCAATTCCTGCCTTTTTCATGCTCTCGCAAAGTATTTTCGATAAATACCATTGCCCTACAAAGTTTACGACACGTTTCATCATCCATAGTTTTGAGCTTATCAATAATTTGATTATCACCATTGGTATCTATTTGCTTTGCTTTTTCCACTCCAATCTCAGTTAGCCATAGTTTTTTAATTCCTTTACTTCCCAAAACAAGTTCTCTTGTTATTAGTCCTTTTTTTTCAAATTTAGAAATAATTCTGCTAATGTAACTCTTATCCATATTAAGATGCTCACATAGTTCTGTTGCGTTAATACCCGGAAAAAGCCATATTTCAAACAATGTTCTCGACTCCGGCCACGAAAAATCAGTTCCTAAATAACCCTTAGTAAGCACATTCAACCATACAGTATAGTATCGGTTAAATTCCCGTATTTTTTTAACAAGTTCATTATCCAAAATGCCTTACTCTCCATTCTATAAGTCTATTTATTTTTTATAGTTCCTCGCTTAAATCTAATCTCATAAAGATTGACGTTTCCATAGGACTATTATTATAGCTTGAGATTTCTTTGAACCCAATTTTTTTATACATATTTATAGCCCCCTGCAAAAAGGGCAGAGTGTCTAAAAACATAAATTTATAACCGATTGATTTGGCATCGCTTATGATTTGACGGACAAGGACAGTTGCTATATGCTGTTTACGATATGCTGGGCGTACATATAATCGTTTCATTTCGCATTTAGCTTCGTCAATCTTTTTTAATCCTATGCACCCAGCCAATACACCGTTATAATAAGCCAAATATAATCGTCCATCTGGTAAACCGTATTTATTGCTTAAATTATCTAATTCGTCATTATAATTTTGTATGTCGAGATATTTTTTGAAAGTAGGATCACTGTTTGTAAGCATTGTTGTGTATTCTGTAAAAAGCACTCGTACTTCTTTGGGAAAATCATACGCAGCTACTAACTCTATTGCCATAATACCCTCCGTAACATTTTTTAGAATGAGATGTGTTGATTTTGTCAACTCAATTATAATATTATGAGGTGGCCTTGTCAACTTAACAAAGTGCTGCTTAACAGAAATATGAATTATAAAGTTTAATCTACCTGCATAACAACATTCCATTGGGTAAATATGAATTATACAATGTAAATGGGTAATGTTATATAGCGAAAGTAGAAGATTGCCCCGGCTTTGAAACTTTCGGCGCGGATGTAAAGGCTGCGCGGAAAGCCCGGCGTCTGGCGCGTAAGGCGCTGGCGGAAATGGTAGGTATTGAGTGGCGGTATCTCGCCAACATTGAGAATAAAGGGACAATCCCTAGCCTCCCGGTCGTGATCAAGCTTATCAAGACCTGTGGGCTTCTTGTGTGGCGATACAAAATATTAACCTTTTATCCTGTTTCTATCACATAATTAATAATAGTATCCTTATCGAAGGGACCGGGCAGCTTACACCGCCCGGTCCCTTCTTAATTACTCCACATCCCGGAAATACCGGATACACTTCATCAGCTCTACTGCCAGTTCCTGGTACAGATCTTCATCAAATCTTCCGTTCACCAGTGCGTTCTTGATCAGCAATGGACGGTACATCGCAAAGATCTCTGTCTTCGCTTCCATGTCGCCGGCTTTCGCCCGGAATAATAATTCATCAAAGCTCATCCTATTTATCCCCCAATCTTTTGCGTATTTTACGGATTGCATAGAAGTACGCATCCTTGCAGCGCTCTGCTGTCATCCCGGTCATCTGACCAATCTTTTTAAACGAGCGCTCCTCAAATACGTGAAGATAGATCAGCTCCCGTTCTTTCTCATTGAGCATCAGCAGCGATTTCACAAGTTTTTCATCCGAGAGTTCGTTCCACTCCGGGAACTCACCTGCAGCCTCTTTGAGCAGAATCTCTTCCCGCTCCTGGTTCTCCCTCATTTCTTCAAATGTGATCCGTTCTTCAATCTCCGCAATTTCCTCCATCAAGAAGGAGTCCTTCTCCGTCCGGATCTTTTTGTCCAGGTAACTGCTCCTGCGCCCTTTGATAAATTCCAGTAAGTATGCCGTAAAATGGTTCTTTGTCCGATCTCCCGAATAGGTATGTTTTTCATTCATATGTTGATTCCTCCTGAATTTCATCTGTAGTTCCAAAGAAATTCAGAAGGCCGGCGGCGAGCGGCACCCTGGCAGTCTTTCGTTCCGTTCCCACGGCAAAAAAATAAGACCGAAAGCTGCCAACGGCAGCCCGATCCTATCCGGCGGATTTAACTTTACATGAGAACACGCAGTATATGTGGTCGGAACCAACACATATACTGCGTGTAAAAGAGTTTCTTCACCTGCAAAAAGAAACAGGATTTTTTTGAAATTGTTTCAGATAGCGTCTGATCCATCCGGCTGTTCACACCTTATCTTCCGTAGATTCCCCCTCTTTATATGCGTTATATCGCCTGTTAACACGCAGGATAACGCATTTCATATACTGCTTGTCTGCGGTAAAATATATGCAGGAAATGAGGTGATTGGATGTATAGACAACGATTGGGGGATACTGTAAGAGAAGCCAGAATGAATTTGGATTTATCGCAGAATACGCTTGCGGAACGGTCCCACGTATCCCTTCGTACAATTTCAGATATCGAAACTTATAAGGCGAACCCTCGTTTTGACAGTCTCTGCTCCCTGGCGTCCTATCTGAACATTTCTATTGACGCGGTAATCAAAGACCGTAAGAACAATAGCGGCAGTACGACGATGCAGCAGATCCTGATAGAATTGGAGTCTTGCTCAGAAGAAGAGCAGGTAATTGTGCTGCAAACGCTGCGAGGCCTCTTGAAAGGACTACATACCCGGACAGAGAACCCCACATAACCACCTCTTCTGCCATTATAAGAGATACTTCTCGGAAATCTTTATAGAAGTTCTATGGATTTTCTATGGAAATTCTGAAAAAACGGTGAAAAGGGGGAGAACCGCTTACGAGTTCTCCCTAAAGACCTGTATCACATATTTCTAAATGCCGCCATGGCATCCGCAATATCCTGCATTGTTCGTTCATCAATCGGAGGACCTTCCTCATTCAGATCCTCGATCACGGCCTCGGCAGGTTTCTTTTCTGCCTCTGGCTGCAGCTGCTGGCTGCCTGAAGTTCCAAAGTCTGAAACAGGAGCCTCGCCAGCAATCCGTTCCATTTCCTGCCGTACCAGAAGACGCACCATCGCCTGGATGCTTTCCTGGGAGACTCCGGTATCTCCTCCGGACTTCTTCCCTGTATACTGCAGGATTGCTTCCGCAATCAGCGCCGCCTTTTTCTCTGTTCCGTTCAGGAGCTTTACGACTTCCAAATGCTCCGGATTTTTCTTGTCAAATCCTATTGTAAATACGTATGGATTCTTCTTTCCCACATCATCACTTCCCTGCTAAAGAACTGCGGTACAGGATGCCGTACCCTTTCGCATTTGCAAAAATATCATCAATGAACTGATACTTGCTCAGTCGCTTGGAACTTTCCAGGAACCGCCGGAGTAAGATGGCTCCGCCTCCGATGAATATGGTATAGGTAGTTTTCGTGTCGATGCTCCGTTCCCGGACACTGCTGAGCAGGTCGGTCACAAAATTCCGGGCCATTTCCTCCACCGTATGTACCACCATTTCCGGATAGTATTCCGTCTTTCCTTCCAGGATACTGTCAATGTCGGTTTCCTCCAGCAGCATATCGTGATCCCCGTTGACACTGGAAATGATGTCGTTATACATGGTGATGACACCCTTTTCCATGGAATCACAGTAGTCCAGGCATGGGCTTCCGCTCCGCATCAGCAGAAAATCTGAAGTAAATCCGCCAATATCAATCCCTACAGCCTTTGGGATCTGCCGGATTTTTTCTCCCTCAGTCATCATGGCGGCATACGCCTGGGGATATACAGCTACGTCCTGGATGCAGGTATGGTAGGTTCTTCCGTTATACACCAGTTCCTGTACCTTTCCGTCTCCCAGGAAATACTCCCGATACCGTTCTGCCAGTTCTGCGTAATGCTTGGGCGGTACACCGATAGGCAGCGATACCTGTACTACGTCTTCTTCCGATACCTGACCGGTGCGTTCCAATTCCTTCGCAATAGCAAATCTCGTCAGGATGGAAAAGCGTTCATCCTGAGTCTTGTCCCTCTGATACGGGATCCGCTTGCCACTCAAAACATAATACTTCCCGTCAGTCTGAAGGAAATCCTCCCGTCCCGCAGGCTTACGGTCTGTGGAAGAGAGCCCCGTGGTGAAAAGAAAATGGGTGGTCTTCATGTTCCGGTTCCCGTGATCCACGGGAATAGTCAATTTTTTTATCATAATGCGTCACTCCTTATATTGTTTTCTACTTATTCCATACGTAGGAGATATGTAGATAGCAACTCTGGAGAGAAATTTTTTGAGATTTTATATTTTGGATAGTATTCGGGAGGTGTCTTTGGTAGAATGAAGACAGCAACAAATTGAAATTTGAGGGGATATAGAGTTAATGGAATATAAAATCAATGATAAAGAACTTAAAGCAAATATTTTTATTTCATTTGTTAATAAGGTGTGGAAAGGTCAATATGATATTGAAAAAACGGAAGTGGCATTATCTAAGACCATTAATATTACAGCCTATGATGGTGGTATACTTGTAGGATGTCTTCGTATACTCACAGATGGTTATTTTTTTGGAACTATTACAGAGCTACTTGTTTTGCCGGAATATCAAAAACATGGTATTGGAAGTAAACTTCTCCATCTGGCAAAAGAAACTTCTCCAACTATGCTGTATTTTGGTGCACAGCCAGGAGTTGAATTATTTTATGAAAAAAATGGGTGTGAAAAAAGTCTACAGTCGTATATTATAGAAAAAATAAATCCTAATTGTTTAAATAAATGATATTTTTCAATAAAAAGAGTTAATTAGAGGAGGTATTTCTACGGAAAAAGTAAAACATCAACATTATGTACCAAGGATGTATTTAAAGAGATTTGGTTATGGAAGCAAAAAGGATAAGAAAATAACAGTACTGAAATTAGATGAAGGAACTATTTTAGAGAATAGCAGAGTCGAGAATTTTGCATCAGCTAATTTTTTTTATGATACAGATAAAGAACATCTTGTAGAAGCATTGCATGACGATTTGGTAATGATCCCGGAGTTATTTAATAGTGAGAAACTGTCAGATGAACAATTTGTTGAGCATGCATTAGCGAGAGAAGAAGTAGCCATTAGTAATTTGCTTGATGACTTACAGGAAAATCTGAGTAAAGTTCATAAGAGCACTAATACAAGTCTAATGATAATTTTTTTGCATTCTTTAGCTTATAGAACTAAAGCTTTTAGAGATCTGATGGATGATATAAATAATAAGACTGTGGAGTTCTTAAATACCATGTGCGATAATATTGGTCTGGATGAAGATACAAAGAGAAAAAGTATTAAGGAGAATTGTGCTACGGGAAAAGATACTCAACTTTATCAGATGATGGGATTACAACCCGTTTTTAAAACAATGAAAATGTTGTTAGATAATTATGATTTGTATGAAGCTATTAATAATACGGAGTTGGATTTTGTAATAAGTGATGATCCTGCGAAAGCTGTCAGATTAGCATTTAATGATATATGCATTCCTATTTCGCATAATAAGGGGATAATATTTAGAATAAAGGATAAAATGGCTCCTATCATTTCCCAAGATATGCCTGTAGATGGAGTTATTGACTTATCATTGAATAGTGTTGTCTCATATAATAGTTTCCAACTACAATCAGGACAGAAATTTTTGTTTGGTACATCTAAAGCTATTAAGTTTATGAAAAATATATGGCAATTAGAATATGCAATAAGGCAAAGAAATAATAATTTTTAACATATAAAACGGAACTTAATCAAAAAGAGCAATCCTGAGTTGTTGAAGTGAAAACAAAAATAATTATGAAAAGAGCCGTCCGTGTGGGCGGCTCGAAGTATTTCTGAATAATTATAGGGAAGAGGCAGAGGATTATGCCATCATAGCAGAGGAGATTAACGAATTAGAAACCTGGAGCTGGATGACAGGGCAACAGAATATATACTGCATAAACACCGATGCTGTTAAAGGCTCATGCTGAATATGAACAGATGAAACTGTTACAATGAGATTTGTGTAGTGATAATGGAAAACATCTGATATAATTTTAATTGTTCGTATGCCGGGAATGAAAACCATATGTTTTGTTCCGGCATTTTTATTCGTAAAAAATTCTATAATAAATGAACCGATTAAATACTCGCGACGAATATTAGATGAACAGGCAATGGAGGTGAGGCATTGGACGCAAGGGAAATAGAAAAATGTATCGACGTGTTCGGAACAGATATATATAGATTTTGTCTAAAACTCTGTATGGACAAAACAGATGCAGAGGATCTATATCAGCAGACCTTCTTAAAAGCATTAGAAATGGAGTGGACACTTGACTGGCAGCAAAATCCTAAAGCTCTTTTTTTCTCAGTGGCTAATAATCTTTGGAAAAGTGACAGACGAAAATGGGCCCGCAGAAATACTATTGCACCAAGCAGCAATATAGATGAAGAAACGGAAGCTGTGTTGCGGTCAGAAGAAAACGTTGAAGAAAATTATTTTCGGAAAGAGTTGATTGCCGAAGTGAATCGGATTATTCAGACTCTCCCTGAGAAAATCCGTATACCACTAACATTGTTTTACCTTTCTGACTGTTCAATAGAACAAATAGCAATAATTATAAAAAAGCCGCCTGGAACGGTTAAAAGTCGATTATCAAAAGGACGGAGTATCATTAAGAAAAGATTGGAGGAATATGGATATGAAAGATGATCAGCGTAATACAAATATTGATGAAATCATCCGAGCTTCCATGGAGCTGACTGATGAACCATCCGTAGAACTAAATAATAAAATCAAAGCTGCGCTGTATCAGCAAGAAGCTGTTATGCGAAAACAGCCTGCTACAAGAACTGTATCGCTTTGGTATCTGCCGATGATTTTGAATTTAATCACTTTCAATATGCTGGCTTTGGTTTCTCTGTTGTTAATCGATAATACTTATTTATCTTACTTCGCCGCTGGTATCTGCTTTTACATTGGAATAGCCGGTGTGCTGCTTACCATAGTTGGTGTAAAAAGGACAAATATGAAAGAGGATATAACAATCCATGTTGAGAAAAGGAGCGTATTGGCATGAATCATACAAAAAAGAACAGACTGGCACTTTATATTGCTATCCCGGTTATTATCCTGCTGATTTTACTGCGGTTTGGCCTGTACTTCATAAGAAGCGATGGCTTTAGCGGCTTATCTATGCTGCTCCCTATTTTGCTTCTCTGTTTTATCCTTTTTGCATTGTGTACCTGCGGATTTTTCGCAGCATGGGTATATCAGGATTGTAAAAGGCGGGGAGATGATCCGGTATTATGGGCGATTGTAGTTTTCATAGCAACCCCATTTATTGGATTGCTGATTTACTTTCTGCGACGTTCAGAAATAAAGAAAACGTGTTTTGCCTGTGGACATCGAGTTTCACTAAAAGCGAAATACTGTGAAGAATGTGGAACATATTTGGAAAAAAAGGAGGACAATATAAATATGGAAAGGAAAGGAACCCACCACATAAAATTTATTGTTGCAGGCACAATCACTATGGTGCTTATGCTGATATGTTTAGCAGGGTTTATCGTCAGCGCTGCCACTGGTAATGGTGTGAATACGAATGTAACTTCCAGTGAAAGAGTCTGGAATTTAGGCACGATAAGAATGAATTATAACACCTATCTGAACGGAGTGTGGAAATTGGATTTTAAGAGTGCAAGTGACGGTTTTGTAGAAGAACAGAATATGAGAATAGACGATTCTGAAACACAGATACTTTATGCGGATATTACTTGTGATACAGTACCGGAAGGAGCAACACTTGTTTTATGGCTGGTGCAGGATGATGTGGTAAGATCTGTTGATGTTACAAACCTTTCTGAACCACTTGAATATCCATTGGACGAGTTTGAAGATGGTAAAATTCATGTAAGGCTTCAAATTAATGGAGTAGAAAATGCAGTTTCGGAAATATATGTAAAATAACAAGTGGTGACTTGTGTAGAAAAGAATGAAAAAAACAAAAATCATAACATTTATAGGCGGCTTTTATATATTTGGAGGAATCGTTGTTCTTCTGTCTTTATTACTAAATGGCAGTCCAATGAATACAGTTTTTGATTTGCCTGACTCCTCGAATCATATTGTTAAGCTGTTGATCGGTATTATCTATGTACCATTGGGATATTTGTTTCTGAAAAGGATACGATTTTCTAATTGGATCGTATTAGTATTAGCAATTTTAACTTTCTGTATTAGTGCGGAATTGGCAACAAAATTTGATACACAACCATATATTGGCAATACGATATATGCGTTATTTGTTATAATTGCTACTATGATTAGAAGAAATGAGTTTGTAAATGACATTAATTCAGTAATATGAAAAGAGAGGAAAGAAAATGCGAAACAGTATAAAAAAATTTATTGTGTATTTAGTTGTGTATTTACTTATAAGCATAAGCTATTTTATATATTGCTATTTAAGAGACGGTGTTTTAAATGTGGATTATATGATGCTGTCCATTTTCATAATAGTAGTTTATTCCATAATGTATTATTTATTTAATAAATTTGGAGGTAATAATTGAACAAATCCTAATTGAACAAAATCGCTGCGCGATGGCCTGCCAAGGCTGTGGCATAGCGATTTTCTGCTTTCTATAACAAAAAGCAGTGGAAAGCAAGTCCTAAAAGTAGTATTGTTAAGTCACCACAACGAAACAATCAAACAGGATCGACCTTCCCACTGCCTATGAAAAGAATACCATCCTTCCGCCTGGTTGGCAAGCGGTTTTATGACCCAAATGCGCCTCCGTGTAAAGCAGTGTTTTTGACTACTACCGATTTTACATGGAGGATTTTATTATGTACGAAAAATATTTAGAACAGCTTGAGGAAGCCGGAAAAATCCGTAACCTCAAAGAACGTTCCATTACCTGCTATAAAAACTACGTCTCTTATTTCCTGAAATATCAAAATAAGAACCCGGAGGAGCTTACCTGTCAGGATGTCAGGGCTTTTCTTCTTGCAAAAAAGGACGAAGGGCTGAAAGCCACCACCCTGAACCTTTATAATTCTGCCATCCGCTTTTTCTATCGGAATGTCCTGCACATCCTTTGGGATGACATTACAATCCCGCGCATGATTCTGGAACATAAACTTCCAACTGTTTTGACGATTGATGAAATCGACCGCTTGTTGGACGCTGTTGACGACATAAAATATAAAGCTATGTTTGCAACCATGTATTCTTCCGGAATGCGTGTTTCCGAAGTCATCCATCTGCATTATGATGATATTTCCCGCACAAAGATGCAGATCCATGTCCGGGATACAAAAAACCGGATGGACCGCTATACGGTCCTTTCCAAGCGGTGTCTGGATATCCTTACACAATACTGGTTTGAGAAAGGACGGCCCCGTGGAATCCTGTTCCCTAATAAGTTCACCGGTAATTACCTAACAGTCAGTACTCTGGAACAGGTGATGCGCCGTGCTGTATCTAAGGCTGAACTTCCGGCGGGAGCAACTCCACACTCCCTCCGGCACAGCTTTGCAACACATTTGATGGAGCAGGGCGTAGAACGGCAGAATATTCAGGCACTGCTTGGACACCGTGACCCGAAATCCACGGAGGTTTATCTTCATGTCAGCAACAAATCCCTGATGGGAATCCAGAGCCCGTTTGACCGGAAAGAAGGTGCTGGCCATGAATAAACCCACAGTACAGGATATCTTTCTGCGTTTTTATCCGGCATACCTTGAAAAGTATTCCCCTTCCCCTGAACAGGCAAAAGTTTCCCGGAACATCATAAACTGTAAAACCGGAGCTTATGGTGCGAATGTCAGCATATGTGAGGATTGTGGTACCGTTCAGATCCATTATAACTCCTGTCGTAACCGCTGTTGTCCCATGTGCCAGGCTGTTCCAAAGGAAATGTGGATGGATGCCCGCAGGGAAGATGTACTTGATGCACCTTACTTTCATCTCGTATTTACAGTTCCGGATCTCTTGAATCCAGTCATTTACAGTAATCAGAAGCAATTGTATGACACCCTGTATCACGCTGCTTCTGCTACAATCAGTGAACTGGCTGCTGACCCAAAGCATCTTGGGGCTTCCGTTGGATATATCTGCATCCTGCATACATGGGGTTCTGAAATGAACTTTCATCCCCATATCCACACAATACTGCTCGGCGGAGGATTGACACCAAAAAATGAATGGAAGGATAACGGCACTGAATTTTTCCTTCCAATCCAGGTCATTTCCAAAGTATTCCGCGGAAAATACATGGAAGAATTGAAAAACCTTTGGGAGACCGACCGGCTTGAGTTTCATGGAACAGCCGAAAAATACCGTAACCATTATGCATTCAAAGAACTGCTTGATACCTGTTACTCTGCGGAGTGGATCCCTTATTGTAAGAAAACCTTTCATGGTGCACAGTCTGTGATTGATTATCTTGGAAAATATACCCATCGGATTGCTATTAGCAATCATCGCATCATCCGTATGGATGATGAAACCGTCACTTTTTCTGTGAAAGATTACCGGAACAAAGGGCAGTGGAAAGAACTGACCCTTTCCGGTATCGAATTCATACGACGTTTTTTGATGCATGTTCCCCCAAAGCGTTTTGTACGAATTCGGCATTACGGACTTCTGTGTTCCCGCAGCAAAAGTAAAAAGCTTACTTTATGCCGGAATCTTCTCGGATGCAGAAAATATATTTCAAAACTGCACGATAAGGGTATGCCTGAAATACTGAACCATCTCTATGGCATAAACGTCTGCGTGTGTAAAATCTGCGGTGGAAAACTTGGAAAGCCTCAGCTTCGGATGCCACAAAGATGCTAAATGTTTCATTTACCAATAGTTTTTTGAAGCCTCAAGGCCTGAGGTTTTGTTGTCATGCCCATTTATCTGGAACTACTTGGTTTCCTATAGTTTTTGTACAAGAAATCCTGTATAATCATGGGTAAGAACAAAAGATTGAAAGTCCATAGGTAATAGCTATCCGGACGCTCACTTTGTTCAATTAGGTCAAATCGAAAATGGTGTAAACGAAGGGGCAGTTCACTGGAATGCCAAAACTGCTTTTTCGTTTACCCCATCATCGATTCTAACCTAAAGAATTTGGCAAGGAGTTTGGGCTATGGGAAAACAAATAAATTATTAGTTGTAGAATTAAAAGTCAATCCTAAATTGATAAAGAGGCGTGATTGTACTTTTTAACCAGTTGTGTTCTGAAATCAATCGACTACCGTATGTTCATTGAAACTATGTAGTTTAAAAAGCGAAAAGCCATTGTGATCAACAGTTGCGCTATTGTTAATCTGCATTGCTTGCCATACAATAGTCATCATGTTATTTTTGCCTTATCAACTCCAAGGAGGTAACACATAATGTTTAGTGAAAATCTAAAAGCCTTGAGAAAGCAAAAAGGCTTTTCGCAGGAAGAACTAGCAACCAGACTTCATGTCGCCAGACAGACAATCTCTAAATGGGAAAAAAATTTATCTGTTCCTGATGCGGATACTTTAATTCGTCTGGCTGAGATATTAGAGGTATCTGTCAGTGAATTGTTAGGGGAGAAAATTGAAAATGAAAATGCTACCAGCGATGTTGCAGAGCAGTTATCCAGAATAAATGAGCAGCTTGCAATTAAAAACCGTCGATCACGCCGTATCTGGAAAATCATTTCCATTATATTAGCGGTAATCGTTCTGGTAAACATTTTTATTGCTATCTTCTTTAGCATTCCAAACCTCTCGAACAGTACTCAGAATGACCCGCCGACAGTGACTGACGAAACAATAATCGTAGATGAATAAAGTTGCTAAAAAACATTCAGCTATGGATTATGGAATACGGTGTAACATTGGAAGTAGAAATTAACAGCAAGATAATAGAACTTTTACCGTAAAGGCACTAACAAATCCTAATTTTTCTCTATCAAAGCAGGCGCCGGTTTCCCGGTGCCTGCGCTTCATTTACCGTTCCACATAAGTCACGGTATTCTGCCTGAATCCATTCTCTTTACAAAAATCCCTGTATAATTCCTACAGTTCCGTCAGGTTGAAACCATCCAGTTCCGTCTCATCTTCCTGTCCATCGGTATTGATAAAGCCGATCCGGTAAGTACCGCCTCCGGTTGTCACAATCTCTTTTCCAGCTTCTCTGATCGTCATACCCACTCTCCATTCTTCAGGCCGCTTTTGCCTGATTATTTTCATCAAACTCCAAACACATCTGGCCTACGGACTCCCAGGTTTCATAGGGTACGCCCAGATATTCCAGCACACTTCGCATCCCCAGGCCGCCTTTCTCCGTAGATTTCATACAGAACTCATACTGCTTTGGATAAGCTGTCTGCATCCGCTGGAACCGGTTCGGCTCTTTTTCTTCCGTCACTCCAAACCCGCAGAACATACAGCCGGTTCTTTGCTCCCCGCTCAGATGGTAAATTCCCTGCGCATCCTTTGTGATTTCTCCGTATACCGGGCAGATAGAGAACTCATAGGCTGATCCCTTTTCCGGGATGATCTTTTCTCCCATATGCTCATAAGCAAACCGGAGTACATCCTGTTTCGTCCAGGGACCCAGCGGCTGGCTTTTGATCATTCTGCCGTCATATACATTGCATCCGGTCTTCGCATACTGATGCGCCCGGCGGAAGGATTCATCCTGTGTTACTCCCACAAAAGGCTGTCTGCCAGTCTTTTTCACATACTGATTAAAGGGTTTCTCCTTCATGATCAGACAGCACTTTTCTGAAATATCATAGGGACCGTAAATGTATTTCTGCCACTTCTTTGGCAGCATACCGAATTTTCCTCTCTCGTCACCGTTCAGCAGGTAATTCCGATAACGGGGCGATAGCTTCCCATGCCGGAGTTTTCGGATCTTGCTTGCATTTTCCTTACTGATGAGCGGATACCCTTCCTTCAGGATCACCTGCCGGAAATTCGTGGCAGGCCGTATCTCCTCATAAGCGCCATAGGCTTGAAAAGAACGGGCAAACTGGATGATTTCGGGGAACTCCAATCCGGTATTGCAGAAAACGGCAGGGATTTCACTTCCCAGCGTCATCCTGACCAGCGCCAGCAGCACGGTGGAATCCATGCCACCGCTGAAGCTGACATAGACCTGTCCATCCCAGTAATCATACCATTCCATGATCCGCCGCTTGGCCAACATCAGTTTCCCCTCATAGGGAAGATATTTCCGCTGTATATAATATCCTTTGTTTAACTTTAAATCTTTTTCCTGTATATACATTTTCTTCTCCTTTACGCTGCAGTTTTTCATTTATTTTCCGGTAAAATGGGGCAGAGTAACTCCTCATACCGTTTATATCCCTGGTTGTTAAGCGGTCCCTGCAAAGAAGTAATGATTGTCTGGAGTGCTTGTATCAACTCCTCCTCACTCATGTCATCTTCTTTCCCTTCAATTTTCTCCCGTTCTTTCTCATATTCAGCTTCCAACATGATCTTTTCCTCCATAAAAATGACCGGCATGGTGTGTTCCTTTCCCATACCGGTGCTGCTTTCTGTTCCTATATTTTTCTTCTTCAATTTGCTATTTCCTCTACCAGTTTCCCGTGGACAATATACCGATAATCCCGTCTGGAGCTGACACAGGTGGAAAGTGTCACCACCCGGTCTGTTTCCCCGACTTCCACGCCGGTATCATATCCTGCATAGGAACGGATCCTCTCTAAGAAGTTCTGAAAGTCTGCCTCTTCCGGAAACGCATAGGTATAAGCCTCGCTCCCCACATACCCGGCATAACAGGAGAAGATCTGATATTTCAGTACCTTCCCCGGAACATACAGGTAAAAGTAAGGGGATGCTTCCCACAGAGTCTGATCCTGATAATGGGAGAGGGTTCCAAACATACTGCCGTTTTTCATATTGTGGCCGTATACAATGGTGTTTGGATCCGCAAAATCCGGCTGATTATGCCAGTCTGCAAAGATACTTCCGCTGCTGTTGTACTCTCCGGTAAACAGATGATGCAGATAATATGCATTATCGGTTCCCTGTACCACCGGATAACTGATGGAAAGGCCGGGAATATCAATCCAGGCAATCACGTCCGGGTTCACAGCCTGCAGTCCTTCAAAATCAATCTGCAGATATCCGTCTGGTTCTGTATCGGTTTTATCTGGTTCCGGCGTCTCCTCTGGTTCATCCACAAATGAATCAAGCTCTTCGTAGGTATCCTCGCCCTCCTGGTATTCTCCATAGATTTCTCTTAGTTTCCATGCTGAAAAAGCAAGCGCACCGATGGCAAGCAGGATCCCTGCCAAAAACAGCAGTTTTTCTCCTTTTCTCATGCTTCCACTCCCTTCTGTTTCTGCAAAGGGGATGATGTCGCAGCCCGCTCTGCGTAATAATAATCATCTATACCTTTGATTTTTCCATTCCAGTTACCATCTGCATCCTGGTCCCAGATCATACGGCTAACCGGCAGGGACAACTCCTGACAGATCCCATAGACTTTTCCACAGGCGTTCTGGATGATCCGGCGCTTTTCCACCTTGTATGGACAGTTTTCCGGCATCTCCTTTTCACTGCAGACAGAACATTTATGATAATGCCTATCACAGTCTGTTTTTAGCTTCTTGTCCATGTCAAACGCCTCAAACAGAAATTTCATTTTTCTCTGCTGAAATTCCTCCAGAACCGGACGCAGGCTCCGGTACATATTCACACCTGCCAGGCAGATAAATGTATGCCCAGACAGATAATGAGCAATCGAGCCTTTCAGCCCGCCCTCTGTCAGATAGACGTTTTCCGCATCCAGATCTCCGATCACATGAACCGGGCTTCCGGAGGAAACACCGCTTGGATAGCCCGCACTGGAAAACCAGAGATATTTGTTGTTATCCCTGGGATGATCCAGACGGATCTGACACGCCTGTATCTTTCCATCCATGGATTCCACAGGAACCAGGAAGCCGGAGTTCTTTGTCTTGAAATTTAGCGTCCAACGCTCCTCCGTATCCCGATAAAATCCCGGCACACCTTCCAGCACACAGCCTCTCTCCTGAAGTGTCTCTGCAATCTTACGCAGCCCATACATCGGAACACTCCGGTAACGCCGCTCTTTTATCTGTTCGATTGTAAGCCCTCGGGAGATCAGGTTTTCCCTATGTATACTGTAAAGAGGAAGCTGATCCAGCAATTCCGTATAGGTACGGTGTCGTTCATCCAGTGACGCAAGGTTCGACTGCACAGGTTCTTCCTTTTCTTCCTGTACCCTTGTCTGACGCACCTGCCTGTATTCTCCCCGGTTAAGGGCTTCCCGGATCTCACGGTTTGCTTCAGAAAGCGTCAAATTATGCAGCTCGCCATAGAGACTTAGCATCCCGCCAGATTTATCACAGCGGTTGCACCGGAATACATTCTTTGCCGGGTTAATGTTAAACCGCCCTTTGGTATCGCCGCAGAAGGGACAGTCATAGTAATTTCCCCGTCGCTTATGGAGCCTCAGAAGATTGACCACATCTAAAATGTCATAATCAAAATCCGGTCCGTCATACATCCATGCCCGTCCTCCTTTCTCCCGCAGCCCTTTGACAGACTGCGGGTATTGTGTATTTCTTTATCCTGCAAGCGGCAGGGCCTGATTCAACAGCACCCTGGCTGCCGCCGGGATCAGGTTGTTATGCCCCCGGTAACTGGTAGCGAAATAATCCAGGCTGGAAGGGCTTTCCACAGCCACTTGCCCCATAGTTTTTCCGCCAAATTTTCCTTTTCCACCGATAACCACGGCTTTCGCCTGCTCATAGGTCATTCGGTTCACCAGCTCCTCCACGGGAAGATTTTTGTCCAGCGGAATATCCGGCTCAGCCACTGTTGGTTTCATCTGTTGTACAGACGCTCCCATCATATTTCCCTGCACCTGGGCCTGACGATAGAATTGGTTCATCATGCTCTGACTAGGATTGGTTTCTGCCGGTCTGCCTGGATACGGCATATTTCCAGCGGGAGTGTTCCCGGTATAGCCGTTCTGACCACTGTAGTCCGGCTGTCCGGCATAAACCGGCTGTCCTCCATAAGAGGGAGTACCTACGGCAGCTTCCGGATATTGCGGCGGTGCAGGGATTCCCGCATCCACCTGCGCCGGATCGTTGCTTTCTCCCACATCCGCAAACTGGACACCAAATCCCGCATCGGAGAGTGCCCTTCCCACGGCGGCAGTCTCTGCCATCTCTAGGAACTTGTCTCCAAACTTCGGATCCTCTGAGCGGAATTTCATAGAAAAAGCATTGGCAATATAGTTCTCCGGTGCATCTTCATGGTTCAGATAGATCCTTGCCTCTGCCAGCGCCATATTTTCGTTAAACCGAACAATGGTACTGGCGATCCGCCCCAGAGGATAGGCCAGACGGAACCAGAGTTTCCGGTACTTCACATCAAGGTAAAGCTGGTCTTCCTGATCCTCCTGTTTGATCGTGCGGGCAAATTCCAGAGGCTCAAATCCCTCTACCCGGTTCAAAGCTGCCACTGCCTGATTTTTCTGATACAGTAATTCGTTCATAAATCTGCTCCTTTCGCAAACAGGGCAGGATATCCCTCTACATAAGGAATAGCCTGCCTTTCTTCATAAGTGGAAATTATTTTTTATACTGCAAGCCGAAGCTGTTCCGGCTCACGCTCCTGAAGATACTGATAATAGTAACGGGTGATCCGCTCTCCAAGTGCTGTATTGCGCCTGCCGGCATCATCCGTGTGGATTGCCTGGCAGACTGCGTTCCATTGCCCCACCAGATACACCTTTTTCTTTGCACGGGTAATGCCTGTGTACAGGATGTTCCGCTTCAGCATCATATAAAAGGCTCTCACCCAGGGGATGATGACAATATCGCACTCGGATCCCTGGGACTTGTGTATGGTAATGGCATTGGCGTGTTCGATCATCTCCAGATCCTCCGTCTCGTAAGTCACAATACGTCCATCCGGAAATTCGATCACCGTTTTTGCGGTTCCTTCCTCATCCGTATAAAAATCCGTAATCCTTCCCAGATCACCATTGCTGGCCATCAACGTATTCTTGTTCTGAAGTACCTTATCCCCTTCCCGATAGGTCTGCCCTCCTACGGACAGCTCCTTTTTTCCAGGACTAGAGGGATTGATCAGATCCTCCAGACTCCGGTTCAGATTATTCGCGCCATTTACCGTCTTTACCCGATAGGGTGTCAAAATCTGTACATGATCCAGCCCGTTCCTTGCGACCTCTTCCTGATAAAGCTGACGTACCATGGCTGCTGTCTCATCTGCCGAATTGCAGGAGACAAACTGAAAATCATCTCCAAAGCCAAAATCCGTCCGGTTTGCCAGGATCTTACGCGCATTTAAGTGGATGTTGCTAGTCTTTCCCTGACGAAATACTAAATCCAGCACTGTCACCGGGATCAGTCCGCAGCCAATCAACTGCCGGAACACATCACCGGCACCCACAGACGGAAGCTGATCCACATCGCCTACCAGCAGGATACGGGAGGCAGGCTTTACCCGGCGGAAGAACTCATATCCCAAATGCATATCTACCATGGATACTTCATCCAGATTCAGAAATCCTGCTTCCAGGTATTCTACTGCGTCTTCATAATCGGCAAAGTCGCCCAGAAGCCCCAGAGCCATGTGCATGGTTGAGGCATCTTCATGCCCGGTGCTTTCTGCCATCCGGCGTGCCGCACGCCCCGTAGGAGCCATGAGCTGTACCTGTGATCGGCAGACTTTGGCATGGATATAAAGGATAACCTTTAACACGGTGGTCTTTCCGGTTCCAGGCCCGCCGGTAATAATGCTGATCTGGTTCTGGAACACCATACGCACTGCCTGTTTCTGCTTCTCTGACAGGGTAATCGCCAGGGCAGTCTGGGCCTGCGCCAATTCCTTTTCGATGTCATACGCCTCTCCCTGATCCAACAGACGCCGGGCGATCATGGAAGCGGTCTGGTTTTCTTCCTCATACTGCTTCTTCACATACACACGTTCGCCGTCTACCACAATGCTTTCCTGCATCACCAGCCGGTAGAGTACCCGCTGGATATCTGTTTCTGTCACTGCCTGATTCGGAAGATCCTGGTTCAGCATGGTATATGCCCGCTGGATCAGCTCCGGGCGTTCCAGGAACAGATGTCCCTCCTCCTTCATGGCTGATTCCATGAGATGGGAGAGGCAGCCTGAAATCCGCATGGGGTCATTGAGCGCCTGGCAGTTCTGCCGTCCAATGGCATCCACTGTTAAAAAGCCAAACCCTTTCACAGCACAGAGCTGATAAGGCCTGTGACGGACAATCTCCACGGACTCATTGCGAAACCGCTGGAGGATCAGGTTCACCTTTTTAGGCGTTACCTTATAGGGTGCCAGGAATGTCATGAGTTCCCGGAACACCTTGTTTTTTCCGTAGGACTCCACAATCCCCTTCAGCTTTTTCTGGGAAATTCCTTTTACCTTCAGAAGCTCCTGGGGATGTTCTTCCATGATTTCCAGCGTATTAAGGCCAAATTCTTTGTAAATGGCTTCTGCAACTCTTGGTCCCACACCCTTTACAGAGCCGCAGGAGAGGTATCCTAAGATCCCCTCCTTCGTGCGTGGTACAATCTCCATGAAATTTTCCACCTGATACTGTAGGCCGTGGCTGGACTTTTCCCACTGTCCTTCCATCTCAATCTCGATCTGGTCAGACCGGGGCAGGTCAAAGCCTATAGCGGTAAATCCGATCACTTTCTGGCCCTGTAAATATTTGTCTCTGGCAGCAAGCGGTACAGAAACATCCTTCGTCGTAAACAACGCAATGGTGTATCCATTATCCTCATTCAGAAATATGGTTTTCCGGTATCTGCACCGCATATTCGATCTCCTTCCAATTTTTTATCTTCCGTAACTGAAACGGATCCCGGCCTCCTTCGAGCCAGTACACCTCCTTCCCGGTATCATGGGCATAACGGATTTCTCCTTCCATGCCGGAAGAAATCCTGCCGCCACAGATAATCAGCACATCACAGAAGTCTAAAAGCTGTTTTCCAATGGAAAGCGCCAGCTTCCGTTCCTCTGGTATGGTGTCATCCAGCATCAGCGGCAGATAGGCATGGGAGGCATACGTGCGGCAGTGGAATACCTCTCTGATCGTATCCAGATACGCCTTCGCAAGCCCCATGTTAAACATTCGTTCTTCCCGGGTTTTTGCAGACAACGGAGAGCAGATATACGCTCTTTTTCCTTTTAACATCACGCCGCCTCCTTCTTTAACCGGAAGATCCGGTTTTCTGTTTCTGTAGCATACTCTTTGAAAATATCCGGATGCTGCATTTTCAGCTTTTCAAGATTTTCTTTCCCGATCATCGTCCTGCGTGTCGGGTTAAAGGTAATCTTGTAACGGTTGGTTCCGTCTTCCAGAAAGGCCTTGCATCCCTGTCCCATCAGCTCCACAAAGGGAACACTGATCGCACGCTGTTCTGCGTCAATTTCCTTCTTGCGCTTCTCCAAACGAGATTTTTCATCTGATAAAGCAAGATACTTTTCCAGGCTTCTGGAATCCAGCGTTGTGATCGGGATTTCCGGGATCGACTTATCAGCATAGCCGCTGTAACGGCGGATGCTGGCAAGCACCAGATCCGGTTTCCCCACCAGCGGCGGTTCCACCTTCTTCTCCACAAATTCACGCCAGAAATATCCTTCCTGCTCGATGATATCCTGCTCTTCCATGAGATCACGCTCCAGAGAACGGTATACAAAGTCGTTCTCGTTATTTCCCCACAGACACGCAATAAATGCATGACTGATGTTCACCACCGACATATAGTGCCGCACCTGATAGACATAGTGCTCCGGGATTTTCCCGTCATCCCACTTCTCTTTGGCGTTATAATTACAGGTTTTGCACTCCAGTATGGCAAAGCTGCCATCCGGCATACGCACAAAAAAATCAATATCGGCAAGCATAAACGGGTAAAGCGGATGCCGGAACATAATCCGCACGGGAAACACCTCCAGGCCGGTTTTCTTAGAGAAAATCTCCGCTACCAGATCCTCCAGTCTGTGTCCAAATTCCTTGGCAACCCAGTTGGCTTCAGGTTCCTCAATCACCGGGGTAACGCCGATCTTGTCATAGTAAAGATCACGGCTGGTAACAAAAGGCGAGATTCCCATGATAGCGGCCACATCACTGCCTCCGATACCCAAACGGCGGAATGCGAGCCATTGCTCTCTGGAGAGGGTACTGATATCCACGACCTGTTCCGGTTCATAATCCATTTGTAACGTCTGTTTCATAAGCTCCTCCTTAACACTTAACGGCGCCATATACATCAAATTCCTTCCAGTCCATGGCAAGGGCCCTGGTCAGGTTTTCCTCCATCCGCAAAAGCTGGCTGCCGGTAAATCCCTGGCAAGCGGCATAGAAGGGTGCCTCGTTCATGGCATAGTAAAGGTCATGGGCCGTGCAGGCCTGTTCCCCGTTCTGTGCCACATACATCTCCACCACTTCATTACGGATCGCCGCCTTGATTTTCAGCTTTTTCATCAGTAACCTTAAGCAGTTCACCGGGTTATGGATCTCAATTTCCAGAAGCGCTGCCAGACGCTCTGTGGCATCCTTGTATCTTGCATACACTTCTTTCAAATTGTTGCGGTAATCCAGGATCGTGCTGTGGTTCCTGTGCGCCAGAGTGATCGGGCTTCCCAGGCTGAGCGTACGGTTGTTCCCGTCTGTCAGCAGCATAGGATACAGATTGACACCGCTGGCTGCAACATCAGAAGTGGTCAGGCGCAGCGCCGGCGTAAGATTCTTCCTGCTTACTCCGTACCGGTCCAGTGCATCCCTGTAGGTATCCAGAAGCTCCTGGTTCCCGGAAAGCGTCCACATGGCACTCATGACGGAATGGTCATAGGTTCCGGAGCCTTCCAGATAAGCGCTTCCCTTGAAATTCGTGTGCAGATATTCACTGGTCATCTCAAAGATTGCTTTCATGTCCAGTACGCTGTAATCATGGGCGTCTCCCCCGTGGACTGCAGAGACTTTTCCATCCGCAATCTTGATGAGGCATTCCCCTTTCGCTGCTTTCAGGCAGCAATTCACAACCTTTGCATAGGTTGCCAGATCCAGCTTTCGCAGGCCGTCCCCGCCAATACCGGCACGTCCTAAGATTGTCTGGATCGCACAGTTCCGGACCGGATATGCCTCGCCTCGTACCTTCAGTACAAGCCGGGTGTGCTTTTCCGTATCCTTCAGGATCTCCTCCATCTCTTCATCTCCGTTCTCCAGGTTGCCCGCCTCTTTTTCAAGCGGCACCAGCCGGAGGGCACGGATGGGCTTGCGGATCCACTCTGAGGCTTTCCCTCTTCTTGAAAGAAAATCAAGCATCTCCTCCGCCGTGGCAAATGTCTTTTCAAAACCATCTGCGTAAACCATTGTTTCATTCATTGTTTCTTCCACCTTTCTTTAAAATATTTTTCCATAAACAGCCGAAGCTGATTGTGGCAGGCCACACACATACACAAAAATCCGGCAGAAACATTTTCTTCCGGATAAACGGCAATAAAAAAGGATGAGCAGAGAAACCTCTTGTTTTCTCCATTCATCCTTTTCCAATCTGGTTCTTCACCGATAAAACAAAAAAAGTGCCACACAGCCATTTCAGGCATACGGTGACACTTCACTACAAACATAAACAACTTATGCCGGGAAAAGCTCCTGCTTTTCCTCTTCATGTACGGGATTTCTCAAAATCCCAAAACATGATCCCCCGCCGGGGAACGCATAAAAAAGAACTATATCAGTATAGTAGCACAGGATATAGGTGCTGTCAATTTGTTTTATACTATATATGGAATGCAATAACGGTATAAATATCCTATTTTGTGGTTTTTGTTTCCTCCTCGCTGACAAACGTGATCTGTCTTGCCATAAATTCCTCACAGCTTGTCAGAGTTTTTCCATGCTTCTTCTGCTCCTCACTGGCATTTTGATTACATCGTTCTTCAAAGATACATCCCTCACAGTTGTTTGCCAGCGCCCTGCGGACCCATTTCAATTCTTCCTGCGTACCTATGATTTTCATTAAAAACACCTCATTAACATCATACCCTAAAACAGCAGTTCTATCACATTTTTTTGCAATCAGGTATATAGCAGTAAATTCCGGTTATATTCCGTAATATGAGCATTTATATAGTGAATAACTCTATTTTATTCCGTAATTTGCCGGAAGTAAATAGTTTAAAATCGAAGGAAGATGTAGGAAGAGAGGTGGATGACATGGAGAAAAAATTTATCGGTGACAGGATTACCGAACTGCGGATAAAAAAGAATGTATCCGAATATCAGATGAGCCTGGATCTCGGCAAAAACAAAAGTTACATCCAGTCCATTTCTTCCGGGCGCTCCCTGCCTACCATGGAGAACTTCCTGGAAATCTGCGAATATCTGGAAGTAACTCCCTGCCAGTTCTTCGATACAGCTCTTCACAATCTTCCTCTATACGAAAAAGCGGCTGACTTATTAAAGCAGCTCGACGATGAGGATATGATCGCTGTAATCAGTATACTACATCGGCTCGCTGCCAGACATAAATAATTTTCAGAGGCTGTCCACACGGGCAGCTTTTTTTCTATTTTTTTACACATTCTGCATTTTCTCCCCTATTTCCCTTACAAATGGCAAAATAGAGTACCTTGAAAATTTCACACCCTCCCGGAAGAGGGATACGGGTGCCTGCAGATAGTGCAGCACGATGCGTGCCTGCAGGCTTTAAGATTGCATAGCAACGCCGAAGACGCGGCTTGGGAAGGCGCAGGAACTGGCTTCCAGGGAGAATTAACTTTTTTGATTTGAATTATCATGAATACGAAATTTACAACCTGGCAGAAAAAACGTATAATAATGGCACGAGGATGTCTTAGTTATACGTTTTTCCTGCTGTTCTTTGAAAGGAGGATAAATGACAGCAGAAACCAACTACTCAAAAACATCTGCTTTATCATCCGGTGGATCTGATACTTACTCGGTAAGTGATATAGCCATCATTCTTGGAATAAGTAAAAAATCAGCTTATAAATTATGCGAACAGAATTTCTTTATTTCCAAACGGATAGGCAGAATTATACGGGTAAATAAAAAATCCTTTGAGGACTGGCTGAACGGCAGACCTGAATAAAGGAGAAAAACGTATGGCTACAATCATTAAGCGTAAAAAGAATTATTCTGTCGTTTATTATTACGATACGCCGCAAGGCGAAAAGAAACAGAAGTGGGAAACCTTTACAAGTTACAAAGACGCAAATAAAAGGAAAGTAGAAATAGAAAATCAGCAGGAGAATGGAACATTTATTGCTCCTACTTCACAAACAGTAGAAGATTTTCTATATGATTTCGTAACTTTGTACGGTGAAAAGAAATGGGGACTTACTACCTACGACAGTAATTTAGGATTAATCAGCAACTACATCAATCCGATTATAGGATCGACACCAATTCAGAAGGTAAACCGTAAATTTGTTGATTCTTACTACAAAACACTGACAAAAACAAAACCTGTGATTGTCAGGAACCGTAAGCCCAAAAGCGAATTTCTTCCACCGGCAACGATTGAAAAAATCTTCAAACTTCTTTCTACTGCATTTAAACAGGCTGTCAAATGGGAGCTTGTCGGGAAAAATCCTTTTCAGCTTTCCGATGCACTTCCCCGAACCAAATACAAAAAACGTGATATATGGACGGCAGAAAGCATCAGTAAAGCGCTTAACAGCTGTAAAGATGGTAAATTGTATGTAGCAATAAATCTTGCTTTTGCCTGCTCTATGAGAGAAGGAGAGATCCTTGGACTTACCTGGGACCTTGTAAATATCTCCAATGAGGCAATCGCAGAAGATAATGCGTACATTGATATTAAAAAAGAGCTGCTCAGAGTTTCTAAACGGGCTCTGGAAACCCTGGATCAGAAAGATGTCTATTATATCTTTCCGCCATTGATGCCGAATACATCAACCAGGGTTGTTCTGAAAAAGCCAAAAAACGATACCAGTATCCGGCGTGTGTGGATACCGAAAACACTGGCTTACATTCTTCGTGATTGGAAAAAGGCACAGGATGAGCTTAAAGAATTTCTCGGTGACGAATATCAGGACTTCAATCTTGTTGTCGCTCTTGCGAATGGTCGCCCATGTGAAGGAAGGGTATTGCTGAAGGCTTTTGAAGAACTTCGTGAGGAAGCCGGATTGCCTAACGTAGTGTTCCATTCACTCAGACATTCCAGTACAACTTACAAACTCAAGCTGAACCATGGCGATATTAAAGCTACTCAGGGAGATACTGGACATGCTCAGGCAGATATGGTTACTGAGGTTTATTCTCATATACTTGATGAGGATAGAAAAATTAATGCTCAAAAATTTGATGCAGCGTTCTACGCTAATCCCGATCTGAGCAAATACAATCCGCCTCTTCCAAACGAGAAGCCTGAAAAAGCAGAAATAGACATCAACAGCTTAATCGAGCAGCTGAAAAAATCGCCTGAGCTGGCTAATACACTGGCACAGCTTTTGGCCCAATAACTTATTAGCACAGAATTTGCTAATTTTCTTATTAGCAAACACATTGATTTTATTAGCAGAAGGTGGTAAAGCAGTTCAAGTCCAATTAGCAGGAATTTATATTTATGCATTTTATATCCATGCATGAATTTCTAAAAGAGAAAACGCCACAAATCCTTGGATTCATGGCGTTTATACGTTCCTGACTGGAGTCGAACCAGCGGCCTATTGCTTAGGAGGCAATCGCTCTATCCT
>OLRU01000900.1_pt1 | contig 29218 bp, 27 predicted proteins | sample 1672961 | NCBI WGS metagenome assembly OLRU01 (sample SAMEA3136741, study PRJEB25190) | human gut metagenome | biome: human gut; feature: human-associated habitat; material: faeces | place: Austria | collected 2013
TCTTTATATTGCTTTCAGTTATTACGTGCGTATTCCTGTGCGCGTATCGCCGCACCCAGGGCCGCAGTGGACTGCGGCAGCTTGAGTGCGCGTACGGGCTTCCCCAGTATATCCGCGAAGATGTCGGCAATGGCCTCATTATTGGCCACGCCGCCGGAGAACACGATCGGCGATATATACGATATCTGGCCGGCCTTGCCCATGGAAACTATACGCCGCGCGATCGAGCGCCCGGTCCCGGCCGCGATATCCGCCACCGGCACTTTCTGCGAGAGGTACGATATTATCTCGCTCTCGGCAAAAATAGTGCACATGCTGCTGATGGTACACGGGTTCTGCGACTGCTTCATCAGGTCGGACAGCTCGCTCATCTCTATGCCCAGCAGCCGGTGCGTAAGCACCTCGAAAAAGCGCCCCGTTCCGGCAGCGCAGCGGTCATTCATCTCGAAACGCATGACCGTACCGTATTCATCGAGTTCGATGACCTTGCTGTCCTGGCCGCCGATATCAATTATTGTCCTGGCCGTGGGGTCCACCCTGTGCGTGCCTATGCCGTGGGCTATGATCTCGGGTATGTTGTCGTCGGCGCGCTGGAAGGCTTTCCGGCCATAGCCGGTGGCGACGACATACTTGACGTCCCCGGCCTCCGCCCCGGCAGCGTCAAGCGCGGCCTTGAGCACCTTGTCGCCGCTGGCGTTGCGGTCAAACTCGGTCATGATGACCTGGAAGGTGACTATCTGCCCCGCCTCGTCCAGCAGGACGCACTTGGAGGTCGTTGAGCCTATATCTACACCTGCATACAGATTCATAAGTTATTTGCCCTCGAGCATCGTCTCGGCGCTGTTGAGCTCGTTGACGACGAACTCCCCGTCCATGAATTCTATGCCGCAGCCCGGGCAGCGGAATCCCGACGCATCAGGCAGCTCCAGGTCCTTATAGGTGATCTTGATATCATCGACCTCTTCCATGTCCATCTTGCAGTTAAAGCACTTCCACTGACTCATAACTTGCAGCCTCCTTACTCATTGTCCTGTCCCGCGAGGGTAATAACATAACTGTACAGATTTAGTACCTCTACTTCTCCGCCGCTCACGGTATATTCGACGTTTGCCGTAAAATTGCCGATTTTCTTCTTAGCAAGGAAGTGATCTTCCCCGTCCACGTAGAGCTTCTTTCCGGTGGTCTCTGCGTATTCGAGGACTTCGCGTATATCCTCTTCCCGTATGCCGCGGTCCTCCATTACCGCCTTTATCTCATCGCTGATCTTGACAGGGACAGTTTTTGCATCCACTTTTCTTACCTCCAATTTGTATTTGTTTGTACCGATTTTCACGAATATGCGGGCCGGAAGTTTTAATATGTACAGCGTAAATATCTAAATATAAGTATAGACTATTGACAGCAAAATGTCAATAGTCTATACATGGTTAAATCAATACGATTTGTCCCTCACACCAGGCATTTATCCAGCAGGAAATCTATCATGGAGGCATACTGTTCGCGCGTCAGTTCGGACATGCCCATGCTCACCTGATAGGACTCATAAATGACATAGGTCTCCAGCAGCTCATACGCCTTTGCATTAACTACCCAGTCCTTCTGGGTAGCCTTTGAGCGCTTGGTGAGCTTGGCAATGAAGTTATAGAACGGACGTATTTCGGCTTCCTCCTGGAACTGGCTGCGCCCGTCGAAGAACATAAAGCCGAAGATATTCTTGTTCTCGTTTGCGAACTTGAACACCTGCATCGCTATGGTCTTGCAGAAGGTAAATTTGTCCACCTGACCTTCCAGTTCCTTGAGAGACTTGTATATACAATCATACAGCCTGTCAAAGCCGTCTGACAGCACGTATTTCTTGACCTCTTTCAGATTTTCCACATAGTTGTATATGGTCATCGCAGATACGCCAAGCTCGCTGGAAATCCTGCGTGCAGAGAGAGCCTCCAGCCCTTCAGAATCCATGATCCTGACCGCTGCGCGTATTATCTCCTCTTTCCCACACAATACTTTCTCTCGTGCCATCAGCTTACCATATCCTCATCATCTGTATTTTTAAGTGCCTATATTTGATATCTTGAGGTAGTTGCAGATGCTTCTGACTATCGCCATATGCGAATCATATGAGCCGTCGCCCGAATTCCACAGCTCGCCTTCAATATAGAAGTGCGGCACGCCCGTCTCTGCCTCTATGACCTTGACCATGGTCTTCTGCAGCGCGCCCACCCACACGTCGGAAGAATAAAAGCCGTACAGTGCGCCGTCCACCGGGTATCTGGTGACAAGCTCAGCGTTTATTCTGGCCTCGTCCAGCATATTCATTGTACTTGGTATGGACAGGATAATGCGCGCTATGGCCTTGTATATGTCGTCCTCCTCACTTAGGAACTTGCGGAATTTGTCGGCGAAAGGAAGCAGCTTTCCCTGTACAAGGCAGACCCCGTTATCCCTGAACGCCTTGTCCAGCCAGGGGACACACAGCGGGTTGAAGTGACAGGCGAGCCTCGGTGAGTCCTTGGGCAGCAGCCCCTCCCCCTTACTTATCCTCACGCGGACCTCCCCAATAACCGTATCCAGGGCGTCAAGTATGCTCTCATTGCCGATGCCGAGGCACATTTCCACGAATATGCCGAACATGGTCAGCTCCGCACCCGAAAGCGGCATCGGATCGGCGTTCATGACCAGGTCTGTCAGCGTCTGCAGCTTGTCCATATATTTAATGTACGCGCCGGCAGCCTCTGAGATGTCCGCCTCAGAAACGGCAAAACCAGTGAGCCTGGAGACCCGCTCCTGCGCGTCACGCAGTTTCTTTGACAAATAATCAATTTTGGGCCTGTAGTCGGCCTCATCTATGCCCGAATCCACGTCGTGCGGCAAGGTCACGTAAACATCGCTGCCGGTGCTGCCCATGTCGCAGCTTATCATTTCGTCAGTCTTGGGAGCCTCGTTACATCTCAGCCCCCAGTTCCAGTGGACCGTTGGCTGCGCTAGCTCGCTCTCCGTGCTCGCGTTGTACCGTATCCGGTTCATGGCGCAGTTAGCGCATGGTGAACGCATTGAGCCGTTGTCACAGCTCGGATTGTACTTTCCGCAGTACTTGTTGAAGAAAGCCCCCAGCACCGTCACGATAAGGTAGGCCGGATAGTGCACGTGGACCCGCCCCTTGCTGGCAGTAACGTTGGCCATCAGGGGCAGCGGCACGCCGGGCATATTCACGTATATCAGCTTGTCGCCTCTCGCGAGGTACTCCTCCCCTTTGGCCAGGTCCGCAGCATCTCTTATACATGCAGCTATAAACTTTTTGACTCCCTCAAGCGACAGGTCCCAGTATTCCGGTATCCATTTCTCCACAGCGAACTCCACGTCGCTGTCATTAAGACCGAGGAGCTTTGCGGCCCTCAGCCACTCAGGAAGGAACTCCTCCAGTTCACTGCCGTGCCAGCCGAGTATTTCAAGAAATTTGATGTGACAGCTGGAATACATTAATTAACCCACCTTTCAGGAGTAAAGAAACTTATAGTGCCGCCTGAGGAGACAAGCAGCATAAAGTATAATATCATATTTCTTTCCTGTTTTCAACAAAAGAAAGCCCCGCCGAAGCGGGGCTTTCGGAAAAAAGGACTTACTCTTTGGCAGCTTCCGCCTGGGCCTTTTCCGCCTTCATGGCTGCAAGACGCATCTTGAAGACCTGGCAGATAGACTCAATCTTGGTGCGCAGCGCCTCCGGGCTGTACTCCCGGTCGTCCCAGAAGTCAGCTTCGATGTAGAAGCACGGGATGTGCAGGGTATCCTCAACTATCTTGGCCTGCATCTTCTGCTGCGGGCCGACCCAGCGGTCGAAGTCGAAGAAGCCAAGCAGCATGCCGTCAGCCTTATAGCCCTCCAGCTTCTCGATGTAGCTGTCGCACTCGTTCTTCATGTTGGAGCACATCGGGTTGCGGCTCCATGCCTCGGCAGCGGTGAGCCAGGGATCCTCGGGGTGCGTGGGAGGAGCGAGCTGACGCTTGGACTGCGTGAGGTTGCAGGCAAACTGGACCAGCAGACCATTGTCGCGGAACATCTTGCCGACCCATGGCACGCAGAAGGGCAGGTTGCGTATGGCGACTTTCGGAGTACCCTTGGGCATGATGCCTTCGCCGGCCTTGATGGCGGCGCGGATCTCCTTGGTAAGGATGTCAACCGCTTCCTCAATGTACTTTGTGCCGCTGTTGAACGGGATGTTGGTGACCTGCTGAATCATGGAAACAGAGTCGCCGCAGAGCACGGGAGGATCGGCGGTGGCGACAAGCTGGGTGAGCATGCCGATCTTGAAGGCCAAGCCGCGCATTTTCTTGTTGGCGTTGGCGACGTGCTCTTCCGTGATCTCCATGCCGATAGCCTCGCTAATGGCCTTTACGCCTAGCTTCATCTGCTCGCTCATGAACCTGAGCCTGGGCTCAATCAGCTCTTCGAGCTCGTTGAGGCAGCTGTCGTGCGGGGCGCGGGAGACGTGGTACTTCCACTGCTTGCCGGCCAGGCCCTGGATCATCTCGTCGGTCTTGGGGCCCTCGTCGCAGTTGAAGCCCCAGCTCCAGATGATTTCAGGGGCGGCAATGATGTTGTCAATGTACGCGGTGAGGCGCATCTTGTTCAGCGGGCAGTGACGGCAGCCGTAGGTAAATCCGGCCTCCTCAGCTTTGTCGAGGAACGGGGCAGCACCGTGGAAAAACGCGTTCAGAACCGTGACCAAGATCAGGTCAGGGAAGGCGATGAAAACATTATCTCCTCCAGCTTCCTTAACCGCGTAATAGTAGTTTGCAATGGCAGGCAGTATGCCGTAGACTATCTTGACGCCTTCGGCCTTGTAAGTAGGAGTGTGACACACTTCGGCGGCCTCGCGGATATAGGCGCCTATCATCTTGCGGACGCCCCTGTACTTGACGTCCCAGTTCTCGGGGATATAGTGGTCTACCGCGTATTCGACCTTCTCGTCGGTGAGCTTGAGCGAGTTGCGCATCTCCAGCCAGCGCGGCATGAACTCCGCAATCTCTTCCTCGGTTTCAAAACCGGCGAGCGCCAGCAGTTCACGATTGATGTCTCTCATTTCTTACCCTCCTTCAGGCTGTCAACAAAGCTTTCAATTCGCGTGGCCAGCGGAGCGGTGGCCTCGCGAGAGTATTCGTAAGAAGTCTCGAGCTTCATAATGGGCAGGTTGGAGCCCTGGAGCCACTTGGCATAGCAAGTGTATTCCATGTCGTAAATCTCGTCAAAGGCGAGCTGGTACCACAGGATGCCGTCAATATTGAACTCCTTGACGAGCTCCTTGAGGTGCTCGAAGCGGGTCTCCCAGGACGGCTGGAAGATGCACTGAGGCACGCGGTCATCGTAAATTGACTTGGCGTAGGCGTCGACGATGTCGCCCTCAGTGGGTATGACCATGTTGTAGGGACGTATGGCCTCATCCAGGAAGTCGCAGGCAATGCATCCGCCGGCGCCTTCTATCAGACCGGGCACCACGTAGTCGCCCTCGGCAACGGCGCGGCCCATGATGAGGATCCTCGGTGCGCCGTCCTTGTGGACGCCCGGCGCATCCTTGAGTTCCTCATAAATCTGCGTGAGGGCCTCAATGCTGGTGTCGTAGTCCACTCGCATCGTGTAATGATTGAGCTTGATGAAGTCGGAGAATGTGATGGGCGGGTTGTCCTTCTTGCGCAGCTCGCTTATCTTGTGCATGAGCTCATTGATCTTGTTCGTCTTCTCATAGCACTCGCGGACCGCGTTCTCATCCAGGGGATGCCCGACCAGCTTCTCCAGGTAATCGCGGAACTCGCGCAGCTCATGGCGGTAATACTCGCGGGAGATGCCGACCATGTTGTCTGCGGGGACGCCGACCTTGTATACCGGCAGGCCCTTGAACTCGAGGATCTCGGACATACGACCGTAATGGCAATCATGCTGCTGGATAACCACGCCGTCCGCCATGGGCATAACGCGGTCTACGCCCCTCAGGTAGTTGCCTACCATGGAAGCCGCGAGAGGATTCATAAACCTGATGGAGTAATCCAGCGTAGCCTCCGGTGACTGGGGGTCGCCGCCCTTCATGATGAGGTAAGGTTCGGCGCCGGCAGCGACAATCCACTGCTCGGGCACGAAGTCACCATAGTACTCGATGATTTTCTTCCCTTCGCTCTTCCGTTCGACCAGCTCGATCGGGCGGTTGCTGGCCAATCTGTCCAGCTTGTGCATAATTTCTTTCACCTGGTAGACCTCCTTGCAATAAGTCGTTTTTATTGGTTCAACGTACATGCGTCTCGCTACCTTGGTTAAAAGCATAACACTCTCGAGTTAAATTTACAATATAAATTTACTCAAAATGGGCGTTTCTATATTATCTCCAAAAGCGAATCGAAGATATTGTGCATTATATTTATCCGCTTGTATGTATTGTACAATATATCGGCCACTAATTTGTATATTTCGTATTTTGTCCTACTCTTGACAAGTGTGACTCGTGGAAATAAAATATACTGTGTAAATAATATCTCCTTTTACGTACGGCACTCGTTACCTTAGTTTCTCTGGCATATGTCCTAGCCGCTGACTGCTGTGGCAGTCGGACACATTCACGTAATAATAAAGGAGATGTGATTAAGATGAGTCAAAAAAGCAGCTCGGTCTCTGCTGGAAAATGGATATCCCTTGCCGTGGCCATAATATGCATGCTCGGAACCAGATTCATACCTGCTCCTGAGGGCCTTAATCAGTCTGGATTCCAGGTTCTCGGTATTATGATTGGAGCCAGTATTCTGTTTCTCAGCTGGGGTACGGGCTGGTCCAGTATGGCAACCATATTTGCCTTCCTCACTGTGCCTGCTCTCAACGCCAATCAGATATTCGCGGCCACCTTCGGCAATGGAACCCTCATTTTCCTGCTATTCACTTTCATGCTCGCCGGCTGCCTCATACAGAGCGGCGTTGCAAAGCGTGTATCAGTCTGGTTCCTCACCAACAAGCTGGCCAGGCGCAGCCCCTGGTGGACTGTGGCAATGCTGCTGGTTGCAAACTTTGTCATAAGCCTCTTCCTCTCCTCGGCGACTACATTTATGATAATGTTCCCGATAGTGGAAGAAATGCTCAGGGTCTGCGGCGTTACAAAGGATAAGAAGGCTCCTATAGCCACGGCGCTCATACTCGGCGTATTGGTGACCGGCCTGCTCTCCAACGGCGGCAACCCGATTGCCCACGCTATGACCCTTCAGGGCTTCTCGTTCTATCAGGGCTACGCCGGCGAGGCCATGGATTTCTTCACCTATTGCGTCATCTGCACACCTGTGACGGTGGTTGCCTGCATTCTCTTTTTCCTTATGCTCAGGTTTGTCTGGCGCCCGGATATGAGCGCTTTGACCAACATTGACTATGACGCTCTGTCCGCCGGGCTGGGTAAGATGAGCAAAAAGGAAAAGTGGTCCGCGGCGTTCTACCTGCTGTGCGTACTCTTCTGGCTGCTCCCCGGTCTGACGCAATACGCATGGCCCGCTGCCAGCGAGGCTTTCTTCTCCAAGGTACAGCAGTGCCTGCCTCCTCTGCTTGCCTTGTTCCTGATGAACTTCATAAAGGTTGACGGCCAGCCGATATTCGAGTGGAAGGATGCGGTGGCATCTGTCAACTGGAATATCATCCTCTTCATGGCCAGCATCATGGGCCTCGGTGCCTTCATGGGCAACGCTGATCTTGGCATCACCACCTGGCTCAGCTCGATTTTCAGCCCGGTCTTCGCCAACGTGAGCCCCACAGTGTTCATCTTCATCATGCTCATGTTCGTCGCTGTGCTCTGCAATTTCTGCACGGCATCCGTGCCTCTTTCCATCGCGTTTGCCATCTTCATGCCTCTGTGCCAGGGCATATACGGCGGCCAGATAAACCCTGTAGTTTTGGCCTCCCTTGCCACGGTGCTCGCCAGCTGTGCATGGTCTACCGCTCCATCCAGCCCGATTTCCGCCATCTCCTATGGCTCAGGCTGGGTGCGCCCCGGCGATATGATCAAATGGGGCTTTATAACCTCTATGCTCTGTGTTCTAACAGCTATGACAGTCGGCCTGGCCATTGGAAACTCATTCTGATTTGATATATTGCTAAAAGGAAGGATAACAGGTAATGTACGAATATGATGTAGTGTGCATAGGTGGTGGGCCTGGGGGGTCTGCTACGGCTATGCGGTGCGCGGACCGAGGTAAGAAGGTATGCCTCATCGAGGGGCGGACGCGTAACGGGTCCGGCGGCACGTGTGTAAACCGGGGCTGCATCCCGACGAAGGCGCTCATGGCGTCGGCTAATCTGTACGCGTCGATCAAGGAGGCGAAGGCGTTCGGGATCAACGTGGACATGTCGGCGGTGAGCGTGGACTTCAAGGCCATAGACAAGCGGAAGAACGCGGTGATCAACGGTCTGGGGTTCGGGCTTGAGGCGATGCTGTGGAAGAAGAGCCGGGGCATAGACGTGGTCAAGGGCCGCGCGCGGCTGCTGGATGCACATACCATCGAGGTGGACAACGGCAAGGTAAAGAAGACCGTGACGGCGGAGAACATCGTGGTGGCGGTGGGCAGCGAGCCTGCGGAGATTGCGGCGTTCAACGTGGACCACAAGAAGGTCATCACGTCGAACGAGATCATGGACTTCTCTCGCCCCCTGCCGAAGAGCATCGTGATCATCGGCTCGGGCGCCATCGGGCTTGAGTACGGTCACATCTACAACATCTACGGCGTGGACGTGACGATCGTGGAGATGATGCCGAACCTGGTGCCTGCGCTGCACGACACGGAGATAACGGACGCGGTTAAGGCGTCGCTGGAAAAGCGCGGTATCACTGTGAAGTGCGGCAGCGGCATAGCGAGCGTAGAGGTGCAGCCTGACGGGCAGGTAAAGAGCACACTGGCCAACGGCGAGGAGCTGTACTCGGACGAAGTGCTGGTGGCGATCGGTCGTACGCTCAATACCCGGGGCATGGGCCTGGAGGAAGTGGGCGTGCAGATGGAGCCCAACGGCCAGATAGTGACGGACGAGCACATGCGCACGAGCGTGCCGAACATATTTGCAGCCGGGGACATCACGGTGGGCACGCAGCTCTCGGACAAGGCGCAGCGCCAGGGCCTGGTGATCGCGGAGACTATAGCGGGCAACGACTACTACATCAACTACGACGCCATCCCTGCGACGATGTTCATGGAGCCGGAGATAGCGATGGTGGGCCTGACGGTGAGCGACGCTGAAGAGCGCGGTATTGAGGCCATCAGCGGCTCGCTGCCGTTCTCGTCGAACGAGAAGGCAATGGCCATTGGCAAGACGGAAGGTGTCATGAAGGTCGTGGCGCGCAAAGACGACCACGTCATCATCGGCGCGCAGATCTTCGGCCACGAGGCCTGCGACCTCATAGCGGAGTTCACAGTGGCTGTGGAGAACGGGCTTACGCTGGAGCAGATGTACAACAGCATCCACCCGCACCCGACGGTGACGGAGATGGTGCTTGAAGTGTGCAAGCGCGCGGTGGGTCTCTCCTTCGACAAAGGCTGAACAGAAAGAACGGGCCTCCCGGTACGCGCCGGGAGGCCTAATAAATGCGGAGGCTTTTATGGAGCTGAGGGAAGCGTTTGTAAAGCGGAAGGGACGGTTCAAGCTTTTGGAGCGGAGCCTGGCGGCGGCAGGTTTCCCTAAGGCTGCACCGCTGCTGGAGGTGGGCTGCGCCACAGGCGAGGGCAGCGCGCACCTGGCAGCGCTGGGGTATACCCGCGTCACCGGCGTGGACATAGATGCCGAAGCCATAGCGCAGGCGCGGGAGAAGTTCCCCGGCGTCTGCTTTGTGTGCGCGGACGCGAGAAGTTTGCCCTTTGCCGCGGGGAGCTTTGAAGGTATAATAAGCGAGGCGGCGTTCTCGGTCATAGACGGCAAGGCGGAGGCCGCGCGAGAGTACGCGCGTGTGCTCGCGCCCGGCGGGCTGGTGCTCCTCCATGACTTCGCCGCGGCGGCAGAGCATACGCATACCCAGCCGGGCATCCCCTGCCTGGACGGTGTGCAGAGCATGGCGGGCTACCGTGCGGTGTTCGGAGCCGCGGGCTTCGAGTGCGCGTGTGAGAGCGAGGAGTACGGCGAGTACATAGGGATAGCGATGAGCCTGGGCAAAGCCTACGGCGTACCGCCCACAGAGGTGGGGAAATACATAGTTTCGGCGTTCGGCCGGGACGGGTATGTGACGGACTTTTTTGCGCATACGCGCCTGACGTACTGCCGGATGTTGTTCAAGAGGAAATAACTATGGATACAAGGCTAATTTACAAGACGAAGAGCGTCTGTCCCGTCTGCCTGCGTGAGGTGTACGCAGACATAAGCGCACACCCTGACGGGATATATATGGACAAGGCGTGTCCGGAGCACGGAGCGTTTTCCACCCTGGTGTGGTCGGACAGCGCGGAGAACTACCTGCGCTGGCTTGAGTACGGCGGCGTGGACACCTGCTCCCTGCCGCAGACGGAGTCAGCGGCAGATGCTGCGCTGCGGGGCGCGCACTTCACGGACTGCGCCTGCTCGCTTCCGGCGTCGGCGGCGCTGATGACGACGAACCGGTGCAATATGGGGTGCCCGGTGTGCTTCACGCGGGACAAGAAGGAAGGTCTGCACGAGCCGGACCTGGCCGAGTGCGAGCGCCTGCTGCGGCACTACAAGGCCGTCGCGGGCGAGGACGCAGCGGTGGAGCTGTGCGGCGGTGAGCCGACGGTGCGGCCGGACATCATGCAGCTGGCGTCACTGGCGCGGGACCTGGGGTTCGGACTCATCCAGCTCAATACAAACGGCGTGAAGCTGGCAGAGAGCGAGGAATACTGCCGTGAGCTGCGGGAAAGCGGTGTGACGACGGCGTATCTGGGCTTCGATGCGCTGCACGAGGAGCCGTACTATGCGAAGTACGGCAAGCCCATGCTGGAGACGAAGCTGCGCGCGGTGGAGAACGCCGCGTCGGCGGGCCTGACCATCGTGCTGGTATGCTGCGTCATCCCGGGCGAGAACGACGGGGATTTGGGCGCCATTGTGGAGTACGCACGTCAGCACATGCCCGCGGTGAAGGGCGTGTACTTCCAGCCCATCAGCTACTTCGGCATCTACCCTGAGGACAAGATGCGGCGGATAACCATACCGGAGGTCATACGCAAGGTTTCGGAGCAGCACCCTGACGTGAGCGTGCAGGATTTCGGGCCTGGCAGCTGCGACCACTCGCAGTGCTCGTTCAACGCGGCGTATGCGCAGAACAAGACCGGACAGCTGATGCCTCTGACGCGGTTCACCCGGCGCAGCCCGTCCCCGGACGCAGTACACCGCGTACGGCGGAACTTACAGACGGCGTGGACGCCGAGCGAGCGCAGGACGCTGACCATAGGGGGCATGGCCTTCCAGGACGCGTGGAACATAGACCTCATGCGCGTGAAGCGCTGCTCCATACAGATAATACAGAAGGACGGGGCACTCGTACCGCTGTGCAGCAAGTATTTAAGCGGCTGCAACGGCGCGAAGCTGTTCCCCGGGATAGGGTGAAAGACATGAGCATAAGTTTGCAGACCGGCCTGTACGACCTGTGCAGGCTGAGGATGGAGAAGGACACGGAGTTCCTCTCCAAATACCCTGATGCAGATATTGAGCATGTGGACGACGCGCTCTTTGACGAGTACCGGCTGTTCCAGCTCAAGCGCACGGTACACCGCGTGCGGACGAAGAGCCCCTTCTACCGCCGCGTGTTCGAGGCCGCGGGCGTGACGGAGGACGACCTGAACTCCCTCGCAGACATAGCGAAGCTGCCGTTCACCACGCCGCAGGATCTGGCGGGCACGAGCTACGGCCTGCTGTGCACCTCGCAGAGCGAGGTGGAGAAGCCGGTGACCTTCTACTCCTCCGGCTCCACGGGCACGAGGAAGCGCATCTTCTTCTCCCGGGCAGATATACAGAAGATAATGGACTTCCTGCCGCGCGGCATGAACACGGTGGTGGACCGTGGCGAGGGGCGCGTACTGGTGTTTCTGCAGAACTCGCAGGGTCGCGGCATAGGCGGGATCCTTGCGGCCAGCTGCACGGCCTACGGCATAGACAGCTGGGCGGCAGATTTGCAGGACAGCCCTGAGGACATATTGAAGATGACGCTGGAGCACAAGATAAACGTGTGGTTCGGCGACGCCGTCACCATCTGCCGCGCGACGAGGATACTCGAGCAGCGCACTAACCTGCGCGCCATAGGCATGAAGTGCATCTTCATCACCATGAGCAATATCCCGCAGAGCATGGTGGACTACCTGCACTCAGCGTGGGGCTGCCGGGTGAGCACGCACTACGGTCTGACGGAAAGCGGCTGGGGCCTGGCGGTGGACTGCGACGTGTGCCCCGGTTACCACTACGACGAGCTCAACCACATAGTGGAGGTGGTGGACCCTGAGACGGGCGCGGTACTGCCCTACGGCGAGGAGGGCGAGGTCGTGCTGACGAACATCGCGCGGGAGTGCATGCCGCTAATACGCTACCGCACGGGGGACATAGCCACGCTGAATAAGAGCAGCTGCGGCAGCCACCTCATGACCCTGGGCCATATCCGGCGCAGGAAGGAGGGCGCGACGGAGTATAACGGTCACTGCATCTACCCCGCCATGTTCGACGAGGAGCTCTTTTCAACGGACGGATTGCTGGACTACCGCATCTTCCTGGACAGGGGCCGCATAAGCCTGGACGTGGAAGCGCTGGACGAGACGGAGTTTGACACGGAGGGGCTCAAGGCGCGGCTCATGGCCCTGCCCTTTATGGCAGGGGCGCCGGAGGTGGAGATAAACGTGCTGCCGTGCGGCGCGCTGCGCGGGCACTGCTACGAGAAGAAGCGCATCCTTGCGCGGGAGGCGTGATGGGCGAGATACTGCACGAGACCGAGAGCCTGTGTCCGGTCTGTTTAAAGAAGATACCCGCGCGCTATGAGCGCATAGACGGGAAGGCGTATATGCTCAAGAGCTGTGCTGAGCACGGGGACTTCCGCGTGCTGTTCTGGCGGGACGCGGACATGTACGAGCGCTGGATGAAGCAGGGCGTACACGCCCCGGCGAAGGACAGGGGGAAGCCGGAGAAGCGCGGCTGCCCCTACGACTGCGGGCTCTGCGACGAGCACAAAAGCGGCACTTGCACGAGTATACTGGAGATAACCTACCGCTGCAACATGAACTGCGCCGTGTGCTTTGCGGATGCGAACGCGGAGCAGTTCGAGCCGGACATTGACCGGATACGGGATATGTACGCTGCGGCGCTCAAATCCAACCCCTTCTGCAGCGTGCAGCTCTCGGGCGGGGAGCCGACGGTGCGCGAGGACCTGCCGGAGATAATCCGGCTGGGCAAGGCTATGGGTGTGGTGCACCTGCAGGTGAACACCAACGGGATAAAGCTGGCGAACGTGCCGGGCTATGCCCAAAAACTGAAAGATGCGGGCTGCGACCTCATATATCTGCAGTTCGACGGCCTGGACGACGCCATCTACCGCGAGATACGCACGCGGGACATGCTGGACATAAAGCTGCGGGCCATAGAAAACTGCGAGAAGGCGGGGCTGGCCATCCTGCTGGTGCCCGTCGTCATCCCCGGGGTCAACCTGCACAGGATAGGCGAGATAGTGGAGTTTGCGAAAAAGCACATCCCGACCATAAGGGGCATACACTTCCAGCCGGTGAGCTACTTCGGGCGCTTCCCCGGCAACGTGCCGCCGGACGAGAGCCGCTGCGGCCTGAGCGATGTGCTGCACGCACTGGTGGAACAGTGCCCGGAGCTGGAGCTGCGCCACTTCGTGCCCAGGAAGCAGTTCGACCCCCACTGCGACTTCTCCAGCACCTACTACCTCGACGAGGCCGGCCGGCTCGTACCCATGAGCAGCTACGACCAGAACGACGCGGACACGGAGGCGACGGACTTCGTGCGCAAGACGAACAGGTACACGGTCAAGCGCTGGAAGGGCCAGCAGGAGCAGGCGATGGACACGCCGCTGCTGCGCTTTGCCGGGCGCACGCTGACGCACTCCTTCTGCATTTCGGGCATGGGCTTCCAGGACGTGTGGAACATAGACCTGGGCAGGCTGCACGGCTGCTGCGTCCACATCATAAACAGCAGGTGCGAGGTCATCCCGTTCTGCGCCTTCCACCTCACGAGCGTGGACGGGCAGCGCCTGTACATGAATCAGGAGGGCGTATGAGGATAGAGAGGACAACAACCGTGGGCATGGCGCTCATGGCGCACCCGAAGCTGTACATGCCGCTGCTTACGCTGGGGCTGTGCTGCGTGGACGAGAACACGGCCATGTGGACAATGGAACGCCTGGCGCAGGAGACCGGCCGGGACGCGGACGAGCTCTGCGCCGTACTGAACGGGGTGCTGCAATGACGGGATTTGAGAGCAGCTGCGCCCGGCTGCGGCAAATGCTGGATGAAGCGAAACACGCGGTGTTCTTAGGCGGGGCGGGCGTATCCACGGACAGTGGTTTGGCGGACTTCCGGAGCCGGAAGCAGGGGCTGTACAACCAGCCCAGCGGCTACGGCGCTACGCCGGAGGAGATATTGACCCCGGCGTACATGCTGGCCCACCCGGTGGAGTTCTTCGACTTCTACCGCACGAAGCTTTTGAACCTTGCAGCGCCGCCCAACAGCGTGCACTACGCGCTCGCGCAGATGGAGAGTGCCGGGCTCATTAAGTGCGTCATAACACAGAACGCGGACAACCTTCACCAGCGCGCGGGGAGCAGGAACGTCATAGACATCCACGGCAACGTGTACGAGAACACCTGCCTGGACTGCGGCAGGCGCTTCCCGCCAGAGGTAGTGGCGGACTGCCCCGGCGTGCCGCACTGCGACGTGTGCGGCGGCATGATACGCCCCGGCATAGTGCTCTTCGGCGAGATACCGGACATGGAGCTCACCATGCAGGCCATACGCGAGCTTAATAAGTGCGACCTGCTCATAATAGGCGGCACGTCGCTCAAGGTGAGCAGTGCGCCGAGGCTGCTCGACCGTTTCAAGGGCCGTATGGCCATAATTAACGCCGAGCCCACGCCCTTTGACGAGCGCGCGGACATAGTTATACACGGCGGCATAGCCGAGGCCTTCAGGCTCATCTGGCCGGAGGGGCACAACTGAACAACAGGAGGAAGGTAAATGGCAAAGACGAAGTACATGGTGTTCAGCGGCTTTTTGGGTGCGGGCAAGACCACCAGCATGCTCGCCCTGGCGTACAGCCTTAACGCGCGCGGGCACACCGCAGCCATCCTCGCCAACGACCTCGGCGCGGGCAACATAGTGGATGCGGACTTCACTGCCACCAGCGACGTGCTCACGACGAGCATAGCGGGCAACTGCATCTGCTACCAGCACGAGAACCTGGTGGACAAGCTGCGCCAGCTCGTCGCCGGCGGGGCTGACGTCATCTTCTCGGACATCCCCGGCTGCGGCATAGGCGCGCTCGACCATGTGTATTTGCAGATAGCGGAGAAGGAGGCAGACGAATTCGACCTCCTGCCCTTCACCTGCATCGTCGACCCCGAGAGGCTCAGGATGCTGATGGACGAGAACGAGACCATAAACCTGCCTGTGGAGATGCGCTTCCTGCTGGGCGCGCAGATGGCGGAGGCAGACCTCATTGTCCTCAACAAGATAGACACCATAGGCAGCGAGTACAAAGACAAGTGCCTGGCGCTCATCCGCACGCTGCACCCGGACACGCCGGTGATGGCCATGTCCGCGCGCACGCTTGAGGGTGTGGACGATGTGGCGGAGTACCTCGTGAGCCACAGCGCAGCGGCCCAGCACCGCGAGATTGGCTACGGCAGCGAGGCATTCATGGCTGCTGAGAGGCTGCTCAGCTGGTACAACCGCCGCGTGTACCTCGAGCAGCGCGAGGAGAAGGCGGTGGACTTCAACGCCGCCATCACGGACATATTCGAGGGCATCCGTGCCGGGCTCAAGGCCAGGGGCGCCAACGTCCCGCACCTCAAGGCTTTCGCCTCCGGCATAGACGGCGACTTCTTCAAGGCCAGCCTGACAGGCGTGGACTACCCCATAGAGTACGACCGCAAGCTCACGGGCAGCTACAGCGCCATCTCAGTCATCATTAACGCACGCGCCGCCGCTGACGCAGAACTAATGGCCAGCGTCGTGGACGACGCCATAGACAGCGTCTGCCTAAACTACGCCCTCAAACACCGCACCTTCTTCCTAGAAAACTTCGGCATGATGGACCAAGGCCGCGGTAACGCCGGCAGGGCGTCGAGGTACGAGTAATATTTCTTCAGAATTTTTAAAAACTCTGTATGATATACAGGGAAAATATACTGGAGGTAATAAAAATGACGAGAAAAGAAGAACGCACCGAGAGCGCGGTCAAGAAGGGTTACGAGGCGTTCAAAAACTCCTTCAACTGCGCGCAGAGCACTTTTGCTGGACTGATGCGCGAGTTCCGCCCCGACGACCCGGCCATGGACACCCTGATGAGCGCTATATACCCCTTCGCGGGCGGCGGCTGCCGCGGCGACACCTGCGGCGGCGTAAACGGCGCGCTCATGTTCCTTGGAGTGCTCTACTACAAGGACGACACCCAGACGCCCTACGGCTTTATCAAGCAGCCCGCCATATCCAAGCCCGTGCGCGGCTACGGCATAGCCACCGAGTACGTCGACAGGTATGTTGCCAAGTGGGGCAGCGTCATGTGCCGCGAGGTACACCCGCAGATTATGGGCAAACAGTACGACCTGACCGACCCCACCGACGCCGGAAAGTTCTACATGGACGGCGCAAGCTATAAATGTCAGGAGATTATTGAGTTCGCCATCCGCACTGTATGCGACATGATTCTTGACGATGACGGGAACATAAAGAAGCTGTAATACTGAGCCTAAGCATACATTTAAACTAGAAAGGCTTTCCACCCCACTTGTTTTACATAGACATGACTCTTTAAAACAAGTGGGGTACTTGCCGTTCAAACATAAATGTGAATTAAAGTCCACGTCATTAGTAGCAAGGCGAGTACGATTGTTGGAGTAATGGCGGCAGGAGAGAAAAAACTGCACAACTCGGAGTATCTGTGATATAATTACTTCAATTATGCGGAAAGGCGCTGTCTTAACCACCGGAGGTGTCAGTATTGTTCAGCATTGCCGAGGCGCATGAGCGCATATACGCCCACTGCCTGGCCTATGCCGGGCGTGACGCGCTCGAATGTGCTCTGGAGCTCATGGGCACGGACGCCGTGCGCTTCCACGGGCCCGAGCACCACTACCTGACGGCGGCAAGCCTCTGCGCCGCGTGGTGCAGCGTCATAGGCGAGGACAAGGCCGCGCATCTCGAAAACCTCAAGGCCCGCTGCGCCAAGATACCGCCCGCAGTCTGCGGGTATTACGGCGTCTGCGGCGACTCTATGGCGGCGGGGGCCTGCGCAAGCGAGATGCTTGGCGCCAATTACCTCTCCGGCGGGAGCTGGCAGCGCGTCAACGAGCTCACCTCAAGAACCCAGGCGGCCATCGCCGCGAGCTGCAAACGCGGGCCGCGCTGCTGCAAGCGCACGACTTTTGCCGCCATAAGTGCCGCATCCGGGTGGATTCATGACGTGCTGGGTATAGACGTCGCAGTGTGCGAGGACTTCAAGTGCGGCTTTTTCGTGGATAACAGCCAGTGCATTGGCACGGACTGCGTCTTTTTCCCCGGGGGACAGAAATCATGAACGATATGGTTTCAGCGTGTGGAAAATTCCTGGCCAACCTGCCTGAATCTAAATGCACGGCGCGCGAGCTCGCCACGGCGCTCGCGCGCTTTGGTATTGGCGCCGTGGATGTGGAGCGCGCCGCCGCGCTGCTGCCGGAGCACTACGACTTAAGCTATGCCGGCGTGCGCATGCTCATCTCGGAATACCTGGGCGAGTTCTGCCGCATATTCAGCGAATCCGGCCGCAAAACCTGCGAGGTGAGCGTCCCGTCGCCGCAGTTTGTCATAATGTATCTGCAGAGCGCGGCCGGGGACAGCGCCGCTTTCCGTACCGGCGCGCTGTTCATGCAGGTGGTGCTGAGGAGCTTTTTCCTCTTTGACAAGCCCTTCGCGCCGGAGCTTAACCGTATGCGCATGTGCGGCCTGAACAGGGCCAGGCATTGGCTTGTGCACAGTGAGACGCCGCCGGAGCTGGTATTGCAGTTCGGGGTGCTGTGCGACGAGTGCGTCAAGTGCTGCGAGGGCGAGGACTGCCGCACGCATGTAGTGAACGCGGTATTCCCCAAAGGTACGGCGCGCTGCGGCGACGCCTATGCAGACGCAGCTGTTGCGGCACTCCTCTCCGCTGTGGAAGCCGAGCTGTGTTTCAAGCCCTCCCGCAAGGACTGGATGCGGGCTCTCGGCACATACCTGCGCCTTGTTAAGGTTGAAAATGAGCTGGCCGCGTTAAACGCGCGGCGCGGCCGCCGTCCGCTGGACGGCAACAGCTTTGCGCTCGCCCAGACGGCAGAGCTCGCGGTGTTCAGCGGCTGGGACGGCGTCCTGGCGGCGCTGGAAACGCTCGCCGGGGAGCTGGAGGCCGCCCCGAGCGACGACGGCCTCGCGCGGGCGTACTGCTACTACACCCCGTTTCTGCACCCGTGGGTGGACGCGCTATGCCGCAGCCGCGGTGTGCATCTCATGGGCAGCGCCGTATTCCTGAATGACGCAAAACCCAGGTCCCTCACGCCCGGCGCTATGACCGCAGCATGGCTGAACGGCATGAATGTGCGCAAAGACGCCCTCGCCGAGGCCGGGCAGATCGCACACGCAATACAAAACTCCGGCTGCTCGGCCTACGTAACTGGCCTCTTCAGCTTCGACCGCTGGCTGGGCCCGCCCGCCACTCTCCATGCTGAGGTTTTAAGCCGTCTCGGCATCCCCACCTTCACCCTCCGCGGTGACTTCTGGAGCGAGCAGCCCGGCCCCGGAGAGACGGAAGTGGAGAGCATGTGCGAGGCAATAACCGGCAGGGCGTAAGCAATACGGCTTTACAACCGGCGCTTGTGAGGTATACTATGGGTGAAATACAAATTGACAGGTGCATAGCATGGACATAAGACAAATTGAGTATTTTATTGAAGTGTGCCGGTGCATGAGCTTCACCAAGGCAGCGGAGAACCTGTACATCTCGCAGCAGGGTATGAGCCAGAGCATAAAGCGGCTGGAGGGTGAGCTGGGGGTAAAGCTCTTCAACCGCACCACCTCGTCGCTCGAGCTGACGCAGTACGCCGAGTGTTTCCTGCCCTACGCCAAGGAACTGATACGCAACTACAACATGGCGCGTGGCGAGCTGATCTCGCTGCAGAGCATAAACGCCGGTCAGCTGAGGGTCGGCATCGCCCACGGCCTGGTCAACATCATGCCCTCCCAGCTGTTTGCCGAATACAGCCGCAGCAACCCCGAGCTTACGGTCAGCCTGAGCGAGTACAGCGACTTTGAACTCGACCGTGCCCTGCTCGACAGGAAAGTAGACGTGGCCTTCTGCATAATGCCGGTGGACATGTCCGCCATCGCCGTGCACCACGTGCACCGCGAGAACACGTATTACATGCTGGGTGAAAGCCACCGCCTGGCCGGGCGCAGGTATCTCGACCTGCCGGAGCTGAAAGACGAGCTGTTCATGGGCTTCGGAGTGGATAATAAAGGTCATTTCGTCTTCTCCGAGCGCTGCCGCCGGGCCGGATTCGAGCCCCGGTTCGGCATGGTCAGCCAGGACATGAACCTCATCGAGGAGATGTGCCGCAACAGTATGAGCATAGGCTTCTACGTCGGCGACCCGGGCAAACAGATTCCCGGCATAAAAATAATACCTGACAAAAATGAGAGCTGGCCCTACGACATCGCCATATGCACGAACAAGGATGAGGCTGCCTCAAAGGCGGTAAAAAAGTTTATAGACGCCATGAAATCATGGTAGCATAATGGAATAATTTAGCTGAAGCAGCCCTTCACAACATTAGCTTGTGAAGGGCTGCTTTTTTATTGCTGTTAAAAGCCCGACATGCTTGTTATATTGTTGGCAACCAGAGCGAAGACCCCAATCTCAGAAAAGGAGGCTGCTTTTCACATGTATACCTGCAAATACCCCAATCTGTTCAAGCCCCTCAAGCTGGGCAACACCATCCTCCGCAACCGTATTTTTGCCGCCCCGACCGGCTACTGCGACCTGACCCGCGAGAACATCGCCACCGAGCCGCTCATGGCCTACTACGAGGCCAAGGCCCGCGGCGGCGCGGCGGTCGTCCATGTGGGCGAGGCCTATATAGACTCCAAGCACGGCGTGGATATCCCCAAGTACCTCGCGCTGGATACCGACGAGTGTGTCTCCCCCCTCGCCACCGTCGCGGACGCCATCTCCAAGCACGGCGCGGTGCCCTCCATCGAGCTGATGCACGCCGGCATGTTCGCCAGCCAGTCCTACGTCGAGGGCAATGAGATCTGGGCCCCCAGCGAGACGCCTGTCTCCGGCACCAAAGCCGGCGAGCGCCTCCACGGCGCGGTCATCCCCGAGATGCCCGAGGAGGTAATCTATCAGATTATCGAGCAGTACGCCGAGGCCGCCAGGCGCGTGCAGAAGGCCGGCTTCAGGATGGTGCTGCTCCACGGCGGCCACGGCTGGCTCCTCAACCAGTTCCTCTCCCCCCTGGTCAACCACCGCACCGACAAGTGGGGCGGCTCGCCAGAGAACCGGGCACGTTTTGCCGTCATGGTATGTGACCGCATCAAGGAGGTCTGCGGCAAGAACTTCCTCATCGACTTCCGCATCAGCGCCGACGAGGTTAACTCCGTCGGCTACCATATCGACACCGGCATCGAGATCGCCAAGGCCATCGACGGCCACTGCGACATCATCCACTGCTCCTGCGGCAACCACGAGGTTATAGAGTCCTTTGTCGTCATGCACCCGTCCATGTTCCTGCCCGACGGCGTGAACATGCGCTTCGCCGCCGAGATAAAGAAGCACGTCAAGACCCCCGTGGCCACCGTCGGCGCCTTCAGCGACCCGGCCATGATGGACAAGGTGCTCGCCGACGGCACCGTTGACGTCATCGAGATTGCCCGCGGCCTCATCGCCGACCCGGATCTGCCCAACAAGGCCCGCGCCGGAAAGGACTGCGACATAAACGAATGCCTGCGCTGCTACACCTGCTTCAGCCAGCTCATCACCACCGGCCAGTACGGCTGCGCCATCAACCCGATTATCGGCCGCGAGCTGGAGAACAAGTACGACATCCCGCCGGCGCGCAAGTGCAAGGTCGTCGTGATCGGCGGCGGCATCGGCGGCATGGAGGCCGCCCTCGACTGCGCAAAGTGCGGCCACAAGGTCATCCTGCTGGAGAAAGCGGACAGGCTCGGCGGCGTGCTCCTCATCGAGGACGAGGTGTCCTTCAAATCCAAGCTCAAGCAGTACCTCGCCAGGCAGGCCGCGCGCGTAATGGACAACCCTGACATCGAGGTCCGCCTCAACACCGAGGCCACGGCCGAGCTCGTGAGCTCCCTTGAGCCCGACGCGGTCATCGCCGCCCTCGGCTCCAGGCCGGCCGTGCCCACCTACCTCGAGGGCTTGGACGGCAGGAACGTCATGAGCGCCGAGTACGCTTACACCCACCTCGGCGAAGTAGGCGGCAGCGCCGTCGTGATCGGCGGCGGGCTGGTCGGCGCGGAGCTGGCCATACATCTGGCCGAGAACGGCAGGAAGGTCACCCTCATGCACCGCCACAGCGAGGTCAAGTGCGGCGCCAACGGCCTGCACGGCCAGGCCATCGGCGAGCAGATCCACATCCTCAAAATCGGCACCGCCATGAACACCAGCCCCACGAAGATAACCGACAAGGGCGTATACGGCAAGGGCCCCGAGGGAGAGAAGCTCTATGAGGCCGACACCGTCATCTACGCCGTGGGCCAGAGGCCGCTCGCGGACGAGGCAGAGCAGTTCCGCTTCTGCGCGCCGGACTTTTACATAGTCGGCGACTGCGGCACCCCCGCCACCATCTATCAGGCCACCAGCCAGGCCTATTACGCCGCCCGCGACATCGGCCGCATATAACGGAGGGAATATGAGCAGCTTCAACAAGTACAAATACGTCTTCCAGCCCATCCGGGTGGGGAACATGACGGTCAAGAACCGTATACAGTTCTCCCCCATGGTCAGCAGTCTCTCCACGCCCACCGGCGGAGTCTCGAGCGAGCTGCTGGGCTACGTCAAGATGCAGGCCAGGACCGGCGTCGGCGTGATCACCATCGGCTCCACGCCTATCGACCACGTCAACGGCGTTGACTTCTTCGGCGCGCTGGACGTGACCAGCGACGACAACATAACCGACCTGCGCCGCCTCAGCGAGGCCGCGCACCGCTACGGCGCCAAGCTCTCCGTCGAGCTGGTGCACGCCGGGCGCTCGGCCCCGAAGCAGTTCAGGACAGGCCCGGCCATCGCCCCGACCGCCATCCCCGTCGAGGGCGGCGCGAGCGACATACGCGAGATGACCGTGGAGGACATGCAGACCATAATCCGCGAGTACTGCGACGTGTCCGAGCGCCTGCTGAAGGCCAACTTCGACATGGTCATGGTGCACGCGGCGCACGGCAACCTGCTGGCACAGTTCCTCTCCCCCAGATTCAACCACCGCACCGACTACTACGGCGGCTCCTTTGAGAACCGCTGCCGCTTCCCGCTCGAGGTGCTGCGCGCCATACGCGAGCGCGTCGGCGACAGGATGTGCATAGACATGCGCATCAGCGGCGACGAGCTCATCCCCGGCGGCATGCAGATAGACGAGACCATCGCCTTCATCAAGCTCGCTCAGGAGTACATAGACACCGTCCACGTCTCCCAGGGCCTCATCGTCGAGCCGCGGTACATGCCCTACACCATGCCCGCCTTCTACCTGCCGCACTGCCACAATGTCAAGTGGTCGGCGGCGGTCAAGGCCGACCCGGAAGTGAAGATCCCCGTCACCGTAGTGGGCAGCATCACCACCATCGAGGAAGCCGAGGAGATAATCGCCTCCGGCAAGGCCGACATGGTCGCCATGGCCCGCCAGCTCATGTGCGACCCCATGACGCTGCAGAACGCCTATCGCGGCCACGAGGAGGACACCAGACCCTGCCTGCGCTGCCACGAGTGCGCCCCGGCGAACATCGTCCACCTGCGCTGCGCCACCAACCCCGTGCTGGGCCGCGAGTTCGAGCTCGGCGAGATCCGCCCCTCTGCCCACCCGAAAAAGGTTGTCGTGGTCGGCGGCGGCGTGGCGGGCTGCATGGCGGCCAAGACCCTCGTACAGCGCGGCCACGACGTCACGCTCATCGAAAAGGGCGACAAGCTGGGCGGCAGGCTGCACGAGATAAGCTGCCTGAGCTTCAAGTTCGACATGCGCCGCCACCTCGACTGGCTCATGCGCAGCACGATAAAGTGCGGGGCTAAAATCCTCCTCAGCACCGAGGCCACGGTGGAGAGCATCGTGGCCATGGAACCCGACGCGGTGTTCGTGGCCACCGGCTCCGACCGCCTCATGCCGCCCATCCCCGGCATCGACCGCGCCAACGTCCACCACGTGCTGGACGTGGACACCGGACGGGTGTCCGTCGGAGACACTGTCGTCGTCTGCGGCGGCGGATTGTCCGGCATGGAGAGCGCGCTCGAGCTCTCCAACGAGGGCAGGAAGGTCACGGTGGTGGACATGATCCCCGTCGGGGAGTTTGCCCGCGACCACTCCCCCGCTCCGCGCGGCATGCTCCTGGAGCTGCTCGCAAAAAACGGCGTAAAGCTCATCGGCTCCAGCCGGGTCACCGCCTTCACCGACGAGGGCGTGGTCATCGAGGACCATGACTGGCACAGGATCGTCCTGCCCTGCGACGATGTCGTCGCCGCCTTCGGCATGCGGAAGAACGACGCACTGCTTAACGCCCTGCGCGAGGTCATGCCCGACGTCTACGCCGTCGGCGACTGCAACGAGGTAAAGAACATCAAGAACGCGAACCAGATTGCCTTCAACCTGGCTCTCGACCTGTAACCAAGCGCATGGCCGCCATGCGCAGATATAAAGAGAGGTATGCTTTATGGAAAACACAGGTAAAGTGAAGAACAGAACCATGATGACCCTGGCCATCCTGTTCATCTCGGCCCTGGAGATGGGCGGCATGGGCCTACAGCCCGCGCTGGCCGCCATCCAGGAGTCCTTCCCGGACGTGCCGGCCACCGTCATCCAGACCATGTCCAACTTCCCCGGCTTTGCCATGCTCATCGGCTGCGTTATCTCCACGCTGCTGGCCACCCGCTTCAGCAAGAAAGTGCTCTGCCAGTTCGGTGTCGCCTGCTACGCCGCCATCGCGGTGCTTGGCTTCTTCTTCCACGGCAGCATAGTGCTGCTCTTCGCCTGGCAGATAGTCCTTGGCCTCGGCTTCGGCTTCCTCATGCCCACCTCCAACGGCATCATCGCCGAGAACTACAACGAACAGCAGCGCGGCGCCATCATGGGCATCCAGAACACCTTCACCAACGGCGGCGGCATCTACCTGACCTTCGTCGGCGGCTTCCTCGCCTCCATTGACTGGCACTACACCTATCTGGCCTACCTGTTTGGCCTCATCCCGCTCATCCTCGGCTGCATCTACCTGCCCAACGACAAGCCCGCCGCCAAGGGCACAAAGCAGGGCGGCGGATACCTGAACGTGTCCAAAAAGACCTGGATGTACGGCGTCATAATCTTCCTGTTCATAACCTCCTACACCGTGTTCGGCTCCAATGTGTCCTTTGTCATCTCCGACCGCGGGCTAGGCTCCTCCGCCATGACCGGTACCGCCATGAGCATCTTCCTCGTGGGCGGCATGCTGGCCGGCCCGCTCTTCAGCCCCACCGAGCGCAGGCTGCACGACTATACCTTCTGCATAGCCTTCTTGCTGCTCACGGCCGGTTTCCTCATAGTCTACTTCGCCCAGTCCCTGACCGTCGTATTTGCCGGCGCTCTGGTCACCGGACTGTCCATGGGCTTCGCCATGCCCACCGCCCTGCTCGGCTGCACCAACTGCAACACGGTTGAGGCCGCCACCGCCGGGTGCGCCGTGGCCCACATGGCCGGACAGGTCGGCACCGTCCTCTCCGCCATAATCTACACCTCCGCGGCCTCCCTGTTCAGCAGTGCGAGCGACTTCCGCTTCCTCTTCGCCGCCATCAGCTGCGCCGTACTGAGCGTACTTGTGGCCGTCGTGGTCACCGTCGCCAACCGCGCCGGCGCGAAATAAACTTACAGCTCATATATGGCCTGCACACAGCAGGCCATATATGAGGCCATAAAATGTCAAGAATCTGACGATAAGAGTGTGAGGTGTGAATATGGATAAGGCCGCAAAGAGGCGTACATGGATTGGGATTATCGTCCTGCTGTTTGCAAACTCCGCCGCAGGCGGGGCCGAATGGTGCTCCTCCGCCCTGGCGGATATAGCGGGCACCTTCCCCGAGGTGCCGTACTCAGTTATTACCCTGGTCAACAACATACCGAATCTCTGCGCAGTGGTCTTCACCCTGGTCGCGGGGCTGCTGGTTAACCGCAGGATCTCCCTGCGAGCGATGATAATTATCGGCATCGGCCTCCACGCCGTGGGCGGCGTCATGCCGGCCCTGCTGGGCGAGCACAGCATAACGATCATGTTCCTGGGCCGCTTTGCCTTCGGCATAGGCTACGGCCTCATGCAGGGCATAGGCATCTCCATGAGCTTCAAGCTGGTGGAAAACGAGAAGCTGCGTGTCCACGCCATGGGCTGGGCCGTAGCTGCCCAGTACAGCATGAACATGGTCGCCCAGGTAGTAGTCGGAAGGCTGGTGGAAATACAGTGGAACTACGCCTTCTTTATCTACGCCTGGAGCTTCATCCCCTTCCTCGTCGCTGTGTTCCTCTGCCCCCGCTTCCCCATCGACAAGAGCGACTACTCCGCGCTCGGCGGCAGCAACAGCGTACTCGCACAGAAGGGCTCCGTGTGGAACAGCATAAGGCACCTGCCCAAAAACGTGTGGATTTTCACCGTCATTGTGGCTCTCTACATGCTGTGCTACTACCCGCTGTTCCTGGTGATATCCCCGATAATCATCGACTGCGGCCTCGGCACCGCCGCCACCGCCGGCGACGCGATGGTGTTCTACTCGATTGCGACAATAATCGGCGGCGTGGTGTTCGGCGCGGCGGAAAAGGTACTCAGGCACTGGACGCTGGCCGCCTTCCTGATAGGCGTTGCCGCCAGCCTGATCGGCCTCTACTTTGCCCAGAGCTTTGCCATGGTCTGCTTCTGGCTGGTGATCAGCGGCATCACCTCCACCGGCATCATCCCCGGCTGCATCAACGTCTACAACAACCAGGTGGACGACTCCGACGCCTTCCTGGCCACCGGCATCACCGAGTCCGGCGTGAACATCGGCGCCTTCCTGACCACGCCGTTCATAGCGGTCATCGAGTCCACAGGCGGCACAGCCGTGCAGGCCCTGCTCTACACCCCTGTCGCGCTCGTCATAATGGCCTTTATCACGGCCTGGTGCTGCAAGCGCGCCGGAACAAAGCAGTAAGCCGCGCATAAGCCTGAATCTGAATTTAACAAGCAAGTCCCCGGATGGCTGTCATCCGGGGATTTTTCACACCCGCCTTTGCAAATTTGCTCGCCTTCTTGACCGGTACATGAAACCTTGGGCGGCATTTCTGCGACTTTATAGGTGAAGCGGCCGCTGGAAAGAGGTGATGCAGGAAATGGACGAGAACTCGGCGCTGCAGGCGCTGTGTGCCGGCGACGAGGCCGCCCTGATGTGGTTCATAGACCGCTACACGGCCTACGTCGCAACCATAATAAACAACATGCTGCTCCCGCGCCTGACGGCAGCGGACGCCGAAGAGGCGGCAGCCGACGTGTTCCTGGCGCTGTGGAAAAACGCGCCGCGCATCAAGCCCGGCGGCGTGCGCGCCTACCTGGGCGGCATCGCGCGGAACAAGGCCCGCGACGCCCTGCGCTCCCTGCGCGAGGAGCTTCCGCTTGAGGAGGACGTACTGAGCATCCCCGGGCCTGGCCCGGACGAGGCGCTCACCGAGCGCGAGCTGGCAGAGCGCACACGGCGCGCGGTGGAGCTCATGCCGGAGCCGGACAGGGAGATATTCCTGCGCCACTATTACTATTGCCAGGGCGTGGCGGACATCGCGCTTGCGCTGGATATGAACGCCAACACCGTAAAGACCCGCCTCCGCCGCGGGCGCGAGCGGCTCAGGAAAGAGCTGGCAGAAGGAGACGATTAAATGGACATCAGAATATCCGACCTCCTCCCCGCCGCCGGGATAGCCGAGCTTCCCAACCCGGCCGCGGCCGACCCCGCCCCGATATGCGAGGCGGTCATGCGAAAACTCAAGGAGGAGAATATGAATACAAAGAGACGTATCCGCAAGCCTGGCCGCGTGCTGCTGATAGCCGCCGCCGTTGCCGCCCTTCTGACCGTGGCCGGCCTGGCCGTGAGCCACGGTTTCCGCGACATGTCGCACTCACAGGAGACCGGCGGGGCCCATCAGGGCCGCGACATCATAAGCGTCCTTCCAGAGGGCTCCGCGGCTTACCGTGCCTATCAGGAGCTCGAGGACTTTGAGGCCGGCATAAAGGCCGCGCAGCCCACCGGCTCCATCACTCAGGAGGAACTTGAGCAGATCCTGGCCGATCAGGAGCTCATAGACCGGAAGTATTACGAGCTGGCCGAAAAATACGGCCTCCGGCCCGCATCCAGGACGGTTGAGGTGCGCTCGCTGGATGAAATCCTCGACGCCTTCGATAGCCCCGGCCTGCTGCCCGCCGACGACCCGCGCGCTACCGTGCACTACGGCAGCTATACCGACCTCGGCTCCATCTATTACTATGGCGGCTTTACGCTGCCCGGCGGAGGCGTGGCCGACTATGAGCTCAGCACCGCCGTAAAGGGCACCATGTCCACCAGTACGGCTTACGCCTATCTGGATGAGTTCGAGGAGTGGGAGTACAGCAGCGCCGACGGCACGCAGCTGCTGCTCGGCATCGGCCCCGAAAAATCGCTGCTCTATGCCGGGCTGGATAACTGCTACGTGCTCATAACCGTCCGCGCCGGATTCGAGGGCGCGGACAGCGAGGCTGACCCCGTCACCCACACGGCCGTTACTCGCGCTGACCTGGAGGCCTTTGCCGACAGCATAGACTTCGCCGGTCTTGACCTCATCGCCATGGCCGGACAGCAGTAATCCCGATATAAAGCAAATCCCCCGGAGCTGCCTCCGGGGGATCTGTCATGTCAGAGCTTGGGGAACCAGTCGCGCACGGGCCTCACTGTGCGCAGCGCCAACGCCAGGGCAGTACTGGCCACGATGCCCAGCGCGCTCTGCACCAGGTTGGAGGGCACGCCCGCCAGGGAGCCGGCCAGGGAACCCATCAGTATGCCGTCGTAGAGCCAGTAGCCGATAACCATCCAGAGCTCGGCGCAGAGGCTGGCCAGTACCAAAGACCAGGTTCGCCTGCCGCAGGCGTGGTATATCCCCGCCGCAATGAGCGCCATTACCGCCTTTATCACCAGCGTCGCCGGTACGTAGACGATGTAGCCGCTCACCAGGTCGGCCAGGGCAGGGCCGATGGCGCCCGCCGCCGCGCCGTAGGCCCCGCCGAGCAGGTAGGCGCCGAGCAGCACCACCGTGTCGCCCAGGTTCATGTATCCTCCCGTCGGCGAGGGTATGCGTATAACCAGCGTGGCCACGCAGCTCAGCGCCGCCAGCAGAGCCGTCATGACCAGTGCGCGGGTCTGATAGCTGATGTTCTTTTCCGATGTCATTGCGGTTCACCTCTCTTGTGGGTGCTTGCATTTTACGGCAAATGTGATATTATTAAAATACTCACTTTTGACTTTTTTAATAATACCAGAGGTGCGACATGCTGACCTACGACCTCACCGCGCGCGGCGAACGCACGCCGATATACGAATACCTCTATCTCTGCCTGCGGCGGGACATACTCTCCGGCGCGCTGGCCGTGGGCGAGAAGCTGCCCAGCCGCCGGTCGCTGGCGGAGCACCTGGGTGTGTCGGAAATCACCGTGGCCGCCGCCTACAGCCAGCTGGAGGCCGAGGGCTGCGTAACAGCCGCGCCCCGCCGCGGCTATTTTGTCTGCGCCCAGCCCCTCTCCCCCGCCGCCGATGACGCGCCCGC